>Ga0307376_10006809_pt1 | contig 10068 bp, 3 predicted proteins | sample TR2MG_FD_202536 | JGI IMG/M metagenome (GOLD analysis project Ga0307376, IMG submission 202536) | Soil microbial communities from Risofladan, Vaasa, Finland - TR-2 | ecosystem: Environmental > Terrestrial > Soil > Coastal area > Acid sulfate soil | place: Finland: Risofladan, Vaasa | collected...
AGAGCGTCCGGTCCCCAGCAACCAGGAAAGTATTGCTGCCCCGAGCGATGGCCTCGAACGCCTGTGTCTCCGAAGTGAAGTAGGCGGGCACCAACGGGGCACTCGTGATGGGCGTGGGCCCCGAACTCACGTAGAGCAACGGATCGTTGAACGTGTCTTGGAATACTTGCGGGGACTCCAGCGTGACCGTTGTCGTATCGGATCCACCGTCATAGACCGAGCTACCAAGCAGGTAGACCTGCTCCTTCTCAATACGAAGCAAATACCCAGCCGGGAAATTCGCCGTGTAGTCCCCACCCAAGATCGTAAACTGGTTGTTGGGATTGCCGTTCTGATCGACCTCTTGGATGTTGACGGCGGCGATCTGAATCGGCGGGTGCAAGACCGTCGTGGTCTTCTCACCCCCAACGGCCTGCGTCACGTAATAGTCGATGTAGACCCGCTCAGTCGGGCCGATGATGGCACCGTGCGGAAGGGCGTCCGAGATGATGGAATCCGCCAAGAACGTGATGGTGGAAGCCACCGTATCGACCACGCACTGAACCCCAAGCTTCTGTGGCCGACCTCCACGAAAGACTGCGGGCGGCGGGTCCGACGCCACAGGGAGAACGGGGCGATCCGGACTAGCGACATTGAATATCAACGTCGAGGTCGGGGTCGGGTGAGGTTGTGTCACTTCCTTACGGATCAGGAACCCCGCGTACTCGGTGATCGGCGGTCCCGCTGGTGTCGGAGGATCCGTGGATGGCGGTTGGGTCGTGTACGTGATCAGGACTTCTTCCAAGGTCAACATGCGATCCGTGAACTGGATCAGGCCCAGCCCCGGGGACATGATGTAGTCCACGTCCGGAACCAACCCCTTGACCCAGTACACGGTGGACCCAAGGTTAGCGGCTGCGAAGTTCAGGTCGCCGGAAGCCTCGCTCAATTGCACAGTGCCCGTCGGGGGTGCCGTGAAAGCGCCGTTGTTGGGCACCAACACCACTGTGGCGAACTGGTTGGCTGAGGCCGGGCCAAAGCGGAACCCAGAGCGATCCACATAGGTGACCGGAATGTTGAGTCGTGGGCCATTCGAGGCAGTGCCCAGCACCCGGATGCGCTCAACTTTGGTCGAAGGATCGATCAACTGCACTTCATCGAAGTAGCGGTCTGCGAGCACTTCACGGTTGACCCGGACACTGTAGGTGGCACCCGTCACGGGAGCAGGGGATGGAACGTCCGTAGTGAGAACGTTGGCCGCCACCGCCTGAACTGTGTAGACCCCCTTGGCAGCAGTCGTAGAAATCTCGATCAGGTACCCAGGCTGCACACCTGCCGCAAGGAAGTCAGCGGTGAGGTCTGTGAAGGTCGTACCCGTGAAGGAGGCTGCGGACCCTTGTGCAACGACTTGCCCAGCATTCGTGATGAGGGACACCGTGCCAGAGGTAGGGTCGAACAAGGCATCGGTGCCCAGGACAAGCGGATCGTAAACGTTCGTGCCAGGACCAGTCTCAAGCTCAAGCAAGAGGTTGCCCGGTAGCACAAGAGGATCGGGCAACAGCACGTCTGAGGTGCGCTGCACAATCGGCACAATCGTCAGGTTCTTGCGTTGGGCATAGAACAGGGTACCCGCATCGAAGTCGATATAGTACCCCAAGCCTGCTGGCGGCACGCCCACGGCCAGGTCTGGGAAGTCGTCGCTGATGAATGTGCCCTTCCCCTGAAGCACCTTTACCGTCAACGGGAAACTGGGATCTTGAATAGGGGTCGAGGGCAGGAAGACTTGCGGGGACCCGATGATAGGGTCGGCCCAAGTGGCCCCCTCTACCACATAGATTACCGTCACATCCTTGAGATCCTGGCTGCCGTCGAGGTTCACCGGGGTCCGGAGGAACCGCACCGAAACGCCACGCTCGATCGGCAGGTCTCCAAACACCAACGTGACCGGCTCACCCAAGTAGGTGGCCTGGTCTGAGGTTGAAAACTGCACGTCCCCCGTCGTGGGGTCTACCTGCACCTCACCCACTTTTCCGGCGGCGGAGAACGAGGCACTGGGAAGGTACTTGACCCGAGGGAACTGGTAGTAGGGGGCTGAGGGTTGCGGTAGCGTGAAGATCAGGTCCGCCCCGATGGGCGGTAAGCCCGTGATGTTCGCCGGAGCCGTGATGAGCCCCAACGCTTGACGAGGCAACGTTAGACCCGTCGCAAAGAGCACACCATCGTAGTAAACCGGGGTCCCCGCATAGGTCGCTGCGTCCACCGCATTGAACGCCAGACGGCCCGTAGCCAAGGACCACTTCACGGAGCCTGCGGCGGGGGCCGGGGTCAAGCCTGCGTCGTTAGGAACCTCTGTGGTCTGGAGGTAGAAACCAAAGCCAAAGCGAAGCAGCGGGAACTGTCCTGTACCAGGCTTGGGGTTCAAGAAGACAAAGGGGTCTGTCAGCCCGACTGGAGCAAACCCGATACGCCCTGTGGACTCCGTGAAGTCAAAGAACTGCTGTTGTTGGAATCGGACAAGTTGCCCCGAATATGTGGTCAGGTCGCCCGTGACTGGCGTATCGTTCCAATTCAGGTTGCCGGTTTCCAACGACAACTCAACGGTCCCAGCAATAGGGGCTCCGAAGTTGATGTCCTCAGCCACAAGGATGATGGTCCAGTCCACCCCACTGCCCGCAGCGCCCACGGCCAGCCGGTACGGGGCAGCCGCCACAGGAGCCGACGGGATAGGCGCTCTGACCTTCAGGCGGCCCGTATTCGAGTCCGCCGCCAAGTTGCCCACGATCGTGATGGCTGAGCCCGGGAAAGGCTTGAAACGGCCTGCTTGGGATGCGTACCCGAAGCGCTGGACCACTTCATTTTTGGTCCATCCGAACTCAGCCCCGTACAGGGCTCCTGGATACGGTGGGGGCGTTCCGGGGATCAGCGGTGGCTCACCCTCCGAGGTAACTAGCGTCAGATACTCGGTCCCCGGCTCGGACTCATCCGACGGGTACGCGGCATCGAACGCAACCTGATTCGAGATCAGGTTGTCGGGTGTCTGCGTGAAGGGCGAGTTCGCCTGGCCCACGCGAATAGGCTCCAGAACATAACCCGAGATCGCGAAGCTCATAAAATGCTACCAAACCCAACCCCACCCCCGGGCACCGGAGACGGTGGGCCCACAATGGGTACGGGCTGAAAGAAAGCTGCAAACGTGATGTCCAGGGCGATTCCGATTGCGGTAGCCGTTTTCTTGGGACCGTCTGCGCTCATACCCACGTCATCAAAGCCGCCCAGCATGGAAGGAATGGCTGAGCCTCCGAGAATCCGCGCCACTCCCGCCCCTACACCAACCCCTGGATGGTTGATGTTGAGTAACGCAAGCGAAACCAGGCCCAACGTGATCCCATTCGCAAGACCCGTGATCAGAAGCGGAGCCATCGGACCCAAAATACCCATGGACCCAAAGCCCGTGAACAAAGCACCAAGGAGCAGAGGTTGCGGAACGATGAGTGGGAAGATCGTGAGTCCGACTCCGAGCGTCCCCGTGTCCACCGACACGACCCTCGCATCAGACAAGTAGTCCACGACTCCTAAAGAAACACCCAGAGCGAACTTGGGCATGGCTTGCCCAATCTGGCCTGTGGCAAGCAAATTGGGGGCAATAAAGCCCCCGGCAAGGAGTGGTGACACAAGCGGCATTATGTTGATCTGATCATGGCCGCCCCCTGGAGGGGCAAGCCGGTTATCCAATCCAGGGAAGGACTTCCTGGCGGCATCATTGGAGTTCCACGTGAAACGCCCAGAGGTGCCGCAGCAGATCCCAAGAGAACTTGAGCCGAATTTAGTATAACGGAGGTAGGGGCGGTCAGGGTCATGGCAGTACCAGCCGTCAAACTCAGAGCTAGACCCGCGAACATTGATACAGCGCCAGCCGCTGCTGACAGAGACAGCGCACCGGCTGCGGTTGCGATACTGATAGCTCCAGACCCTACGTTCACCGAGTAAGCACCCGCTGGAATGTTGGTGCTCATGGCACCACCCAGCACGTTGATTGTGCGAGCGCCCACCACCAGGTTCTCCGTGAGACCGCCAGCAAGAATCGTAGAAATCTTGCCTCCAAGGACGATGGTTTCCAAAACGGCAAGGGCATATTGGTACTGGCTCTTGCCCGAACTGAGAACGTCGATGCCACCCGCATTCAGACCAAAGCCCGATTGGGCCTGCACACTGAAGCGGTCCGCCCCAACCGAGTACCCACCGTTGACGGTCGTGGACTTGGCACCCGCGACGTTCTCGGAACTATCGGCGGATGTGAACGTCTCGCGGTTACCTTGTAGGCTCTCCGAGTACGCGACGTTGTTGTTGTCGGGAACGCCTTGGGATTCGATCACATAGGACGAGTGGGTCTTGAAGGTAAGGCCTGCCCCTGCGGTGTCGCCACGGAAATCGAAAACCGCCCCACCTTCCATCGTCAGGTAGAACGAGATGTTGTCTGGAGTGTTGGCCCCCAACCGCATCTTGAGGGCACCGTCCATGTTGATTTCAGCCGAGATATTCTTGGCACCCGAGGGGTACTTCTCGACCCGCGATCCCGGGATGTTCACAAAGAGCTTGCCCTGTTTGGACACAGCCATGGCAAACGCACTTATGGTTTCATTGCGACCCGCTGGGCTGGGGGGCGGGATGATCCGAAGCAGGTAGGCACCCGCTGTCGTGTATGCCTCACTGTCATCGATAGCCGACCGGGGCACGACCTCAGTGGTAAAGCTGCCAGTACCAGAGGCTCTGAACTCGTCAAAGATCTTCGGGCGAAGCAACTGCCCATACTGCTGCATTCCCGTGTTTGAGGAAGTGTCGTTGCCCACCAAGGTACCAAGGACACGCTCGATGTAGAGGGGCTGCCGAGCCATCTGGAAGCCGTCGATTTCCTCACGGACTTCTTGGGTCAAGTCCGTGGTATGGGTCATCTCCAGGCGGTCTTCTGTGTAGGGTTCCGACCCAGACCCATCGATGCTCTCGAAGTCAACCCCAGGTTGGGTCGCCGGGTAGTGCGCTTGTCGTCCGTTCGAGAATGTGATGGGCGGAAACTGTGCCGCGTTATTGATCACATCGAAGACCGTGTTCTCGCTCACCGTGAAGCGCTTGAGAACCGAACCCCCAAAGTACCGATCAGTCGAGGTTTTGAGAGTCTTGCCAGACGCGAAGATGTCCGGTGGGAGATAGAACCCGCTGCGTCGGGCTGGGCCTGACAGCCGCAGGACGCCCGCTTCATTCGCTACCCGGTGGATCGCTTGGGAAACAAGAGTGCGATCAGAGTCCCGAAGCTCAAACAGGTCCCCGGCCCGGTTGACCATCTTCACGTCTTTGGACAACGTGAACTCGGAACCGGCGGCTGACATGCCGCCCACGTCCCCAGGAGCAAGCGTGAGGCGCTTGTATCGAATCTGCGGGGAGAACAGCTTGCTGTAAAGGGCCGCTTCTTCAGGAGCAATATCGGCGGGGTTCGATGGGGCCAACGGATCAAACCGCAATGCGGTTCGCTTGCCCGTCGGCAGGTACCCCAGGATCATCGCCTCGTAAAGCTTGGCGTGACGACGACGGTACCCTACGATCACCAGTGAGTTCACTTCCGGAATACCGCCCCAGAAACTCCTTGGGCCCGACATTCCCTGGGTCAAATCAACCTCAAACCGATCACCACCGCCGGTCAGAATCTTGATGTCGCACTTCAACTCGAATTCATCGACGCGAGTGATCACCCCGAGCTTAAGCCCATAGGGTTCACCAATGCTGGTGAACTCGGATCCTGGGACATACCCAGAAGGGTTTTTTGGAGTGAAATTAGAAGACATGCTGCATCAGAGAGCGTTGAGCTTGAGTTGATTATCGGAGATCTCGCGTTCGAGTTTTGCAATCTGCTTGTCGATGGAATCGATGGCATCCTGGAGGTCTATGCCAATAACTGTGGCCGATGACTTCTGTTGCTGAACGAGCCGTTCCCGCGTAGCAGTCAAGCGGGCGATACTAGCCCGGTCATTACTGATCTCCTTGCTCAACTTGGTTTTCTTAGCGTTGGACTTGAGATCTTTACCAAAGTTGCTCCATGCCTTCGAGAGGTTCGAGACGTTGGTCTGAACTGCCCCAATGGCGGCCTTAGGGTCACCCAACATAAAGCGGTTAGCTGCTGAGAACGGTGGCGCAAACTCCGAGGGAGGATTGATCTTGTCGGCGTTGAGACCAGAGGTATCTCGGGGCTGTCCCGGAAGAAGCTCGCCCCTAAGCGCCCGCTCCAACTCTTGATGAGGGGTATCGAGTGTTTGGTAGAGATTCACCAAGAATTGATCCACCTTCGAGATCAGTTCTTGGCGAGACTTGTTGGACGCAGGGGTCTTGCCCGCAGACCCAGAGTTGTACTCCATCTGCATCACTTCAATTGACTCACGAGCCGCTTCTCCCTGCTGCTCCAGTGACCGGATAACATTTTGCTGATCAATCACAGCCTGCGTCCTAGCCAACCACACAGGGGTACCAGCGTCCTCAACCGACAACGCAGCCACTTCAGCTTCGAGTTTAGAGAAATCTACGTACGCTTCCTCCAATTGAGCAAAAAGGAGGTCGGCATCAGCCTGAGCTGTCTCGATCGCGCCACCCGTAATGGGGCCACCCGTGAAGCCTAGAGCGTCCAACGAAGAAGTCAGTTCAGACCTGTCGCTCGCAGCGGCGGGACCCGTCAACGTCTGAACCTGGTACCCCGAGGTGATGAACGCGAGATCCTGTCGGCCCGTCAGGCACACACAGTCCTCGTCATTACGAGTCTCGGAATCAATGACGGACATCTCGGTCAAGGTGAGTGCCCGTGATAGTTGAGATGCCTCGATGGTAGGGAATGTTCCTTTTTGAGCCGCAGAACCGAGAATACCTGGGCTCCCAAGGAGGTTGTCCCCAATGTCCACGAACTCTGGGGTCTTGGTGTCTGGATGAATGATAGCTGCGGATTGACGATCCTCCGGCGTCAGGGTGGACAACGTAGTGGCGGGGTCGGCGTAGCTAGAAGATAGGGTGGTCAACCCTTGAGACTGTGCTGAAAGTGTCTCGCTCAAACCACCAGACAGGGCGAGTTGTATTGTGACTTGGGCTCGTTCATTCCCGTCGGCACTCGTGTTCACGATCAAACGTCCATCCTTCAAGGACAAACGCCGCCCATACTGGGAGTGCCCGATGACCTCAAAGCCACGCTCGTCACTCACCGGACGGATCAACGCAGTCTGTTGAACGATATTACCACCATCCACTGTCGGCGTGACCTTTAAGTTCTTGACAGGCAGCGTTATCATGGAGGTGATGACTTTTGTAGAGTCATGCGCGTAGACAAACACTCCAGCAGAGTTCAACCCGTACTGGTAACGATTGGTCAAATGCTTGTCGATGATGGAGTCTTCTACAGTTGCCTGTAGGCCGTCTAGACTCGTTGCATTGTTCAACTCCAAGTTCTTTGCTTGCTTGGCTTGTACCGCTTGGGAGAGATTGCGGTTAACCCCAGAGATTTGACCCGCCTGTTTGGTGACATCCCCTGGGGCGAAGGGCCGGGTATACGCCATCACGACGTTGGGGTATCCGACTATACGGCCAGTCTTAGGGTGCCGCAGAACTAGGGGTTCGTACGGGTTATCCGCCCCCGCCACTGTTTCGTAAGCATCTTTTTCCGCCGGGATGGTCGCCGTGTTGGTAACGTCCAACTTGAAAATACCATTGTTAGATAAATCCCGAGCGGTGTATCGAACGGTCTGACGCTCCCCGTCTTTAGGCTGCACCACCGTGTCCTTTTTGAAGGTGGTGAGTTGGAGGTTACCGATACCGCGTGGGGCAATAAACTTGGATCGCTTAGCCGTAAGAGTCAGCGTAGAGGTCGCACGGCTTCCAAACGAAACGTTGTGGCTGATCCCTGAAACGTACCAAACCTGGTCTTTGGGGGCGATATAGATCGGAAACCCCATACGTAGCTCAGGGCGCATCGGGATGGTTACGGTCCCACGGTGCCGCTTGGAGTTGATGCGATCCAACACATCCAAACCGTGCAGGAACAAGAGGTCTGGTGCTGCTATGAAATCGGACGTGTAGTCCTGCAAACGCCACCCGTACTTACTGAGCAAGTGGTAGTCCGTGACCGACGTGTACGGAGTTTGTTCCGCACCCGTACCATAATCGCTGGTCCCATGAAGGGAGCCCTGCATCGTAATCTGAGTGATGACCTCAGATTCCGACTCAGAGAAATCCCAGTCGATGATGTCAATGTCTTGAATCCACGAAAGAGGTTTGTTCCCCAGAACATCCAGATTGTAAAACGGGGGTTTGAACACAATGTCCCCCGTCACATCCATGTAGAATTCAAATCCAACTGTATCCTTTGCCGTGTTGGCTAGCTGCAATTTAGTGATGTACTCCGATTGCCATACGTCTACCTGCCCGGCGTTGGAACTGACCTGCTTCATAGCCGCAACATTATCACCCGCAGGATCGTAACCAATTTCCCCACCATCAACGCCACCATTTGCATCTCGGATCGCAGTTGACGCCCAGGCATATTTCTTGTTACCAGATAGCTTGTACTTCTGGTAAATCGTGTCTCCGCGTACCGCCGCCCCTGACGTACCGTACAGCACCAGGTTGCTGCGCATCCGAGCGAAGCGCTTAGACCAGTACAACATCATGTCATCGTTAGCGAACTTGAACGTTGACCTCTGGGATGCCTCACGCACTTCCTGATTCCACGACCCCTGGGCCACCACCACGTCCCCGAAGGACTTGAGAGCTAGGGAGAAGATGATGTCGTAGGGGTTGGTACCCGCATAAACATTGGCCGTGAGTGTGTTCCGTCCCTGCTGGCCCGCTGGTGCCTTCCAGGCAGGGTTGACGCCCATTAGACACAACTCCCACCACTTTAGAATGTCCGAGCAGTTGATGCTGACGCTGTGCTCACCCCCCGAGTAGCTGTCGCTTACTTCCGTAACTAAGCCCCAGAAGATTGGGTAGTATTGCGGCAAGCCCTCCACCAAGTAGTAGCCCTTGGCGTAGATCTCGATCTCCATCATAGGAGTGATGATCGCATTACCATCGAAGTAGAAATCGTCGATGGTGTGCCGAGGAATCGACATTGCAATGGTCGCGGTTCCTGGAACCGAGTCCACACTCAAATCCGTCTGTACCGACGTGATGTACTTGTTGAGCTGGAACGAGCGGGTACACTTGGGGCACCCGATCACCTCTTGTTGTCCGTTGATGTAGACAATAGCGTCCGGAGCCGTGACCACAGTGGGCCGGACGTTAGGGTTGAAAGTGCCTTGATAGGGGCCGCGTGCCATTAGCCGCCCTCCTCCAGTTCCGCTAGCGCAAAGCGATCAAAGAGGTCATCGAGGGTGGACGTTAATCCATCCGCCGGAAGGGCGACCTCAGGACTCGGCTGAGGGTTATTGGTTGGACTGCCACTCCCCGATATAGGAAGCCCTACCAGATAGGGGGTTAACTTCCGGACGGGGTTGTTAGGCGTGGGCGGAGTTCCGGGTCGTCCATACATGTACTGAGGATCATCTTGATGATCCAACACGTACCAAGACCTAACGGTAAACGCGAAGCTGTACTCCAAGGTGAAAGGGGTGTCTGCCGCCTCGGTAAGAGTAAAAGTGTCGAAAGACCCTATGTAGAGGATATCGTCGTAGTACAGGTACACTGACCCGACTACCGCCAAGTTCTGTGCCCGCGATCCCTTGGGTACGATCGGATCAGGGAACGACACCCCGCCGTTGTTCTTGTAGATGAGCCACAAAGCCAACAAGTTCTGGTAACTGGTCGAGAACTGGCGAGCCGTTCGATTCAACCCCGGACCATTGGCGTTCTGGGCGTCCACCGAATAGAAACCAGCGATCTTGCCTGATCCCTCGATCTTGTCCTGATTTTCACCCCAATGCTCAATGATGGGGCCACTACGCCCCCAGTTACCATCCGAGATGAGCTTCTCAGCCGAGACCTTGAACGACTGTGGGTTGACGAGCAGCCGCAGAGGGGGCGTATTGGCCATCCTGTTAAGGGCGGCAGTCATCATGTTGATCATGG
>Ga0307376_10006810_pt1 | contig 10066 bp, 20 predicted proteins | sample TR2MG_FD_202536 | JGI IMG/M metagenome (GOLD analysis project Ga0307376, IMG submission 202536) | Soil microbial communities from Risofladan, Vaasa, Finland - TR-2 | ecosystem: Environmental > Terrestrial > Soil > Coastal area > Acid sulfate soil | place: Finland: Risofladan, Vaasa | collected...
GCTGTTACCGTGCCAAATGTCGTTAGCGCCAAGTGCATCATAGCCGGGCTGGTCAATCGCCAACTCACTGGCCAGGTGCAGGTGGTGGATACTGAGGGCACGACTACCCTGGTGAGCTTCTGATGGCTACCAGTGTCCCCGCGATTGTCTGGTCAGCGAATGGCCCAGTCCTGCCGACCGAGACCCAGATATTGTCCGGCGCCCAGTCCGACCTAAGCGCCGCATTCGGCGGCAACCTCAACCCGGCCCTTGAGACTCCGCAGGGCCAAATCGCAAGCAGCCTTACCGCTATTATCGCCGACAAGAACAGCCAGCTTGCCCTCATCGCGAACATGTTCAACCCGGACAACGCCGCAGGCCGGTGGCAGGACGCGCTGGGCCGCTTCTACTTCATGACGCGAATTCCCGCTGCTGGGACCGTGGTGCAGGCAACATGTGTGGGCATTGCTGGGACACCCATCAACATCGGCGACCAAGCAAAGGACACGAACGGTTACATTTATTCATGTACCCAGGCGGGCACCATATTGCCCCCTGGTTCGGTTGTGCTTGAGTTTACCAATAATACGGTTGGCCCGATTCCGTGCGCTGCGGGTGCACTGTCTACCATCTATCAGCAGGTGCCCGGTTGGGACACCATCAGCAATGCGGCGGCAGGCGTGGAAGGCAATCTGGTCGAGTCTAAGCAAGCGTTTGAGATTCGCCGCCGTGCCAGTGTGGCGCTAAACGCCAATGGGTCGGTGCAGTCCATCCGGGCTAACGTGCTGGCGGTGCCCGGCGTATTAAGCTGTTACGCCATCGATAACCCAACAGCAATGTCGGCAACCGTTCAGGGCGTCACGCTGGGTCCGAACAGTGTCTATATCGCGGTTGTGGGTGGCAATTCAACGGCCATTGCCGAGGCGATTTGGCGGAAAAAGTCAGCGGGAAGCAGCTACACCGGAAACACAAACATTACTGTTTACGATACGTCTTACACGTCTTATCCGCTGCCCAGCACGCTGGTTACCTTTGAAGTCCCGGCAGCCATGCCTTTGGCTTTCGCGGTAATTATTAAAGCCAATCCCATGCTTGCGGCCAATATCACAACCCTTATTCAATCCGCCATCGTTGCGGCGGCGGCAGGTCAAGATGGTGGCCCTCCTATGGCTATTGGGGGGACGATCTTCGGCAGCCGGTATTACGCGACCGTCGGCGCTCAAGACCCCAACTGCGAAGTGGTGAGCATCCAGGTCGGAGCGCAGGCACAGTTCACAGGTTCCATCAACGGCACAACGCTGACTGTCACGGCGGCTGCTGTGGGATCGATAGCGGTGGGCCAAGACCTGTCAGGCGCAGGCATCGCCGCGAACACCACAATCAGCGCATTGGGAACAGGCACCGGCGGGGTTGGGACTTACACGGTAAGCGTATCTCAGTCCATATCCAGCGAGGCCATGACAAGCGCGTCATTCGTGAATTATTTGCCGGTGAACATCGACCAGATTCCAACCGTCACAGCCTCCGCTATTAGCGTAACGCAGGTGTAATCCATGCAGAACCTTGAACAGACGATTATCAGCCAGTATGGGAACAGCCCGGTACTCAATCAATTGCTGCAAAACATGAATGAGTATTTGGACCCAGCCACAGACTTGGACGCTTTTTATGCGACCATTTTTGACATTGACACGGCGGTCGGCTACGGCTTGGATGCGTGGGGGAAGATCGTCGGCGTTGGTCGGCAGATAGCAGTGGCCCAGGCGGACTTCTTCGGCTTCAAAGGTAGCTTTCTCCAACCGTTTGGGCAGGCCCCGTTTTATTCTGGCCCGTCTGCTGGCACATACCTATTGTCAGACACGGCTTATCGCCTGCTCATCCTTGTTAAAGCACTCAGCAATATATCGGATTGCTCGATCCCAAGTTACAACCGGCTTTTACAAAATCTTTTTGCGGGGCGTGGTCGGTGTTATGCCGTGGATTTGGCGGCTATGCCGATGATGAACCCGTTGATGATGACCATGCCGATGCAGATGCAGTTCACCTTTGAATTTTATCTACAGCCTTATGAATGGGCCATTATCACTCAGTCCGGGGCTTTTCCACGCCCGGCTGGGGTTCAGCTTTACGCGCTTCAAGCGGACGTGAACAATACATTCGGGTTCGCCGGAAGCGGACTCCAGCCGTTCGGCCAGGGCACATTTTCCCAGCGTCCACAAGTTATTACCAACTGAGGATAACCTATGCAGCTCTCTCAACTCCCCACCTTGGTTCCGTTGCCGTTTGCTGCAAATGGAACAAAGAATGTCATCCCGACCGCTTCACAGATTGGCATTACCGCAGGCGCGGCATCACTTAATGACGGGTTCCCTCCGCTCACGGATACGCCGCTCAGCGCTGGAGGCGTCCCCCCGGCATGGCAGGACTTTAACGGCATACTCAATCTGCTCAGTGCTAACACGCAATGGCAGAATGCTGGCGGATTCTCGCAATATAACGCTGCCTTTTCGACGGCTGTTGGCGGGTATCCAAAGACCGCACTGCTCGCCAAGGCATCTGGGTCCGGGTACTGGTTGAGCCTCGCGGACAACAATGCCACCGACCCGGACACTGGCGGCGCTGGATGGATCGCCTTTGATCCCTGGGCTATTCAAGCGGCTCAATACATCACCGCCCCAGACACTGGGGCAGTAAATGCCTATGCCGTGGCCCTCACCCCGACGCCCATCGCGCTCACACCAGGCATGCTGGTCAGCGTCAAGTCCATATCCAATACCAACACCGGTGCGGCCACTTTGGCGGTAAGCGGCCTCAGTACGCTGCCCATTCTCCTGGCGAAAAATACGCCTCTCTCGGGCGGCGAATTGACCGCAGGCTACGGGGCAATCGTCAAGTTGAACAATGCAGGCACTGCCTGGGAGTTGATCTGGACCGGGGCTGGGTCGTTCGTGATTGCCGCCACCGCCAGTAATCAGGCCGTGAATCTAAGCCAACTCTTCATTGGCAACCGCCAGTCCGTCTTTACCGCTAACGGTACTTATACCGTCCCTGTGGGCGTGACGACGCTTTGGCTGAGTGGCGTGGCGGGAGGTGGTGGGGGTGGTGGTGGTGCTAATGGTGTCAGTGGAGGAAATGGTGGAGGTGCGGGACAGCCGACACTCAAACAATCTATCAGCGTTTCCCCTGGCGACTCATTAAGTGTGACGATAGGAGGCGGTGGAGCAAACGGAGGAACAGGGAATGCAAAAGGCGCGGCAGGAGGTAATACCGTTCTGACCAATACGACGGCAGCTACCACGCTGTTGACGTTGGCGGGTGGCGGTGGTGGTGATAATGGCGGTGCTGGTAGTGCCACCATCAATGCCGCCAATACCTTTGGAGGTCCGGGTTATCCAGTGGGTGGTCAGGGTGTAATAGTCAATGGCTATAGTTATGGCGGTCCGGGTGGATCTTCCCTTTTTGGAGCAGGTGGAGCGGCTAGTCAGGGTACTGGGAGTGGGGCAGTTCAAAACGGAGCGGGTTTCGGAGCGGGGGGTGGTGGTGGTGGTGCTGCTGATGCTGGTGGTAATGGTAGTGCTGGTATCTTAATTGTGGAGTGGTAATAAAATGACACAGCAAGTTCTTTACGACACAACAACCTCTCTCGTCCTGCAATGGCAGGATACCGATCAATATGGATATGGCCCAGCGCCGGCCAATGCGGATACGCTGGCTGTTACCTCGGCTGAGTGGGCCGATCAAGCTGGTGCCTGGTACGTAGTCAGCGGCGCATTGACGCAGACCAACCCCAATACACCCACGGCAACGCAGCTGCTCGCCCAAGCCCAAGCCGCACAGATCGTCATCCTCACCGCAGCCCGTAACGCCGCCATGCTCGCCCCGGTCAGCTTCACGACAGCAGGCGGCACCACGGCGATGTTCTCCACTTCCGCAGATGCCATCGGGTATCTGCAGGGCGTCATTGACGCAGGAAGCGCTGCATGGTCGGCGAATCTTTGGTTGAGCAATGCCGGAACGCCCATCACGCCATTCACCTTTGCCGATGTGCAGGGATTGGCTGCGGCGATTGAGGCGGTGGAGACGCCGGAGTATCAGGAACTGTTGAAACTCATCGGTGAAGTGATGGCAGCAACCACCGTGGCTGCCATGCAGGCCGTTGTCTGGCCCTAAAAATTTATCCAATCCACCACCAACCCGCTTCGGCGGGTTTTTTATTGCCAAAAAAGGAAGAAGAATGGCCGATGAATCCCTTCCCGCAATCCATGCCCGTCTGGCGTTTCTTGAGACGCAGATGGGCAACATAAACCAGAGCTTGCAACGACTCGCTGATGATATGCACCAACTCGCCATCGCCAGCGCGAAACGTGAGCAGGATGCTGAGGCGTTGAGTCGGGCATTTAAACGCATCGAGGCCATTGAACAGTCGGTGCTGGCGCTGAAGGATGGCATCGAAAGGGCGGACCGGAAACGGCTGCAGGCCGAGGTGGACCACTCGCGGTCGGAGGAACAAAAAGAAGATGATCGCCGCGCCCAGATCATCTCGGAGATCGTGCGGACGCTCATCATTGTGGGGGCGAGTATCGGGCTTTATCACTTTGGGGTGAAGCTGCTGTGAGCCTGCAAGCCTTCACCCTGCAAGACCTTGCGCCTTATACGATGGAAGGCCAGACAGCGCCCAACGCGAGCAAAGACTTCCGACTGCTTTATGTGGGCCGCGACAACGTGCATGAAGCGCTGAAGCATGTCCTCAGTCGTGTGACCGTGAGCATCTACCTGAATATGTTCGGGTTCGACGATGACGAGCTTAACGCCATCCTCATGAAGATCGTCCATAACCCGGCCATAACCTGCCTCATCACGCTGGACAAGTCGCAAGCCGGCGGCGTGCATGAACGCAAGCTGCTGGAATCGGACGCGGCTCAAGATCCAGTGGGGTTCAGCACGCATTTCGTGGTCGGCCAAAGTGCCACCCACCAGATAAGTCATACCAAAGGCTTTGTGGCTGACGGGATCGTGGGTGCTGAGGGCAGCACGAATTGGTCCACCTCTGGTGAGGGCACGTTTGTTGTCGCCGGAAAGCCTGGCGGCGTGGGATTCAAGGCGCAGAACAATACTCAATCGTTTTTCACTTGCCCGGACGCTGTGAGTCGGTTTCAGGCTGAGTTGATCGCGGAGCACGTCGCGGCACAAAGGGGGCAGCATGTTGCCGCGCAGTGAATGGGCACTCTCTGGAGCTGGCACCCTCGGCAGCCTTGAGGTAGGCGCGGCCTCTGTGCTCTGGACCAAAACGCGGCCATCGGCGCTTGTCGGCACGTCGGCGGGCAGTATCGTTGCCGGACTGCTTGCCCTGGGCAAAACGCCAGCCGACCTCTACGACATCGTTATCAGTGCTGATTACGCCAAGCTGATCCCGATGAATAAATGGCTGTTCCCGTTTCGCGGGTATCTGGCCAGCAATGCAAACGTCGCGGCATGGATCAAGGAAATAACCGACAACCAGACCATGGCGGATTGCCAGATCCCGTTCACCGCCATTTGCTCCGACCTCAACACCGGCAAAGCCCGGACGTGGGATAGCTGGCTCTTGCCCGATATGCCAGTCTGGGAGGCCATCCTGTGCTCTATGTCCATCCCCCAGGTCTACCCGGCGTGGCATGGACGCTATGAGGACGGCGGGATGGTGGACAACTTGGGCATCAACTACCTGCCCGGGAAGCATAAGCGCATCGGCCTGAAAGTCACAGAGCATACCCGGATAGGCCCTGTCCGGGGCATTGTTCCGCAGGTCGAGCGGGAAGTGGGCATGATGCTGGGCGCGTCTGAGGCCGATATGGTGCTGCTGGCCAAAGCGTCCGGCATCCCGATTGTGCGGTTGCCTGCGGGCAATCTCGGGTTCTTGGACACTGGCATGACGCGGGCGCAGAAAATCGGCCTGTACCAGCGGGGACGGGATGCGGTTACGGCATGGATGGCAACGGCGGAGGGTGCGGCATGGCTATCTTCGTGATTTGGGCAGCGTTGCATTACCAGGTCCTGCTGCTTCCCACATTCCGGCCATCGCTCGTTATCGTGCGACATAGCTCGGTGGTGGACGTTTATAACGCGCCGAAGTCCGGGGAATTGCAGCCGGATGGCGCTGAAATGCAGTGGAGGGTTCGATGGTAGCAGATATTCCGTGCCAGCAGTACACAGCGCCCATATTTCAGCTTTTCCGCAAAGAAGAGCGTGTCCAGAAACAAATCAACGCTACGCAATCCACCAAGAAATGCGAGGCGTTGGTGCTGAAATATCAGGGATACGACCACCGGATTAACGAATTGATTTACCACCAAGAACGATGTGATGACCGGCTGTTTATCGTGTTTCCCGGGAGAGGATAACCCATGTTCACGATCAAGATCGAACGCAACACCCGGCAATGGCTGGGTACTCTGGCGGTAGGCGGCGCCATCGGCGGTCTGATTCTCACCGGCAAGATTCCCCCTGCTGAGTATAAGCATTGGGAGGGACTGATTATTGGCGCATTTTTCTATCATATCGTGAAGATGCTTAATGCTCCGGCACCTGATCCCGACCATGTGCCCGACGCTGGGAAAATGGTTTCCACACCAACACCACCCCAAGCAACACAGGAGGCTCCCCAATGAATATGAAAAATCCCTTACGAATCGCGGTGGGCGCAGCTATTGTGCTGGCACTGGCAGCTTGTGCAATGCCGTCCACCACATCCACGGCGGCCAACAGCATCAACGCAGCCCCTGTCGGCCAGATCACCTATGCGGGTACCTGCATCGGGTACAACACGAGCCTTGCAGTGCTGTCTATCGCCCGGGCGAATGGCAAGCTGACCCCGTCGCAGGTCCAGACGATCAACGACGCGGCGACCGTTTTCGATACCTATTGTCCGCCGAACAGTCTACCGGCCAATCCGACCGCAGCAATGCTCTCGATTGCAACCGCAGTCAACAACATCAATGCCATTCAGTCGGTCGTAAGCCCGACCACGCCAGCACTCAAGTAAGGAGCACAGACATGGCAGCCATGATTTTACCCGCAACAGAAGCCGCTATCGCCATCATGCAGGGCGGTATGCAGATGCAACAGTTGTACAGCCAGGGCGCGATTAGCCAGACCGCGCTGGATACCCTTATCGCCACACTTGCTGGCGAGATTCCGCAGACTGTAGCGGCTTGGAACGCGGCAGGGACTACGGCGGCGGCTATTAAGGCGGACGGTCAGCCTATTGCTCCCGTGGCCGTGCCGTGACAGAGCCCGCACCACCACAACTCACCGATGCCCTCGAAATTCAGGAGGGCTTCGGCTCTCATGCTTACTGGGACAAAATAGGTCAGGTCTGGACGGCAGGTTACGGTCAAACCGGCCACGGCATCGGACCCACTACCGTAGTCACCCGGCAAGAGGCAATGCAGTGGCTCGTTGAAGATGAGGACGTGCTGATTACCGGGCTGACGGCTGCGCTGCCATGGTCTGCAAAGCTGAGTGCCCCGCGCTTCGGTGCTCTCGTGGATGCCGCTTACAATCTGGGGCTTAATGGGTTGCTGGCGTTCCATGAGGCCTTGGGTGCGATGCAGGCAAAGGATTGGACCGGTGCCGTGCGCGGGTTTCAGGACTCGCTCTGGTATCGGCAGGTGCCGCATCGGGTGGACGCCATCAGCTATATGGTGGTGTTCAGCGAGTGGCTAGAGGATTACCCGGACGCGGATCAGGTGGCGCTATTGGAGAAGGCATTGCATGGCGGATGACATAGATCGCGGTTGCGAACTCGAAGAAAAGTACCGCGAGGCCGCATTGGCGGTGCGAAAACCGGAAGGACCTCAAGCCACGGGTGAATGCTTGTACTGTGGCGAAGCGGTGGAGCAGGGCAGGCGCTGGTGTCCCGGCGTGGGATGCCGGGATAAGTGGCAGGCTATGCGTCGGTAAAGAGCCTCCCCTGTGCCGTGGCGCGCTCTATGCGCTCACAGGCCGCGTCAAAATAGCGGGGTTCGCGCTCGATGCCGGTGTACGCAATCCCGCGCTCTAAGCATGCCTGACCAACCGGGCAGCTCCCCATGAACGGGTCAATTACGCTTTCGACTTTTTTCGGCCATTCCAAGCACCATCGCATCAGGCCGACCGGCTTCTGTGTTGGATGAACCCGCTTAACTCCGGATTCTTCGCCCGCGCGAATCATGCCGTTCCAGGTGTGCCGATATATGCGGACGCTCATTTTGATGTTTGTCCAAGCAAGCTCGCAGTCGGCAAAATTCCCGGAGTTCTGCTTATCCCACACGAGCCACCCGCGTGATGGCGGAACGGTGAAGTAATTTCCACCCCAGATAATCGACTCCCGCGAAAGCCCGATAAACGTGTCAAGCAAGTCCTGTGGCGCAGGCTCGGAATCCCACGAAAAGTCTCCATAGTCGGTGGTGGCTGCCAGCTTCGTTCTTGACCGAACCCTGTGCGCATTTTCCCCAACGCCATACGGCGGATCAGTCAAAAGCAAATCAAACCGCCCCAGTTCCGGCAGCACATCCCGGCAATCGGCGTTGTAGAGGGTGCAATTTCCTATCGTTATTTTTTTCATTCTCTATCCTAAGCAATGCGACAAATGAAACTCCGGCACTCGCTGCACGCGTTTCCGGTTGAGCCTGTTCCCCTCGCGCTCCGGAACTATCTCCAGAGCGGCGTTGAATTTCAGGGGCATATTCGTTGCCGACTCGTAGCGGCTAATGCAGGCAAATCCCGTGTGGTCGAGCTGGTCCTGATAGCTCGCGCAGATGTTGCGACTGTAGTTGTGGCCCCACTCGGGACCGTCTCGGCCTTGGAATCGGCTGGGCTTGTAGTGGGCGGTTAGGAAGTCGTAGAGGGCCATCACTCGCCTCTCCTGATCATACCCTTTCCGATCGTGTGGGCGCTCCACAGAACCGGCAGCCAGAGCACAATGAGCGCGAGAATCACGCATAAGCCCGCACCACGCCAGCCGCCACGTGTGAATCCTATGCCTGCCAACCCGGCTGTACCAACGATGGCTATCTCGCGCCCTGGGTGATTTTGCAATCCCTTTCTTATGGCTTTCATTCTTCCCCCCACTCAACAGGCCCCTGATAAGTAAATCCCATAAAGACGGTACCCAAATTTATCTGGTATGCCCGGATCGTGAGGGGGATTACTTCGTCGCCCACTTCGGTTTTCGCAAGATAGATCCCCGGCTCCGTGATTTCGTTGTGGCGCATGGTCTTGACGCGGGATTGGATGGCCTCGCAGCACTGGATGGCGTAATCAATGGCTTCCTTTAGCGGCTTTGTCATCCATTCTTTATCGTGCCCTAATTTTAAACTGCGTAGGACGGCCAGCTTTTCTTCGCCTGTCATTTCGCCTCCATCAGTGCGCGGATCTCTTCCGGAATCAGAAGATGAAACACCCGCTTGTCATTCTCTTTCCGTGTCATTTCGGCATCAATCCGCTGCATGGCCTCTACGCACTGGATGGCGTATTCAATCGCCGCTGTAAGGTCTTTGGGTGGCGTCATCGGACCATCGCCACCCAGGCGCCATGCTTGGTGATCTCGGAGTGTTTGCAGCTTGTCGGCGTTGGTCATAATTCCCTCCAAGTCATCAACGCGATACCCAATCCAAGCGCCCAAATCCATGCGGTAGTTATCATCAGCGCAAACCAGAAACGGCTCGGGTCTCTTGCGGCGATGATGACGCTGAAAAATACCGATCCGCAGAACGAAATGAGGGCGAAACCTATCGCTTTGTGTAGTAGCTTCATGGCCGATTCTCCCTCTTCGGAAATGCTTTTCTTTCTTCCACGATCAAGGCTCTGGCCGACTCTATGCACCGGCTAAATTGGTCTTGGTCGTTTGCTATGCCGCAATTCCAACCAAATTTTGCTCCTGAAATCCATGCACCATCGTGCTGCATATCGGCCTTGCGCTTCTCTTCGCGGAGTTGGAGGAGTTCACGGGCCATTTCTTGGGATCGCCCCATTGGTCCCATGGCATCTTCAATTTCTGAATCTGGTATTTGCATAATCTGGAAGTATTTCTTTGCATACTCCATGGTATCCACGGTTGTAAACGCCA
>Ga0307376_10006813_pt1 | contig 10062 bp, 6 predicted proteins | sample TR2MG_FD_202536 | JGI IMG/M metagenome (GOLD analysis project Ga0307376, IMG submission 202536) | Soil microbial communities from Risofladan, Vaasa, Finland - TR-2 | ecosystem: Environmental > Terrestrial > Soil > Coastal area > Acid sulfate soil | place: Finland: Risofladan, Vaasa | collected...
CCACACATACCCTGTGATCAACGGGGGTACCGCTACTAGGTCCGTTCCCTTCCATTCCCTCAAAGCCGTCAATTACAGCAAGATGAGGATGCAGATGACGCGACATTGCATAAAGGTTATAATTTATCCCCCGGTAACCGCTTCCATGCACAATTGGCTTGTCATTAACCGATCCAGGTATTCTTGATGCATCCCAGGTAAAACCCTTATCTTTTATTGGTGCCCCAAAAACAATGTTTTTAAGTGACAGTGTTGCGACTGCCCTGTCATGGGTTTTCATTCGTGCAACTGATACTATATACGATCCAGGATCTAAGAGCACACTGGAGAATCGTACCGGATGGGGTCTGAAATCCTTTTCATCAAAAACATGGATTATTTCATATGGTTCCTGGTCGAGATCAACAAGTTTAACCTGATACCTGGAAAGCAGTTTGAAATATCCGTAATTACTAAATCCATCTAATGTCGGTCCGTTAGCCGCCGACTCTGCAATAATTACATTGCTCATTTTTCCAATTGACTTAAGAAATTCCAATATGCCAGCCAGAGTATCGACATGTGTGGCACATAAAGGAACATCAATTGAAACGTTATTTGGCTTAAGGACAACCCGCTTATCACCAATGGCTCTGGCTATCTCATCTGAGAACGGTTTAAGAGCACGAAAGGCAAGGTCTGCCCTGTTGTCACCGGTAGTAAGTGCAACTCGTGCATCTGCTGGCGCTGGCTTTCCAAAAGAGGCAAACACATCATAAGGCTTGAGATATGTAGCTGCTATTCCTCCCATTAATGAGGTTTTCAGAAAATTACGACGGTTAAATGTAGTCATAGTAAATAGTTTGTATTCTTAACAAACTTACGAAAATAAGATTATTATGATATGATTTGGATATATAAAATTATGGTAATTTAATCAAATTCAAATAAACTGCATCCAGTGTAATGTTTTCATCCACTATAGTGTCTAATATTTATACACTTAAATAATAGTATAAATTATTATATCACTGACATTATGATAGTTATCAATTTGGCACGTTCTTTGGCTATTTAAAAAGAAAACTTAAAAAGGATGATGAAAAAAATCATTTGGATAGTATCTCTTTTTTTAATCACATTTATTCAGAAAATTTCTGCCCAGTCTGGACAGTGGTCTCTTGAAGATTGTATTAATTACGCTGTTATGAATAATATCGGACTCCAGAGACAAAGGCTCCTTACTGAAACTTCGAAAGTCAATCTAACAAAATCAAAAATGGATATTTTACCAGATTTGAATTTTGGATCCAATGCCCGGGTTGGATTTGGTAGATCAATTGACCCAGTTACAAACCTCATTACTTTTAAACAAAATTTAAGTAATTCCTATTCTTTAAGTTCCAATATTTTACTTTTTAATGGTTTTGCAACTCTAAATACAATTGCAGCCAATAAGTTTATGCTTAAAGCCGGCCTGGAATCAGAAAAGATATCAAGGAACACTCTTATTGTTGACATTATGGGCCAGTATTACCAGGTTCTGTATGCAAAAGGACTTGAGAATGCTTCAAAAATGCAGCTGGATCTTTCAGAGAAACAACTGTTCAGAATTATTAAAATGGTAGAAACAGGTAAAGAGGCTTTATCCAAACAATATGAAATTGAAAGCCAGGTTTCTGCTGATAAGCTTGCTTATACAATAGCGCAGAACTCAGCAAGCCAGGCTCTGACAACTCTCAAACAGATGCTCCAGTTGGGTCCAGGATCTGACTTTGACATTATAATGCCTGATCTGAATAATCTGCTGATAACCGACAGAGGATTTAGCCCTGACAGCATTTATGATATTGCTTCTCAAACACTTCCCCGTTTAAAAGCAATCAACTATGAATTACAGGCTTCACAAAAACAGATTGCTGTGGCAAAAGGGAATATTGCACCCAGGCTGACAGCAGGGGGATCTCTTTTTACCGGATATTATAAAGTAATAAATGAAGGAGGATCAGACCAGGTATCTTTCTCAACCCAATTGAAAAATAATAATAGTCAGGCAGTATTCGTATCACTTAACATCCCAATATTTAACAACTATAGTACAAGCAGAGCTATAAAATTGGCAAAAATAAGGCAGAATGATACTGAACTTAGACTAGAACTTGAGAAAAACAATTTATACACCGAAATTGAAAATGCATGTCTCAACTTCAACAGAGGGAAGGATGAATTCGCTGCGGCTGAAGCCAATTTTGAATATAACATCAAATCTTTTTCTGCAGTTGAGAAGAAATTTGAATCCGGGCTGGTTGATGTAACAGATTATTCAGCTGCGAAAACTACACTATTTAAAGCTGATACTGAAGCACTTAGGACAAAACTGCAATTACTGATAAGGAAGATTACAATTCAGTTTTATTCTACCGGAGAATATGAAAGTGAAGTACTTAAAGTGAACTAAAGTATGGAGTATGTAAAGTTAAAATAAAAAAAAATGACAATAACTCTTGATACTTTAGACACTCTAAATCCCAAACTCTAGGCACTAAATAAATTAACTGTTAAACTATTAATAAGAAAGATAATGGATACCACTGTTGAAAAAATGGATAAACCTCTTCCAAAAAAGACTGGCATACAGAAAAAACATATCGGATATTTTGTTATCGGGATAATAATCATCGCCCTTATCTATATGGCCTTCTTTACCGATCGCACCTCAACGTATAAGGTTGAAAAAGAGAAACTTATTATTGAAACAGTAATTGAAGATCAGTTTAATGATTATATTACAGTTCCAGGAACTGTTGAACCTATTACTATAATATATCTTGATGCTCAAGAAGGAGGAAGGGTCGAAGAGAAAATTATTGAAGAGGGGTCGATGGTAAAGAAAGGTGATATTATACTTAGACTTTCCAACCCCGACCTTTACCTCAATATTCTTGACAGCGAAGCTCAGCTGGCAGAAAAAGAGAACTTCCTTAGAAATACCCAGATCAATATGGAGCAGACAAGACATACAATAAAATCGCAACTTGTTAATCTAAAATATGATATTGAAAGAAAGGAACGTAACTACCAGCAGAACCTTACCCTTATTGAAGATAATCTCATTTCAAGGGAAGAATTCATCCGCTCGAAAGAGGATCTGGAAATGGCAAAAAAATCCCAGGAGCTTCTTCTTGAACGTCAGGTTACGGATTCCATTTTCTTTTCGATCAACATAAACTCTATGATCAACAACCTTGATAATATGCGTAAAAACCTTAACCTGGTAAGGCAAAGAGCTGAAAATCTAAATGTCAGAGCTCCGATTGATGGCCAGCTTGGTCTGCTGACACCTGAAATAGGACAATCAATCGCCAGGGGTACAAATATGGGGCTGATAAATGTATTAACATCATATAAAGTTACAGCCCAGATTGATGAGCATTATATCGACAGGGTTAGAACTCAGCTTACAGCAACTCTCGACAGGCAAGGAAGCAATTTTGACCTGATGGTAAAGAGGGTATATCCTGAAGTAAGGGGCGGAACATTTAAAATCGACATGATTTTCCAGGGAGTTATGCCGGATAACATCCGTACAGGTCAGACATATTATATAAGCCTTCAATTGGGGCAGCCAAAAGTATCGGTTCTTGTACCTCTTGGAGGATTCTTCCAGGAGACAGGAGGACAATGGATATTTGTTCTTGATCCAACAGAATCGTTTGCTACCAAACGTAATATTTCAATCGGAAGAAAAAATCCAAGATACTATGAAGTTCTTAGCGGACTTCAGCCCGGGGAAAAAGTTATTGTATCAGGATATGAAACTTTCGGCAAAAATGAGAAACTTATTCTAAAAGGCAATAAATAACTATTAATAATTAAAGTCATGATTAAAACAAATGATTTAACAAAGGTCTTCAGAACTGAAGAAGTTGAAACAACAGCTCTTAATAAAGTTACTCTGGCAGTAAAAGAAGGTGAATATGTGGCTGTCATGGGGCCTTCAGGATGTGGAAAATCAACTCTCCTGAATATCTTGGGATTACTTGATAATCCTTCATCAGGAAGTTACATTTTCAATGGAACTGAGGTAGCAAACCTTAAAGAACGTGACAGGACAATCTTCCGTAAAGGAAATATCGGCTTCGTTTTCCAGAGTTTTAATCTAATTGACGAACTCAATGTTTACGAAAATGTTGAACTTCCTCTTATATATCTGAAGATGAAGGCAAGTGAAAGGAAAAAAAGTGTGGAAGATGTCCTGGAAAGAATGAAAATAGGACACCGTGCCAAGCACTTTCCACAGCAGCTATCTGGTGGACAGCAGCAAAGAGTAGCAATAGCACGTGCAGTTGTGGCTAATCCAAAACTGATTCTTGCAGATGAACCAACAGGAAACCTTGATTCAAAGAATGGTATTGAGGTAATTAATCTTCTGACCGAACTCAATAAAGAGGGAACAACCATTATTATGGTAACTCACTCTGACAGGGATGCAGGATATGCTCACAGAATAGTAAACTTGTTTGATGGTCAGATCGTTACTGAGAAAGCTGTTTGATGTGCTTATCCTATTCTTCACAAATAAGAGGATGAGATTCCTCATTTTATGAGGGATCTCATCCTAAATATCTACAATTCATATTTCTTCATTTTATTATAGAGAGTCTGCCGGGTAATACCCAGCCTGGATGCAACTTCACTCATATTATTGTTATATTTTCTCAAGCTCTCAATGATCATTTTCTTCTCCATCTCTTCAATAGTTAGCTCAGTATTAATATTACTTCTTTGTATTGAACTAAAGCTAAAATCAGACGGTTTAAGAACAGGAGAATCACTTAAAATAACAGCTTTTTCAATTGAATGCTGTAATTCCCTTATATTTCCCGGCCAATCATGATTAGCCAGTTTTTCGAGTGCATGAGTGTTGATTTTCAGTGAATCCCTCCCATATCTTTCACAATTGACCCTAAGGAAATAATTAGCCAGAATTGGAATATCATCAACCCTGTCACGCAATGGGGGAACCTCTATTATTATTGTATTTATCCGGTATAATAGATCCTCCCGAAACCTGCCCTCGCTTACCATCTTGACCAGGTTACAATTAGTGGCAGATACCAATCTTATATCAATTGGTATCTGTGTATTTGATCCGACTCTGACAACATACCTGTTCTGCAGAACACTCAACAGTTTTGATTGGGATTGCAGTGACAGGTTTCCGATCTCGTCAAGAAAAAGAGTTCCTTTTTGCGCAAGTTCAATCTTCCCTTTTCGATCCTCTTTAGCATCAGTAAAAGCTCCTTTAATATGTCCAAAAAGCTCACTTTCAAATAGAGTCTCGGTAATTGATCCCATGTCAACACTCACCATTAATTCCCCTGATCTCTTTGAAAGATTATGAATCTCCCTTGCCACAAGTTCCTTTCCTGTGCCATTCTCCCCTGTAATAAGTACATTGGCATCTGTTCCAGCAACTTTTCTGACAATGTTCATAACGTTAATCATCGTAGGAGATGCTCCCAGTACAATCTTCTCTCCACCTTTGTTAATCTCCTTTTTCAATAACTGGTTATCTTTTTTCAGGATTGACGCTTCAATTCTTGATACTCTCAGTTGCCAGGCTACATTAATTGTTGCTAGCAACTTGGAATTATCCCATGGTTTAAGAATAAAATCTACTGCTCCCTCTCTTATAGCTTTTACAGCAAGCTCAACATCACCATAGGCTGTTACAATAACCACACTGATATTTTTATCATACTTAAAGATCTCTCTCATCCAGAAAAGCCCTTCATTACCATTATGAATCCCCGATTTAAAATTCATATCAAGCATCACAATATCAATATTATAACTCGTCAATACTTCATTTATCCTGTTGGGATCGGTTAAGGAGATAACCCTTTCAAACTCATTTTTCATGATCAGTTCAAGAGCATCCAGTAATGCCTTATTATCGTCAACTATTAAAAGTGTGCCTTTAATCATTTTAAAGTTTTTACTAAAGACGAAGTTAAAAACAAAATGTGTCAAAAAAATAGACAATCAAATAAATAAAATTATTATTAATACTAAATTTGGATAAAACAGCCAGTTAAATGCAACATTTAAACTCGTTGTACGTCTTTATATCAAATATTAAAGATCAGAGTATTTAAGGTCGAATAAATAATCAATGAAATGACAGTAAAATTAAATGCAAACGAAGTTGTTCTCAAAGCTGGTGATACGAACCAGGTAATTGAAAATAATGTTATCAATGGTAAATTGATTATAACAAACCAGCGAATATATTTCAAGACTCTAAATGAGGAGACAGAGAAATTTAACCTCGAAATTCTATTTGACAATATCCTTGAGGTTATTTACTACAGCAAAGGCCTTTTTTCTGTCAAAGGTTTGAATGTAGTTACCAAAGATGGCAATACTCTGAGCTTCCCCCTGAAGAGGAGAGACGAAATCGGTCAACTTATAAACAGGATGTATTAGCACATTACAAATCAATATATATTCCGGTCACAAATCAAACAGAATATCTGCCTTCAGGGCAGATATTCTTGTTTTTATTAACACCCACAACCGTCTCGCCTTTTCAGGCACTCCTCCTGAAGGGGGAGATATACTCGCATCCGAGTAAAATTATACTTATATACAGCTAATTAGCCCCCTTTAGGGGGGATGCCGGGCATCGACAGGGGGATATTACTCATACCGCAATGAATCAACCGGATTCTTCATTGCTGCAATGGTTATTTTAAAAATAATTGTCAGGGTAGTGGTAACAACCATAATAGATGCAGACAATAAAAGGATACCAACCTTAATTTCAACAAAATAATCCCATATACTATCCAGCATCATTAATGACATATAATATCCACCTGAGCACCCCAAAACAGATGCAATAGCCAGGACAATAAGAAATTTTCTGCTAACCAAAAACATTATAAGCGGAACAGGAGCTCCCTGTATCTTTCTTATACCTATCTCTTTGGTTCTTCTGATAATATCCAGTGAAACAAGATTATACATACCGATAAGTGATAATATGCTAGCTATAATGGCAAGGAAAATATTTACTTTCAGAATGCTCCTGTTAATATCTTTTCCCTCCTGCAAAGTATCTTCCTGAAGCATCCCGGTAAAAATATAGTTGGTTGTTTGTCTTTTCCATTCTAAATCAAGATATGCCAATACTTCAGGAAGATCTTCTGGATTCGCTCTCACAACCAGAACATTATATTGTTCTGTCGAAGTTAACCTCAGCAATGCAGGTTCAATCGCTTCCCATAATCCCCCTGTATAGTAATCCTCTACAACTCCAATTACTGTCAGCTTTGTTGTATCCCAAAGGGTTACGGACCTCCCAATGGTTTCTTTCCATCCAAAATCCTCGACCCATTTCTGATTTACAATTATAGAGTTATTTGTCTGGTCGGCGTCAGCCCGTAACTCATCGAAAAGACGACCCTCTATAAGCCGGAGACCCATCGTTTTTGCATATTCAGGACCGATATCCATAACATTAACCTCAAATTGTTTCTCTTCATCCTTTACCGGTCGGCGGTACAACCCAAATCCAATATGATTTTGTGTTCCTTCAGCAGAGATAATTTTTGGATTAGAAATAATTTCATTTCTGAATGAGGTGAAATACTCCGGGGCAATAGGAACAACAATTATTTTATCCCTGTCATATCCCAGGTCAAGTGTCTCCTGGTATTTTGCATTTTTAGCAAAAACAATACCCATCAAAAGAGACATAACAGATATAGAGAACTGAATGGCAAGAAGAATAGTAGAGAGCCTTCCTGATCCTTTGAATGTTGATTCTCCTCTCAGGACATCTACCGGATTGAATGAACTTACATACATTGCCGGATATACCCCGGCAACAAATCCTGTTACCAGAAGGAGCAAAATAATAAAAACCCAGAAGAGAGAATACCTTGTAAATGTAAGCTCAATAGACATATAGGCCCACAAGTTACTATAGGCAGGAACAAGAAACTCAGCCAGAACGATACCTGTCAGAAGGGCCAGGATGCAAATGATAAAGGTTTCGAACATAAACTGCGTTAACAGTTGTTTCCTGCGGCCACCAAATGTTTTCCTTAATCCTATCTCTTTAAGTCTCTTACTAAATGCAGCTCTTGAGGTATTTGCAAAATTAAAACAGGCGATTAAGAGAATAAAAATCGCCATTACCGGTGGAGCAATAACTGCTGCAGGATGAAGAGATGGGAAAAGACCTGGTGCCCAAATATTCATTGAATTATCTCCCACCTCTTTCAACGGAACAAGTACAAACCTGTTAATTCTAAAATCTTCCCTTGCTCTATTCTGAACAGGAAGATAATTCTTTAAGGATTCTGTGACAGAAGGAATTAGGATTTTATCCGGGATCATAACAAATAGAGCATTGATCCACATTTTCCAGTCAGCATCATTCTGTTCCCACATCAGCATGAAATTATCGAAATGTGTAAGGATGTCTATCCTGAAACTGGAGTTTTCCGGTAAATCTTCAAATACAGCACTAACTGTATAAGTGAATTCCATATTCCTGTCATTTACAATTGAAATGGTTTGACCAATAGCGTACTCTTCTCCAAACAGAGTATTTGCCATTTCCATGCTTACCAGGACGTTACCCTGGCTTTCAATTGATTTCTGATCTCCCAGGACAGAAGGGAAAGTGAATATATCCAGGAATTCAGGATCAACGTAAGATATCTGTGTGGGAAAGATATTATTGCCTACCTTAACCGGAGAACCAGATCTTACCAGTCTTGCAGATTTCTCAATCCCCGGAATGTCGTTTTTGATCTCCAGGCCAAGGGTAGCCGGGACAATCCCATATTCCTGTTCCCTGCCCTGCATATCCCTGAAACTGTTAACCCGGTAAATTTTATTGAAGTTTTTATGTGTCCTGTCAAACTCATAATTAAACATATGATTGAAAAAAGCCACAATACAAACAGAAAGAGCTATTCCAAGACCCAGAATATTTATTATTGTAAATACCCTGTTTTTTAATAAATTTCTGAAAATGACAAGCAGATAATTTTTAATCATATCTCAGAATGGCTATTCATATTTAAGAGACTGTGCCGGATTTACCCTGGCGGCTCTCAGTATTCTATAGCTGATAGTAATAATGGCAATACTCAATGCAATGGATAAACCTGCAATAAAAGTAAAAACCTCAAGATTTATCCTGTAGTAAAAGTTCTTTAACCAATTATCTGCAATATAATAAATTATCGGAGATGCAATAAAGGCCGAAATAGTAACAAGAATTATTACATCTTTTGAAATTTCGAAATATATCCCAGCCACAGAAGAACCCATTGCTTTCCTTACTCCTATCTCCTTGGTTCGTTGCTCAACTGTATATGATGTAAGTCCGAAAAGGCCAAGAGATGCAATGAATATTGCCAGGATTGAAAAGATCACTGCCATCTGGGCATTTTGTTTTTCCTGTATATACATTTGTTCAAAATCTTTATCAACAAAATAATACTGTAAAGGACTATTGGCTGTAAAATCTTTCCACAAATCTTCAATCTGACTAATGATTTGTGAATAGTTTGTTGCTAAAATTTTTACAGACAAATATCCCCAAAATATATCGTCGGTTTTAAATAGGAAAATACATGGCTCGATAGGATTTCGAAGCGATCTGAAATTAAAATTCTTCACAACTCCAATTATGGGCAGATAATCTATTTTGCCTTCGTCCTGAGGTCTCATAAATCGTGTTTTCTCAAGGGCCTCAATTCCAAAATTCTTTATTGCAGCCTCATTTACAATGCAGGCTTGTTTATCTGTTGAATATGATTCATTAAAAGAGCGACCTGAAGTGAGTGTCATCCCATATGTCTCAAGATAGTCATAATCGATCCAGGTGGTCATCAAGAGAAATGTCTCTTCCTTTCGCCCCTCAAGCATATAGGCATTATTATTATTAGTACGGCCTGGTACTGCTGTTGAACTAGAAATATTGATAACTCCGGGGATTCCCTTTGCAGCCTCTTTAAATGATTTTACTTTACTCCCAAGAGCTCCTGCCCTGTT
>Ga0307376_10006815_pt1 | contig 10059 bp, 12 predicted proteins | sample TR2MG_FD_202536 | JGI IMG/M metagenome (GOLD analysis project Ga0307376, IMG submission 202536) | Soil microbial communities from Risofladan, Vaasa, Finland - TR-2 | ecosystem: Environmental > Terrestrial > Soil > Coastal area > Acid sulfate soil | place: Finland: Risofladan, Vaasa | collected...
ATAGCAGGTCCCGGTTTCACAACTATTTAGTGTCAAAGTTTAAATAAAAAAATATAAATTACTATATTTTACATCATTAATATTACAATGGTGTAACAAAACTGTAAAAACTTTGTAAACTTTTCAGCGCTCAGAAAAATAAACTATTTAGCTCCAATTATCCCTGGGTTGTTGCGGTTAGTCCGCGCGGTCGTAGTGCACGAGTACTTTTTTATTCCAGCGAGGGAAACAGCCTCAATTAAATTAGAAGTTTCCCCTTTTTCCTATATCTGGAACATATGTCCTTATTTTAGAACATAGATAAAAACTTTTACTATTGCTGAATTAAATTGCTTTAAATAAAAACCTAAGCAATTAATTTACGATATTTGTTAAAATTCGACGATATACGACGGTTTTGAACGATAATAGACAGAATTAGATAGTAAACTGAAATAGAATAACAAATTTTTCTTAATTTTGTCAAGTACATTGTGTAATTTTAAAAATTAACCCATTCTCCCCAAAAATAATTCTTTCCATATTCTAGATTCTGAAAAAAGCTCATCGATTTAGTCTTCTCCCTCACTTCCCGGAAGAGCGCTTTCAATAATTTTGGTAGTGGGAAGTCTTTTCTAATCTTTTACACGGCAGGCGGAGAAGTCTAACAACCTGCATTAATAACCGTAATAGTAACAAATTTATTTTACGCTTGTCGGAAGGCGAGCATTAAAATAAAGGTTAAAGCCAAAATAAGATACTTTATACTCTTTATTCTAATGGGTTTTTTTGTTTTTACAATAGAGCAAACAGATAATTTTGTGACATTTTTTGACAAAAAAAAGACCCATTAAAAAATGGGTCTTTGGGGTAAGTAGAAGTAAAACAATCTATAAAAAATAATGAAAGTTCGGTAACCTCGGAGGACTAATATTTTATTATGGAAAGTACCTCGTATCCTTTTAGTTTCTCGATGCCCTTCAAGTCGGTTAATTCTATCAAGAAACAGATACCCATAACTTTCCCTTTCAATTTCTCTACCAGGTCAATTGTGGCTTTAGCTGTGCCGCCTGTGGCCAGGAGATCGTCGACAATTAGGATATTGGCGCCCGGCTGGAAAGCATCGGCGTGCATCTCGAGGGTATCGGTTCCATACTCGAGCTCATAGGTCGTCTCCACAGTCTTATAGGGCAATTTGCCTTTCTTGCGCACAGGAATAACACCAGCGTTTAATTTATAGGCTAATGGGGCGGCAACAATGAAGCCACGCGATTCCACAGCTACAATCTGGTCAATCTTTTTTCCTTCATAATGCTCGGCCAAAGTATCGATTGCCTGGTGAAACCGGGGACCGTTCTGGAGGAGTGTGGTAATGTCTCTAAAAAGGATTCCCTTCTTGGGAAAATCCGGAATACTACGAATTAGTTCCTTGAGCTGTTCCATCTTAAATTCTCCTATTCTAATCCATGAAGCTGCATTCTAAGAACAATCTTTTTTAATCTCTCTATTGCCCTCTTTTCTATTTGTCTTATTCTCTCTCGGGAGAGATCCATTTTCTCACCAACTTCCCTGAGGTTGTATCCTTTCCCGTCAACCATTCCGTAGCGCAATTTAATGACTTTTAATTCCTGAGGGCTTAGCTTTTTCAAAATTTCTGCCAACTCTTCATGAGACTTTATCAAATCTACAACACGGTCTGGTGATCCCTTTTCTTCATCTCGAATCAGATCTTTCAGGAAAATATCGAATTTATCTCCCAGAGGACTATCCAGAGAACCGACCCTTTCAAAGACCCGGATTTCCTGCATAAACTTCTGGGTCTTCTTTATGGAAAGGCGCAGTTTCTTTGCCACTTCTGCCGTAGTTGGTTGTCTCTCTAACTCTTCGCGCATCCTTTCAGAAACATTAATGAGTTTCTTTATTGCCTCATAGGCGTAAAGTGGAATGTGGATGGTCTTAGTCTGGCTCAAGATTGCCCGCTGAATATACTGTCTAATCCACCAGAAAGCGTAAGTGGAAAAGTTATAACCCATTTTGTGGTCATATTTATCAATCGCTTTTATAAGGCCTACATTCCCCTCCTCGATTAAATCCAAAAAGTCGAGACCATAGCAAGAATATCGTTTGGCAATGCTAATAACTAACCTTAAGTTCCCCTCAATCACTCGCTTTTTTGCTTTGCCATCTCCCTTCTTTATTTTGGGAAAGAGATCGGTCATCTCTTTTTCCGTGACCTGAGGAATCGTCCTCAGCTCTTGCATATATAGTTTTACTGAATCCAAACTGTGTGCCATTTTGTCTATTTCCAGGATAAAGTTTGCTTCTTAAGGCAGATAGAACACAGGATTGACCGCTTTACCCCTCTCCCTTATTTCAAAATGTAGGTGCGGTACATCTGCCCAACCAGTTGCTCCCACTTGGGCGATTGCCTGCCCTTTGTTTATCCTTTCCCCCTCTCTGGCTAAATTTATGAGATTATGAGCGTAGACGCTCGAATAATCCTCATTATGTTTGATTATCACCATGTTCCCATATCCCCGGAGTTTATCGTTACTATAAGTCACAATACCATCGTAAATAGCTACTATAGGCGTTCCTTCCCTGCCTTCGATGTCCACGCCCTGGTGGCGCTTACCATTCAGTTTCCCAAATCCCACCAATATCTCTCCTCTTAGAGGCCAGGAGAAATCGATGAGTTCAGGTGGCGGCTTCGCTTCTTCTTTTTTTTCCGGAGAAGGTCGCTTTGGAACATAGGCTAAAGTATCCTTTCTCTCCTTAGCGCCGGGGACAAAAATTAATTGGCCTGTTTTAATTCTGGTAGCATCAGCCAAATGGTTTATCCTTGCTATCTCATCTAAGTCGACCTCATAGACCCTGGAAATTCTCCATAGAGTCTCACCCTTCTGCACTCTATGGTAAATTCCTGATGGGAAAAAAGCACACCCAGACAGCAGAATTATAAGAAAGAACTTTAAAAAAACAAATCTCCTACGTTTATTATACGTAAAATTTAGCCTCACTGTCAAGACCAAAGCCTCCGGATGGTCGGGGCGAGCCGATTCGAACGGCCGACCTCACGGTCCCGAACCGTGCGCTCTAGACCAGACTGAGCTACGCCCCGTCCTTTTTTTGTCCTCTCTTATCTCTTCTCCCCCCTGGGAAAAGGTCCTTATCCCCTCCTCTCTCCTTGGGGGTGAGGGGAAATATTAGAATATCTTAATTACACCAAGACTGACAAGAGTAACAATTACTCCAGCTATCAACACACCATTAGCTATAGAGAACGCTGCCCACCTTCTTCTGATGCCGAAAAGAAACGCTGCCACGCATCCAGTCCACGCTCCGGTCACTGGCAGAGGAATGGCCACAAAAAAGATAAGACCAATCGCTCCATACTTCTCTACAATCTTGCTTCTCCTCTTGGTGCGAGCAAATAGCCAGCTGAAAAATTTCTCAGCCCAGTTAAATCTCATGCTCAGCCATTTAGATACAGATTCCAGAAAAAGAAGGAGCGGTATTATTGGAATTAGATTCCCAATTATAGATAAAAAAAATGCCTTTTCAACAGGGAAATGAAAAACCCCCAAAGCCAGGGGAATCGACCCACGAAGCTCGGAAACAGGCAAAGCAGCCACAAGTACTGTCACCAGCTCTGGAGGGAATAGTCGATTCAAAAATTTAATTATTTCCTGAATCATTATTAGTCAGTATCCCTATAGCCATATTCTCCGATTAAAGGAACAAACACACAGCCGCAAACAGACTTTCTTATCATTTTACCTTTTCTCTTCTCGATTAGGATTAAATCCTGTGACCACCTTCCGCCTATGGGAATTACAAGTTTACCCATTTCGTCTAACTGTATAAATAGCGGCTGAGGGACATCAGGAGCGCTGGCAGTAACAATAATTTTCTGGTAAGGAGAGAATTCTTCCCAGCCTTTTGTGCCATCACCAACGAGAACCTTCACATTCTGGTAGTTTAACTCTTTGAGTATTTTTTCCGCCCTTTCGGCTAACAAGTTATGCCTTTCTACTGTATATACTTCCTTCCCCAGTTCAGCGAGAATTGCTGCTTGATAACCAGAGCCAGTACCGATTTCCAGAACTTTATCTTCCCCTGATAAATTGAGAAGGTCTGTCATCAGGGCAACGATATAAGGCTGGGAGATTGTCTGCTCCTCTCCTATGGGAAGAGGATGGTCGTTGTAGGAGTGGCTCTGAAACTGTTCTGGGACAAAAAGATGGCGAGGAACTTTTCTGAATGCTTCAATTACCCTGGGAGTGACTACTCCTCGGCGCATTATCTGCTGGGTAATCATCTCTTCTTGTAAACTTTTGAAATCTATCACGTTCCCTCTATGCAAAAAGTAAAAGGATTAACTCTTTAATCCCCTGAATACCCAAAGATATAAGTGAAGCACCTAAAAAACTGCCCAAACAGATTAGAAGATATGCCCTGGTTATTTTCAACTTGAGAAAGCGTGATAAGAGAACACCAGACCATATTCCCCCACCAACAAATGGCAAGGCGGCAATGGCTATAACTCCAAACTGTCCCCATCTTTGAGCACGGCGTAGAATCCGGGAATGGAGTTTTCGTTCTCTCCTGAAGATTTTTTTCTTGGTAAACTTCTCAATTCCTCTTCGAATACGGCGAAAGAATATTCTTCCCCTGGCGAGGAAAGTTCTTGAATTCGTGACCTTATTGAAGATATGCAGCCACAAAGGAACAGTAATAATATCTATTGGCCAGGTAACGCAGACTGCCCAATACCACCTATGTAAGATGGCTAAAGCGTAAGGAATAGAAACCAGTCGCCCGAAAAAAATGTGAGTTAAAAAAATACTAGGCACCAACCATAAAAATCTCATCTCTTCTCCTTAAATAAAACCAAACAATCCATCTCTCTAAAGCCTGGCCGGCTCGGTAAAGTCTTGTAATGAATATTCCACAGTATCTAAAAACCAGCAACCTTCTCGTGCAATCGACTTCTTCTCAGTTATTCTTATTTTCTTCTTGAACATCGGGCCGTCGAACACCAGGGTATGGTATTCACCATTCTCCCCACAAATATCAATACTATTTTCTTTTAGATATTTGAAAAAATCTCTATCTATTTTCCTACCAATCCATTCTTCGCCAAACAGGTCCACTTTGGCACTAACTATTATCGCCTCAAACCCGGCATCTATAAAGTCAAGCAGAATTCTTTCTGGTTCTTCTCCCCACAGTGGCTCAACTGCCTCAATTCCCAACTCTCCACAGACCCTCTTCACCCAATCCTTGTGTTCTTGCAAATAAATATCGCCAAAAATCATACCTTTTACGCCATTAGGAATTAAACCTCGCACTGCTTCTTTGAATTCTTGTTCATAGCCATTACCGGTAGTCTCTTTTTGTAATAAAGGTAGACCCAATGCTTCAGCCTGCAATTGAATCAATTTATCCTCTGTGCCATGAAAACTTACTCTTTTATATTCTTTAGAGATAAAATTTACCAGATAAGAAATATCATATCCACCACACATTGCCCTATAACAGGCAAAACAACTATCTTTACCACCACTCCAGGAACCAATATAGCTCATAGCCTACCTTCCTGTCCTTCTGGAGTCCTCCCGAAAGGGAGGAATGTAGTTGAAATGGGGACAGCGACTATTTACTCCAAAACTTCAAAAATCAAGCTCCGACCCCTTGTCGCATAATTAAGTATTGTGTCCCCATAATTTCTAAGATAACGTTCTCTAATATCATTTAGATTTTTCATGTAATTTAATATAAGAATTAAGTGCTTCAAGCATATCCTTTATTTCATCAGCTGGCACCTTTTTTTTAATTATATGAAGATGGTTTAATTTCAAAAACAGTGTAGTGTAGCCCTTTATGGGCGTAATTCTTACGGGCATAAAGCCCTACACTACAATCGGGGCGAGCGGATTCGAACCGCTGACCCCCAGACCCCCAGCCTGGTGCGCTAACCAACTGCGCCACGCCCCGATATGCAAATTCCTCCCTTTCGGGAGGACTCCAAAAGTCATGGAGTCCTTGCGAAAGCAAGGATAATTGCCTTCCTCCCTTTCGGGAGGGTTCCAAAAGACTGTGGAGTAGCAGAGCTTGCTCTGCGTTATTAACGCGAAACAAGTTTCGCTACTCCAAAAGTCATGGAGTCCTTGCGAATCGCGTAGGGGCGACCCTTGTGGTCGCCCGAACCTCCCTTTCGGGAGGACTTCACATTTTATTATTTTTCCAGGAGTTTGAGTATTTCTTTTATCTCCTTTTTTGTATCCTTTAGTGCGCTTATAGCAGCGCTATCCTTTCCCCAGTCGAGTTTCAGCTGCTCTTTCTTGTTCTTTCTATCCTCAAGTAAATGTCTCTTTGCACCAGCTATACTGAATCTCCTCTCGTAAAGCAATTCTTTTATCTCACTAATCACCTCTAAGTCTTTACGAGTATACTTTCGATGCCCGCTTTCCCTTCTCGCTGGTCGGAGCAGCTTAAATTCCGACTCCCAGTATCTCAGGATATAAGACTTTACACCAGTGATTTTACTCGTTTCTCCTATGGAAAAGAAATTTTTATCTGGAATTTGCATAGTCGTTCCTACTCACCTCATTATAAATTTTCTTAATCCTCCAAAATCTCCTTAGCCGGCTTAAACTTGACAACTCTTTTTGCTGAAATTTCTATTGGTTGTCCCGTCCTGGGATTACGACCCATCCTTGGTTTCCTTGCTCGCACACTGAAAGTTCCAAATCCCGAGATTCCTACTCTGTCATTCTTCCCTAAGGCCTGCTTGATAACGGAAAACAAGGCATTGACAGCATCCTTCGCTTCTTGCTTAGCGCAAGTGACTCTGGCAACTTCTTCAATCAGATCGGATTTGTTCATTTACTTCCTCCTTCCAAACTTCCTAATTTTACATTTTAGCGCTTTGGTTCTCACGAGACGCAGGTTAAAACCTGCGACTACCTAGTTACATTTTCAGAAAATCTTCTTCTAACTCTGGCTTTGCTTGTCGAAGCATCAAATCTTTCACTGCCTCAGATGGCTTCTTGTTCTTAAAAATAACTTTATACACTTCCTCAGTGATAGGCATAGAAACTTTGTATTTCTTTGCCAGTTGATAAGCTGCTTTTGTAGTGCGGATTCCCTCAACAACCATCTTTATCTCGGAGAGCGCTTTTTTTAAGGTCTCGCCCTGACCGATTTTCTCTCCAAAACTTCGATTCCGACTGTAGCCACTTGTGCAGGTCACAATCAGGTCTCCCATTCCGGAAAGTCCTGAAAATGTTAAGGGTTTTGCTCCCAGAGCTTTGCCTAACCGCGTAATTTCTACTAATCCTCTGGTAATTAATCCTGCCTTGCTGTTATCGCCCAATCCCAACCCATCGCCAATCCCTGCAGCTAAGGCAATAATGTTCTTTAACGCCCCACCCATTTCCACTCCAATAATGTCCGGATTTGTATATACCCGAAAGAATGGCGCAAAAAAGATTTTTTGAACTTCCTGGTTCAACTTTTCGTTCCTGGAAGCCACCACAACTGTAGTGGGAATTTTTCTACTGACCTCCTCTGCATGGGAAGGACCTGAGAGAACTACAATCCGTTTTCCTAATTTCTCGGGTAACTCTTCAGATAAGACTTGAGACATTCTGAGAAGAGTTTTATCTTCCAGTCCTTTGGACACATTCACAATTATTATATCTTCTGGCAAAGGGACTTTTGCCATCTTTTTTGCTACTCTTCTAACCACATGTGAGGGGAGAGCTACTATAACCAATCCGACGCCATCGAGAGCATAAGAAATGTTGGAAATGATTTCAATTTCCCGGGGAATATCTATCCAGGGCAAGAATCTAAGCTTGCGTTTCTCTCTAAGTATTTGAGCCTGTTTTTTCTCAAATTCCCAGACTTTTACAAAAAATCCTTTTTCAAAAAGCATTATAGCAAGCGTTATTCCCCAGCTCCCTGCACCCAGTATAGCGACACTTTTCACCACTTTTCTTTTCCTTCTTAAAAGTTGGAATTTTTTTCTTTATTTCTTACCCATTCGATTTTATTTTCTGTGCCAGCAATTAACCTCTTTATATTAGCCTGGTGCCTGGCTACTACCACCAGGGCGACAAAACTGCCGAAAAAGACTAACATTAGCGATTCCTTGAATAATAGGCAATTTAAAGGAAATGCCAAAACTGCAAACATTGAACCTAAAGATACATAGCGAGTTAAACCTGTTACCACTACAAAGATTGCCAGACTCACTAAGGCAGGAAGGAGTGCCAACCCCAGGGAAACCCCGCAACCAGTAGCTACGCCCTTTCCTCCACGGAACTTCAAAAATATAGTCCAGTTATGTCCGACGATTGCAGCTAATCCAGCGAGTATCCTGACCAAGTTAAAAGCTTGTAGCGATATTCCTGCACTTCCACCCAACTGGAATAAACTGACCAGATGGATAGCGAGAAACCCCTTGGAAATATCTAAAAGAAGAACCACAATGGCCGGCAAAGTTCCCATCACTCGAAAGACATTGGTAGCTCCCACATTTTTGCTTCCCTCTTGCCTAAGGTCGACACGCTTAATTAACTTTCCCGCGAGGTAACCGAAGGGAAGAGAACCGATCAAATAGGCACTTAATAAAATTAATATAAATTTAAATATATCCATTATATGGACTCCTTGCGAATCGCGTAGGGGCGACCCTTGTGGTCGCCCGAACCTCCCTTTCGGGAGGACTCCAAAACTTTTTACGTTAAGCAGTCTCCTTACTTATCATACGAATTCCGCGAAGGCAATATTCCATTCCTGAAATAACCGTAAATAGAATCATAACAGAGAGAATAAATGGCTTAACTGCCAACCACTTTCCCTCTGCCAGATAACCACTGCTACTTAGAAGAACTAAAAACACTACAGTCATCTGCAAAACCGCAGACGTTTTCCCCATTATAGTAGGGATAATTGTGGACATACCTGTGGAAAAATAGATTATTAACCAGCCTGAGATAAGAACCAAATCTCGACCGAAAATAATAATCACTACCCACAGGGGAACAAGCTTCAGGATGGCTAAGATTATATAAGCAGAAGTCAATAAAAGTTTGTCTGCCAGAGGATCGAGGATACTTCCCAATTTTGTCTTCTGTTTCTGAATACGGGCAGCAATTCCATCCAGTCCATCGGAGACAATTGCCAATGAGAATAGAAGCAAAGGCAAATAAATATGGCGTTTGAGTAAGAGAATCACGAAAGCCGGGATTATGACTATACGAAAAAGAGAAATATAATTAGCCAAATTCAAATTTAACTCCTAAGGTAGTCGCAACCTTCAGGTTGCGAATTCAAACGCAGACTAAAGTCTGCGTCTGCCTCTTACTCCATGGACTGCGCGCCGACGTTTTTTCTTAATAAACTCTTTTAACCTTTGAACAGTCTTCTGGTCAAGTTGTGCCTGAAGTAGTATGTCTTTATCATTATACTTACGGGAAAGGACTGTACCCTTTTCGTAGACCAGATTCACCAGGTCACTGCGAGCCTGAGGAATTACGAGTTCTATGGTGCCCCTATCTTTTCCGAAGTGCTCAATTATCCTATCATACAATCTATCCAGACCCAAACCCTTCTTAGCGGAAATATTTATACTATCTTTATACTTCCTTTTCAGACGAGGCAAGAGTGGTTTATTTTTAATCAGGTCCATTTTATTAAAAATAGTTATCGTCGGCTTACCCAGAGCATCAAGTTCCTGAAGAACCTTCTCTACGGCAATAATCTGTTTTTGAAACTCAGGATGGCTGGCATCCACGATGTGAAGAAGTAAGTCACTGGAAGTAACCTCTTCCAGGGTCGCTCTGAAGGCAGCTACTAATTGATGGGGTAGTTTATGAATAAACCCTACTGTATCTACAAGTAGTACTTTCTCTTTGTTGGGCAAAATCAACCCGCGTATGGTGGGATCGAGAGTGGAGAATAGTTTATCCTCTACGAAGACGTGGGAAGAGGTCAGGGTATTCAGCAAAGTTGTTTTCCCTGAATTGGTGTAACCCACAATGGCAATAATCGACAGGGGAACTCTTT
>Ga0307376_10006821_pt1 | contig 10053 bp, 11 predicted proteins | sample TR2MG_FD_202536 | JGI IMG/M metagenome (GOLD analysis project Ga0307376, IMG submission 202536) | Soil microbial communities from Risofladan, Vaasa, Finland - TR-2 | ecosystem: Environmental > Terrestrial > Soil > Coastal area > Acid sulfate soil | place: Finland: Risofladan, Vaasa | collected...
TGGCGATACCGCCGATAAGCATGTATGGTATGTCCTGTTTCTCAAGGTGAAGAGTTATTTCCTCCAGAGCCGCTTTGCGGTTTCCCATCCCGTACCTCCAGGACTGCCAGGATAGCGGTCATCCTTTGCAACCGCCCGATCTTTTCCATATCTATCCCCGGCCTTATCCAGTGAGGATTCAACCGGCGGGCCGTCTCCCAGGCTTCCCAATACCAGTTCCATTTTTCGTCGATCCCGGCGTCGGGCCAGAGATCCGGGTTGTCAGCCTGCCAGGCATTATAACGCTGCCACTGCTTTTGCCGTTCCAGGAACTCTTGCTTGATGCCAAACGTAAATATCACCTTCCACCCGGACCCACTATCGTGGGTGCCCCGCCTCTCAGGTAAGGAGTACATCTTCATTATACACAAAATCTGCAAGCCCTGCCAGCCGTATACCTCGGCCACCGTCCCCGAACACGGCCAAGGACCCGGAGCCTTCCGCCCCGGGTCCTTCTTCATCTCAGTCTCTGGTCCAGTTCGTTTACCACCTGGGCCGCCGTCATGCCGCTCGCGTCGATTACCGGCCCCGGAAAGACGATGTCCTGGTGTCCCAGAAGATCCCGGTCCATCCCGGCTATTACCGCGGCATCGGCTCCGTCCAGACTGGTCAGGGGTACCACGCGGTAGCCGTGACCGGTCAGGGTCTCCCGGTAACTGTGCAGGTTGGTCAGATCCAAAGCCACCGTTTTACCTGCCATGTGAGCCCCCCTTCAATGATCCTTGCCGGTATTATGCCCGGGGGGCTCCGCTTAATTACCGGTGTGGCCGTATTCCTCCAACAAGGCTATTACTTCTGCGTCGCTGACCTCGTCAAAGCGCTCGTAAAACTGGCCCACGGCATAAAAGTCGGCCGGTGTATTGAGACAGACCAGCCGGTCCACCTCTTCGTCCAGGAAAAGGACGGTATCCGGAGGAGCCACCGGCACCGCCAGGACCACCCGGTTGGGTGAAAACACCTTCCGCACCGATGCTATGGCAGCCAGGGCCGTGTAACCGGTGGCGATGCCGTCGTCCACGATCAGAAACGTACCGCTGTAAGCCGGGTAATCCTCCCGGCCGCGGTACCGCAGCATGCGCCGCGTGATTTCCTTCCTTTCCGCCTCTACCCGCCCTGCCAGGTCCTCCTCGGTCAGGTGCAGGCGGCTCAGGAGGTAGCTATCGAAAATGGTGGTGCCGTCCTGGGCTACGGCTCCCACGGCTAGTTCGAGGTTTTGCGGGGCACCGATCTTGCGGGGAATGATCAGGTCCAGCGGCCAGGACAACTCCCGGGCCAGAACGCTGCCCACCACCACCCCGCCGCGCGGAATGGCCAATATGGCCCCGGTAAGACCCAAAAGGTCCTTTAGTTGTTCAGCCAACAGGCGCCCGGCATCCCAACGATCGGCGAATTTCATGGTGCTAGTTTACCCCCGAACATCCTGGTCCAACAGTTGTTCTACCATCTTCCACAGCCGGTCCCTTTCGGTAAAGGAAATCTCCAGCCGCAGGCCGCCGCCTTTCTCCTCCCGGATACGCACCCGTGACTGCAGGCGCCGGACCAGGTTCTTCTCCATTTCCTGGATGACCGGATCCCGGTAGCGCCGGACCTCCTCCTTGGCCGGTCCGGACGCCGCCTGCAGTAGCTTCTTAACGTATTCCTCGGCCTCCCGCACGCTCATGCCGGTTTTCACCATCTGCGCGGCGCAGAGGATCATCTGCTCCGGATCGCCGAGAGCCAGGATGGTCCGCCCGTGACCGGCACTCAAGGTGCCGTCCCGCACCAGTTTCTTTACCGGCCCGGGCAGGGCCAGGAGACGGATGGTGTTGCCCACCAGGGGCCGGGACTTGCCCACCTGCCGGGCCACTTCCTCCTGGGTCAGACCGTAATCCTCCACCAGCCGGTGGTAGGCTTCCGCTTCCTCCATCGGGTTCAAATCTTCCCGCTGCACATTCTCGATTAACGCGACGGCCGCCGCCTCGAGATCCGAGCTCTCGCGGATGACGGCGGGAATGGTGGCCAGCCCCAGGCTCCGGCAAGCCTCCCAGCGGCGCTGGCCGGCCACCAACTGGTAATTACCGCCGTCCGCGGGTCTCACCACGATGGGCTGCACCACACCCAGTTGGGCAATGGAGTCGGCCAGTTCACGCAGCCTTTCCTGGTCCAACTCCGCCCGGAGCCGGGAGGGACCGGGGAAGATGCGGTCAACCGGCAGTTCCTGCAAGGCCCGCCCATCCGGCGCACCTTTCTCCTCCGTCGGGAACAGTGCCTCCAGACCGCGTCCCAGGCCGCGCTTCTTATTCATCGCCCAAAACCTCCCGGGCCAAATCATGGTACACCTCGGCCCCCCGGGAGCGCCGGTCGTAGAGGCCGATCGGCTTGCCATAGCTGGGGGCCTCGGACAGGCGTACGTTCCGGGGCACAATCGTCCGATAGACCTTGTCCTTGAAATGCTTTTTGACTTCCTGGACCACCTGGATGGCCAGGTTGGTCCGGCCGTCAAACATGGTCAAAAGCACTCCTTCCAGTTGGAGGCGGGAGTTCAAACGCGCCCGCACCAGTTGGATCGTTTTCATGAGCTGTCTTACGCCTTCCAGCGCGTAGTATTCACACTGGATGGGCACCAGCACGGTGTCCGCAGCCGTCAGCGCGTTGACGGTCAAAAGACCCAGGGAAGGCGGGCAATCGATGAAGACGAAATCGTAGTCATCGCGGGTCTGCGCCAATTTCCTCTGTAAGAGGCGTTCCCTGTTTTCCACGCCGACCAGTTCGATTTCCGCCCCGGCCAGTTCCAGGGTGGACGGAAGGATATCCAGGCCGGGGACCTCCGTCGGCCGGATGATCGCCCCGGCCTCCTCACCGCCCGTGAAAAGGTCGTAAACACTTTTGTCCAGATCTTCCCGGTCCACGCCCAAACCACTGGTGGCGTTACCCTGCGCATCGGTGTCCACCAGAAGTACCTTTTGGCCGAGCGAGGCCAGAAAGGCCGACAGGTTGATAGCTGTAGTTGTCTTTCCCAGTAGAGTAGAGGACGGTTGAAGCTGTCCCCCCTCGTCAAACCGTACGTGAGGTTTTCCCTCATACGGCTTTTTCCGCAAACTTCCCCCGCCGCATTCGATCTTCCGCTCTTGGCGGACAGGGATAGCCCGTGGCCCCGGTCACGGACCTGACGTCTATCGGGGTTGGCAGCCCCTTTCAAAGAGGCAATCCCCGCCCGGACCGGTATGCGAGCATGTTTGCGGTAGAGCCCCTTCCCTCGGGCAGGTTATGCTGTCCTGCCGGTCCACGGTACTATGGGCTCCTCCGACTCCCCGGGCGGTCATGTCCGGAAACTTTGGCTTACCTTATATTCCGGATTACGACGGGACTCACGTCCGACGACCGCCGGGGTCTCCCGGGTTCCACACAGCGACAGTATGTACGTTCCGCCTCCCTTACGCCGGGGGCGCTCCCGACCGGATTAGCCGGCCGGAAATATAGCCTTCGCCAGGAGGTGACAGGCTCGGCCACCCCGTCCACACCCGGATGACCCCGCTGCTCTCGGGTGCCCCGGGTGCCCGCCAAAATTTCGACGCTGCAGAGTTCCCTCAATAGTACGGACCGTACCCTCGAAAAGCCTCCCGCTCAGCCGCCGCGGTTACCCGCTTGCGGCCGGGAGTTTCTACGGGGCGCTCCGGCGCTTACCCCGGCAGGACTTTCACCCGCAAGCCGCTGCTGGCTTATCCCGGCACACCGCCTCCCTTTTGGTTGGCAATGGCGATTACCCTCCCCATCACTCACCACCCCTCCTTATGTTCCGTTAAATATTCCCCGCCTTTCGCCTTTTTTCCTGCCGGTCGCTTCATGCCAGCGGCCGTTTGGCCGGCACTCCGGCCCGGCGGGGATAATTCCCCGGTGTGGTGTTGACCTTGGGCACCATGACCAGGACCCGGGCCGCTCCCGAGTAGGGCAGGGTCAGTTCGCGGGTCACGGCCGGGCCGCCCCCCAGCAGTGCCAGGGAGCCTTTGGCCTCTTGCAGCTCGTGGGTCACCTCCGGCCCTTTTTGCGCGACCCACAATCCCCCGGGGGCCAAGGCCGGCAGGCAGTATTCGGCCAGCACGGCCAATGGGGCCACCGCCCGTGCCGTGACAAGCCAAAACTTCTCCCTCCGTAGCGGATTCTGCAAAAAATCCTCCGCCCGTCCCCGGTCGACCTCTACGCCGGCAAGACCGAGAGCGGCCACCACGTTCTCCAGGAAGAGGGCCCGCTTGGCGCGAGGTTCCAAAAGGACCAGGCGGATGCCGGGCAACAGAATTTTCAGGGGAATACCCGGAAAACCGGCGCCGCTGCCGACATCCAACACCGGACACCCCGGTTCCGGTTCGGATACCAGGGCTACGGTGAGAGAATCCAGAAAGTGTTTTTCCACTATCTCCCGGGGCGAGGTGACGGCACTAAGGTTTTGTTTCTCCCGCTGCAGGAGAATGAGATAGCGCAAAAAAAGAGCGGTTTGGGAGGAGTCCAGGGTTATCCCCAGCCGCCGGGCTCCTTCCTCCAGGTACGGTCCCAGATCAGCCGCGGTCATACATGCGCTCCCCGCCGCCATTTCTCCAGGTAAACCAGGATAACGGCTATATCGGCCGGGCTGACCCCGGCGATGCGGGAGGCCTGGCCCAGCGAACCCGGTCGTACGTGGGCCAGTTTCTCCCGGGCCTCGGAGGACAGGCCCCTGACGGCCGCGTAATCGATGTCCGGCGGCAGAAGCCGGCCTTCCAGCCGCGTGAGCTTCTCCACCTGCTGCTTTTGCCGTTTAATATAGCCCTCGTACTTGATTTCGGTTTCCAGTACCGGCAGCACTTCCGGCGGCGGCAACTCGCCGGCCCCCAGGAAGGCCAGTTCCCGGAAGGTGATTTCCGGACGGCGCAACAGGGCGGCCAGCGTAACGCCCTGTTGGGGAGGCGGGGCGGTGTTGATCTCCTTCATTTTGGCCAGCAGCTGGGCCGTGACGGGCAGCACCGTCTTTTGCACCAGTTCCATCCCCTCGGCCAGTCCCTTTTGCCGGGCCAGGAAGGACCGGTAGCGCGCGTCGTCGACCAGGCCGATGCCCCGGCCCTTTTCCGTGAGCCGGAAGTCGGCGTTATCCTGCCGCAGCAGCAGGCGGTGTTCAGCCCGGGAGGTCATCATCCGGTAGGGCTCCTCTATACTTTTGGTAATCAGGTCATCGATGAGGACACCGATGTAACCGTCCGACCGGGACAACTGCAGGGGGCCCTCACCGCGCACGTAGCGGGCCGCGTTAATGCCGGCCACCAGGCCTTGCGCCGCCGCTTCCTCGTACCCGGAGGTGCCGTTGATCTGACCGGCCAGAAAGAGCCCGGCCACGTCCTTGGTTTCCAGGGAATCCTTCAACTGAAACGGCGGGAGAAAATCATATTCGATGGCATAGCCGCTACGCATCAATCGTACATTCTCCAGGCCGGGTACGCTTTGCAGCATAGCCAGCTGCACATCCTCGGGCAGGCTCGTGGCGAGGCCCTGCACGTACATTTCCAGGGTGTCGGTGCCCTCCGGTTCCAGGAAGATCTGGTGGGAGGGCTTATCGGCAAAACGTACTACCTTGGTTTCGATGGAGGGGCAGTACCGGGGACCGGCGGACAGGATAACACCGCTGTAAAGGGGCGCCCGGTACAGGTTCTCCCGGATGATCCGGTGGGTCTCTTCCCCTGTGTAGGTGAGCCAGCAGGAAACCTGCTCCCGCTGTTTGACCGGGGAGACGAAAGAAAAGTTGTACAACTGGGCATCGCCCGGCTGCTCTTTCAGGCGGGAAAAGTCCACGCTCTGACGGTGGATACGCGGTGGGGTGCCGGTTTTGAAACGATCCAGGGTAAAGCCAAGGGACCGTAAGCTCTCACCCAGGCGCAGGCTTGGCTGCTGATTGTTGGGCGCCCCGCTGTAGGCCAGGTCGCCGATGATGATACGGCTGTCCAAGTATGTGCCGGTGGCCACTACCACGGCCCGGGCGGCAAAACGCGCGCCGCCCGCCCCCACCACTGCCCGGACGGCAAAGTGATCAACCTCTATTTTGTCCACCATAACTTGCTGAAGGTGGAGGTTCTTTTGCTTTTCCAGCACGTTTTTCATTAGGCGCATATACAGCCGCTTGTCGGTTTGGGCCCGCAGGGCCCGCACTGCCGGACCCTTGCCGGTGTTCAAAAGGCGCATTTGAATGGCGGCCCGGTCGGTATTGATACCGATCTCCCCGCCCAGAGCATCGACCTCGGCCAGCAGATGGCCCTTGGCCGGACCGCCCATAGCCGGATTGCAGGGCATCAGGCCCACGTTATCCATATTGAGCGTGACCACCAGGGTGGACATACCCAGGCGGGCGGCCGCCAGTGCCGCCTCACAGCCGGCATGGCCGGCCCCGATGACCACCACGTCGTAGCTGGCGGCGGTATATTCCATGGCAATCCCCTCACTTGCCCAGGCAAAAATCTCGAAAAATGCGGTCTATTACTTCTTCCCCGGCTGCCGACCCGGTGATCTCCCCCAGTGCCTGCCAAGCTTCCCGCAGGTCGATCGTCAACAGGTCGACGGGCCATCCCTCGCCGGATTTTTCCACCAGGGCCAGGAGAAGATCCCGGGCCCGTTCGAGGGCCTGGCCGTGTCTCCTGGCCGCCACCAGCGGGGTCTCCCCCAGCAGGGCCTTACCCGCCAGCACCATCCCGGCCATGGCCTCTTCCAGTTCGGGCAGGCCTGCGCCGGTCAGGGCGGAAACTTCCACCACCCGGCAGCCCGGCAGCAGAGCGGCCAATTCCGCAAAAGCCGCGCCACCCGGCGCCAGGTCAACTTTATTGACCGCGAGCACAGCCGGTCGCCCGGCCACTAGAGCGGCCAGGGCATGGTCCTCCCGGGTCACTCCGGCCGCGGCATCACCCACCAGCACCACCAGGCCGGCCAGTTCAATCGCTCTCCTGGTACGTTCGATCCCCAGTTTTTCCACCTGGTCACCGGTCTCGCGCAAACCCGCGGTATCGGCCAAGCGGAGGGGAATACCCCGGACCACCAGCGTTTCCTCGATGACGTCCCGGGTGGTTCCCGGTACACTGGTTACGATGGCCCGGTCCTGCCGCAGGAGGGCATTTAAGAGGGATGACTTGCCGGCATTCGGCTTGCCGGCCAGGACCGTGCTTACCCCTTCCCGGTACAGTCGGCCAGCGGCAAAGCCCCGCAAAATTACTGCCAGGTGCTCAAGAATATCCCGGACCCTCGCCAAGAGCGTTTCTCTATCCATCTCGCCCACATCGTCGGTGGGAAAGTCCAATTCCGCCTCAATGGCGGCCAAAAGGGACAGGAGTTTGTCCTGGAGTCCGGCCACTTCTCCGGACAAGCGGCCGCCCAACTGCTGCAAAGCCAAACGGTGGCCCTCGACCGAACGGGCCCCGATGAGGTCGGCCACAGCTTCAGCCTGGGCCAGGTCGAGACGGCCATTCAAGAAAGCCCGCTTCGTGAACTCACCCGGCTCAGCCAGGCGCGCCCCCCGCGAGAGCACCGCCTCCAAAGTAAGTTGCAGGGCTACGAAGCCTCCGTGGCAGTTTATCTCCACTACGTCCTCGCGGGTGTAACTGTGCGGCGAGCGCATGACTCCTACCAGCACCTCGTCGATACAGGTGCCGTCAGTATCGCAGACATGCCCGTAAACAAGCCGGTTTTTTACCCGGCCCAAATCGACATTTGAGGCCCGGGGCCGGAAAATGTCTTTGACGATGACCAGCGCTTCCGGCCCGCTCACGCGTACGATCCCGATACCGCCTTCACCCGGCGGCGTAGCAATGGCGGCAATGGTGTCCTCTTCATATACGTTCCCGCCACGCGTCAGTTTCTTCACCCCCATGAACAAAAGGACCCGTTCATCCCAACGGATATCCGGGTCTTTACTGCCTTTGCCGGTCCCCCGGACCTAGCGGTTGTCCGTGCCGTAGCTCCGGCGGGGTGAAATGACGATCTTGCGGAACGGCTCTTCCCCTTCACTGAAGGTGTAGATATCTTCCCTGCCCTGCAGGGCGGTATGGATGATGCGACGCTCCATGGCACTCATCGGTTCCAGCACCACGCTACGTCCCTTTTGCCGGGCCTTGTCGGCCATTTTACCCGCCATTTCACGCAAGGATTGCTCCCGCCGCGAGCGGTAACCCTCCACATCGATGATAATCCGTTTCATCTTCTCCTGACGGCGGTTTATGGCCAGGTTAACCAGATATTGCAACGAATCAAGCGTTTCCCCGCGGCGGCCGATCAAAACGCCCAGCTCGGAGCCCTGCAGGTCGACGGCCACAGTGTCCTCTTCTTCTTGGACCGTTACTTCGGCCGTCAATTCCATAGCGGCCAGTATTTCCCGGACGAAGGACCTGGTTTTGCCTCCCATGGTTTCCTTAACCTTTAGTCTCACCCGTGCTGGTTTAGCCAGGAGACCCAGAATTCCCCTAGTTGGTTCTTCCAGCACCTCTATTTCTACCTGTTCGCGCTGCACTTTTAGCTCCCGGAGGCCTTCCGCCACGGCCTCCTCGACCGTCTTTGCCGTCCTTTCGATCGTCTGCAACCTCTTGTACCTCCTTAACCGCCAGTGGGGGTGTCATCCGGTTGACGATATACTGTTGGACTACGCCTGTCAAGTTGAACATTATCCAATAAAGTCCCAGGCCGGAAGGCACCGTGGAAGTAATATAGACGAAAAACAGCGGCATGGTATAAACCATGGTTCTCTGGGTGGGATCGGACCCTTTAGGAGTGGTGAGCCAGGATTGCCAAAACGTAGTTGCGCCGGCCAGGATGGGTATTATCCAGTAGGGATCCTTCAAACCCATGTTCGGTATCCAAAAAAGACCGGCATGAGCCAGACTGCCCCACTTGAACGTGAGCAGAGCCCGGTAAAGGGCGATGAGAATGGGCATCTGGATAACCAGTGGCAGGCACCCGGCCATGGGATTGACCCCATGCTCGCGGTAGATTCCCATTACCGCTTCCTGAGCCTCCCGGGGATCCTTGCCTTTGTGCTTACTCTGGATCTCCTTGATTTTCGGCTGCAGATGCTGCATCTTGCGCATGGAGCTCATTTGCTTGAAGTACAGCGGCGAGAGCACTATCTTTATAAGTATGGTCAAAAGAACGATGGCCAGAGCATAGCTGGGCACATGCGCGGCAACTGTGAGAGTGTACAACCATTGCAGGATGGCGGCCATACCCTCCACCAGGGAATTCCATAGTTGAATCACAAAAGGACTCCTTCCCTATCCCACCCTTCGGGTGGGTACCCCTTTACGCAACCGGATCATGACCACCTGGATGAAAGGGGTGACACTTTACCAAGCGCCTGGCGGCAAGCCAGCCTCCCCGGACCACGCCGTACCGGTCCACCGCCTCGAGGGCATATTGCGAACAGGTGGGCTCAAAGCGGCAAGATGGTGGGAAGAACGGTGAAACAAGCTTCCGGTAAATTATGATCAGCGCCATAACCAGCTTTTTCATCCGTGGCGGTGCCCGAAAGACACCTTCCCCCCTTCCGCGGTCATCCCCGGTCCGTCCGCAAAACCGTCTTAAAAAAACGGGCGCTTTGGCCCGTCGTCAAAAGCTCTTCAGGAGACCGAGGACGATATTCTCGGCCTGAGCCAGTCCCAAGGTTACGCACTCCGGCCGGGCCACGAAGACATAATCAAATCCCGGTGCGAAAAGGTGGCTGTTCAAACGACATGCTTCCCGTAGAACCCGGCGCACCCGGTTACGCTGCACCGCGCCTCCCACCTTTTTACTCACCACAAAACCAAAGCGGACCTCGGGGCCTTTCCTCCGGCGATAATAAAGAACCAACTGCCGGCTTCTGGCCGTACGTCCCTTCCGGTAGCAGGCGCGAAAATCGCGGTTACTCTTTACGGTAGTAAAACTGGACATTTATTCCTTTTTCTAAGTATTAACAATTTAACTTTTTTACATACGCTTTTCCAACCAGCCGGGGGTCATGCGCCCCTACGCGGAAAGTTTTTTTCTTCCCTTGAGCATTCT
>Ga0307376_10006825_pt1 | contig 10051 bp, 8 predicted proteins | sample TR2MG_FD_202536 | JGI IMG/M metagenome (GOLD analysis project Ga0307376, IMG submission 202536) | Soil microbial communities from Risofladan, Vaasa, Finland - TR-2 | ecosystem: Environmental > Terrestrial > Soil > Coastal area > Acid sulfate soil | place: Finland: Risofladan, Vaasa | collected...
ACGACAGTCCTGTCCCGTCCATAGAGGAGGTAGCCGGCCCCAACTACAGCCGCTCCGGAGAGGGGACCGATAAACCTGGGGCGTTGGCCGACTATGATTGGAGGAATGATGACGACGATGATGAAGGCTGAGACTAAGCCATTTTGGATGGATGATGAAGAATGGGAACGCCGATATCCGCAGATGCCACAGGTCAACATCGCAGATAGTGTGGTTTCTAGCGTGCCCGAGCTCACAGAGGTAGAGAAGGGCAATATAGTGGGAGCCTACACCTTCAAAGATGAGCTCTTGCTGTACCATTTCTACAAAAAAGATCGCAAAGAGATCTACGACGCGGCCCAGGCAGGTATGGATCGTCTGCGAGATGAAATAGATGATAAAGAAAAAAGAGATAGGCTGCAGGGCATTATAGCCCACGACGCCAATGAGGCTCTGAAAGCGGCCCCTTGGTGGGAGAACTTCGAAGCCGAGCTCCATTCTGTGTTTTCCGAGGTATTCAAATACCAAGAACACAAAGTCTCGTTCTACAAAGAGGTAGACTCGTGGTCAGTAATGCTGCCCGAGCCTGCAGGTGTGACACGTCCCAGCAAACAGCATTTAGAGAAGCCATTCGCAATGTTAGCGTTGCGATTTGGGGGCTAAATACTGAAGCTCTTTGCTCTCTACACATTACAGTACTTATACCAAATATAAATTTACCTTTTCTGGGGAGTATTACCGTGTCTACTATCAATCTGGCAGAAGCAGAGATACTAAAAACGTCCAGCAGAATACCTCTAGTGTGGTCAGCGGGACGGCTATCCAGTGAGCCCTTCTTTGATTATGACGAGGAAGGCAATCCGCAGGACTTCGGCATAGACCTAGAGCCCCCTGACCCGACTGCGGAAGACATAGCTAACGTAGATTTCTCTGAGCTTCTTTACGATGTGTCTCCTTCTCAGTTTGCCGAGACGGCTATCCGCGTTCCCGAGGCTGGAAGGGTGACGGACTTTCTATTTGAGGGCAGGGAATACCTACGGAAGATATACGATACCTCGGCGAATAAGGTGCTGCTGAAATGCGGCAGGCAAGTTGAAAAATCGACAACCCTTGGAAATCGTTTACTTTGTTACTCAGCACTCACCAACAATTTCAGGTCCATATTCGTAGCGCCTTCAGCGGAACAAGCCAAGGTGTTCTCCACGGACCGAATTAAGGACGTAGTTGAGGCATCCCCACTGCTCAAGGCGTACACCACGACCAAGATTAACCAGGCGGTGTTCTTCAAGAAGTTCATCAACTTCTCTCAAATTAGACTTAGATACGCGTACCTCACCGCTGACCGGGTTCGTGGTATCCCGGCCGATCTTGTCGCCATTGACGAGATACAGGACATACTCGTCGATAACATCCCCGTCATCGAGCAGTGCGCGTTCCACTCCAAGTACAAGTTGTTCCTCTACTCCGGAACCCCGAAGTCGCTGGACAATACTCTCGAGCACTATTGGACAGAGTTCTCTACCCAGAACGAGTGGGTGGTGCCTTGTGAGCATCATGGTACGCCGAAGGACTTGTCTTCTTGGCACTGGAACATCCTGGGGGAGAAGCAGATCGGCAAAAAGGGGTTGATCTGCGACAAATGTGGGGCGCCAATCAGCGCTACGCATCCAGAAGCGCAATGGGTATCCCTTAACCCTAGGGACGATGATAACAAGGACAAGGTTACCTTCGATAGCTACCGCATTCCTCAGACCATGGTCCAGTGGGTGAACTGGGACGATATCCTCCAAGCACAAGAGCAGTATCCCCGTGCGCAGTTCATGAACGAGAAGTTGGGGATGTCCTACGATTCTGGGGTTAGGCCCATCACCAAAGGACAACTCAAGGCATGCTGCAAAGATGAATTGAGGCTGGGTGACATAGAGCACTTCAAGAGGATAGCGCAAGGAAGGCAGGTATACGCTGGAATTGACTGGGGGTGCCATGACGAGGAGACCCGAATCCTCACCCAGGATGGGTGGAAGCACTTTAGAGATTTGACCGATGACGATCAAGTCGCCCAGTGGGATGCGGATACTAGAGAGATGTCCTTGGTTACGCCTGAGGTACGTACCATACGAGAGTGGGATGGCCCATTATACCACTACGAGACCAGGGGTGGCTTGGATATGATGTTGACGGGGACGCATAGAATGCGTGTAGGCAATAGCGTGGGTACTAGGTGGGAGACTGAGACTGCGGAGCAGACTGCGGCTCGCGCAGGAAGCGTAAAGTTTGTAGGACAGGTGGATTGGCGGGGTGAAGAACAGGGGGAAGTCACTTTGCCCGGGTTACCTCCAAGCCCTGGTTACCAAGGCTGTGAGCCGCACGTGTTTAAGATGGATGATTGGCTAGAGTTTGTCGGCTACATATTGTCCGAGGGAGGGATATGTCTTAGGAGAAGCAAATCTACGGGCCTACCCCTGCCTTATTGCATAAAGATGTCCCAGCGAGAAACCGTATCTCCTGAAAAGACAGCCAAGATTAAGGCTTGTATGGACAGGCTGAGTATAGTGTATTCGGAGTTCCCTAATCCGAATACTGGTGACGTGAACTGGACAATTTGTGGGAAGCAGCTTTGGCATTGGTTTGCGGGGAATATGGGGTATCCGGGAGACCAAAAAAGGATACCACGTCAGTATCTGTCTCTGTCTAAGAGGCAATTACAGATATTATTCGACGCACTGGTAGATGGGGATGGGTACGTCGATCCTCGAGATGGTTGCGATTCTGGGGCTTATTATTCCACCTCGAAGGGGTTATGTGAGGATTTCCAAGAATTGTGTATCCGATTGGGTAGACGTTGTGTGGTGCGTCTACATAAACCTGCGGAAGGTAATAGGAAAACCCGTTGGAGAGCGATGTGGTCCACAGGTAGAGACTATCAGTTTAATTCCCCCAATCAGCGTATTAAGAAAGTTCCATATCTCGGGCGTGTTTACTGCTGCAAGGTGCCGTCTGGCTACATCGTTACCGAGCGAAATGGGTGCGTGGCTTACCAAGGTAATACAGGAGAGAGTACCAGTTACACTGTCATCTCGTTTGGAGGTTATTTCGGCACCGGGAACTTCGATATCTTCTGGATTCATAGGTTCACTGGCCCGGACTTAGACCCAGAGAGGCAGATGGACCTCATCTCTCAGATGCTAGCACAGCTACAGGTACAGATAGCGGGCACAGACTATGGTGGAGGCTTCTACCAAAATGACCAGCTCATCAGACGTTTTGGCCCTCAAAAGATAATGAAGTACCAGTACAATCCTAGGCAAAAGAAGAAGGTGTACTGGGAGCCTAATCTTGGCAGGTTCATGCTGCATCGTACTGAGATAATGAGCGATGTCTTCAATGCACTGAAACGCAAGTTGATATCTCTCCCGAATTGGGAAGAGTTTAGAGAGCCTCACGGCTCGGATATACTCAATATCTTTAGTGAATACAATGACCGTCTTAGGATGGATGAGTACAAACATGCACCAGGAAAGCCCGACGATTCCTTCCATTCTATTCTGTATTGTTTGATGGCCAGCATGTTGCAGAACCCACGACCAGATATACTGACTCCCATGAGAGACGACGGGTCTGGGGGAGGGTTCCAAAGGTAAAGAAAAGCCGGGAGCTTTTCTCGATGTGCGCGTGCACAGCTCCCGGCTATCTAGGTGGCAGATGTTAGACCTCTGCCACCACTTTTGCCGCTCTCTGAGCGGCAATTGTTATGTAGGCTAGGGTGCCTGTGGCACCCCAACCTACTAAACCCACCAAACCGGCCATCTTGTTCCGCCACCCCTTTGCGCCGAGGTGGCGCAAGGCGTGTATGGGGGTCACTGACTCTAGGGTCGTCGGCATGCCCATGATGCCCATGCTTCGGAGATCTTTCCGCAGATCTCCGCGGCTCAGGTGGAGCATTGCGCCCCACACTTCCCCGTCGGTTACCTTGTCGGGGTCCACGCCCCTTTTTTCGCCGATTTCCTTTCTTAACCCGGCGGCAATAGCCGCCGAGCTGATGTTCATTTTTTTGAGCTGGTTGTTCACCAGCTCCTCGATCTCTTTTTTCTCCAATGTTTTGTTGTCCATTTGTCCTCCTGTGGACCTAAACCCGCTCACCTTAAGCGGGCTATATTTCACCTCTACATCAGCCTTATCTCAGGTAATTGGCTTGTTTTTCACTTATAGCGGAAGGGTGATATTCTCGTCTTTCAGAAGGATTTTTGCCTTGGGAGGTAGCGTTTCTGGATACTTTTTGACCATCATGATGGCTATTTCACGTAGGTTTTTGCGTGACCTGTCCAATAGACCATACAAGTGTTGAAGCCCCATGTCCGTGGCGAAGCCTTTATTCTGCCTCACTGTGGTCATCATACGTACGCAGAGATGATAGAAAGGCTCCCAAGTGTGCGCGTAGTCCACCATGTTCTGCAGCCTTGCGGTTTCAAGCTCCGATATCTGACAGAAGAATTGTGCCCAGCGTTCTATGACTTCGGGTGGGTATTGCTTCCGGCTTAAGCCCAGGAGTTGCACCACATCCTGGTAGTATTTCAGCAACTGCTCATCAGTTACATTTCTCAGCGCCGATAAATCTATTCCATTGATGCGTAACAGGAACTGAACTTGCCGTTCGAGTACGGATATCCTGGCTTCTAGGAGTCTTTGCTGTGCTTCGGCCACGCTTCCCACCCATGTTGGATCGTGCTACCTATACTAAGGTACGGGAGCGCTCTGCTCAAGTGCTGACGATTGTTGACAGTACGCGACCCTCAAACCTATGATTGACTAAAAGGTGAGAACATGACTGATCAGCCAGGAGCAATTCCATTAGGGTTAGAACAACAAAAAGCAGCACGACCGATAGATCCAAGCGAATTGGAGTCTATGGGCAAGCGTGCCGCGGCCCAATTTGCTACAGGAACGACCCTCAATGACGCGGTAGTTTCAGTAGTCAAAGAAGCTATGTTAGCACCAGAGCAGGTGAAAAGAGTCTGCGAATTTGCTAATACTGCCGCGTATTTATCCGAGTTCGAAAAAGCAGGAGAAGTACGCAATGTGACGTTTGACGGAGGCCCCGCCAATCCCTCCGTAGTCCTCAAAGAGCTCAACGATGGGTCGGCGCCTGCGATACATCAGGTCAAGACCGCCAGTTATGAACCACCTACTGGACATTATAAAGTGGCCATGGCTAGCGATTCTATGCTTGCTGAGGCATTTGGTATTCCCGAAGGTATGGAGAAATCCGCGGCGGTAGACCATCTAGCTCGAGCAGATGCTTCGGAAGAGATAGCGGACATGAAGGTGCGTTTGGACGCAGTTCATGACGACATCATGAGTAAGCTGTCCCACTCCGATGTGTTGCTGGGGGATGTGAAGGACGACTTCTACTCTTCAGTAAAACAGGAGCTCTCTGACGGCTCTTCCCTGGGAGACATGGCGTCTGCTTGGGCGAGTTACGGCGACGTCAATCAGATCAAAGAAGCTATGCAGCTAGTGCAGCGCAGGCTCTTTCACGACAAAGTTATGGGGCCGGAGCAGATGGATGCGTCTTTGCGCAAGACGGCCAGTGCTGGAGTGGTGCCTAATCCTGAGCACCCGGTAGTGGAGCGGTTCTTGGCATTAACCAAGGTAGCTTTCGAGCATAGGAAGCTAAAAGCTGCTATTGCCATTATCAATGAGCAGAGACGAGATGTAGATGAAAGATTGGGGATATCGTAATGGACAAAATAGACATCGCGTTAGCAATCCTACGTGACGATGAGCTCCTAGAGAAAATGGCAGGACCTGGTCCTGGTGTATTGGGGACCCTCGGGAATGTCCTAAAGTCGGTAGACAAGGCGGGACAGGGAGCGTCTAGCTACCTAGCCAGCAAGGGACACAAGAATCTAGCCGCAGTAGCTAGGGTCGCACCACACGTAGCGGTAGCGGGCGGCGCTAAGAAAGCATACGATTCGGAGACATCACAGAGACTGCGGAACAAGTACCGAGAGTACAAGATACGCAAAGCCATGCGCACAGTCCAACAGGGGTACTAGCTATGAATCCAGTAGACGACTTCCTCAAAGAGGCCGGGTTTTTCGGCGACATGCGTACCAACTTTACGAACATATTGCCTCAAGCTGCGGCGGGTACCCTTATGCTTGCCGGGGCACATGGCATATCCAGGGGGTTCGACGCCATAGTAGATAGGCTCACCAAGACGCGCGATTACAAAAGCATGTTGAAGAACAACCCTTCGTTGAGCAAATACGATGCGGGTCATGTTCAAATGGTGTTCAATTCTCTCCGTCAGCAAGCGCCTTCCTTGTCCAAAGATCCTCTGATTGCAGGGTCGTTTATACGTAATACCCTAGAAGTCTCTCCTGAGAGTGGTCCGGCTATAAACCCGAACACAGCCGACCTCTTGATAAAAGCACAGAATACCATCACGAATACGATGTCTAAGCGACATTCAATGGCGGATTCCTTCAGACCGCCTATGTCGTTCACGAATCCCGTAGAAGAGGCTGAGAATAAGCGACAACAGTTGGCGCTGTCTCAAGGTCAGAGTGAGAGGGACGTGAAAAGGTTGGGGCTGTCGGAAGCTCAGGATCTTAGGCAGGGGGCGCAGTTAGGCTTAGCGCAGCAGGCTGCCACTAGACAGGTATCGCAGGATCGCAGGCAGGCACAGGAACATCAATGGCGTGCCGAGAAACATCCCACTGAGCTGGAGTTGTTAGAGCGGCAATTATAACTCGTAGCTGGAGTCAGACTAGTAGATGATAATAAAGGTATGCCAGTTCAAAGCTAGACCGGAGGCCGGGGAACGATTAGCAGAGGTATTCCATCCAGGAAAAGAGGGTATGGAAAAGGCTGCCGCATTCTTCATGAACAAGAGTGCCGCTCCCATGTTACCTGAAGTGCAAGCTTACCTCGAGAAACTACAGCCCAGTCCCACAAAGATCTACGTTCTGGTCAATGCTCTAGGTGCTGGAGAATATTGGGGAAGTAACATAAATGGCGATTGGTTTCCAGAAGCGTCGCTTATACACGAAGGCCCTGTGTATGGGTATGAGACCTTTTATCAAGCCTACCCATACAAGCATCATGTGAACAAAAACCCAGAGAACTCATTCGGCAGAGTTGTTTTGTCTTGTTGGAATGACGCCATGAAACGCGTCGAGCTGGTAGTAGAGATCGACCGGGACAAGGCACAAAGATTTGGAGCTCAAGATGTCTGCGACAAGCTAGACAAGAATATGTTTCCAGATGTCAGTATGGGATGCCTACCTAAGTATGCGAAAGTATTGCACAGTTCGGGAACTAGGCGTCCAATTAGCGAAATTAAAGAAGGCGATACTGTAATCAGTCATCGAGGCGTACCTCAGCGGGTTACTAGTACGATGGTACGCCCGCATCGTAGCACTATTTTTCACGTGAAGGTGTATGGTCATCGTAATGAGCTGGTGTTGACGGAGGAGCACCCGCTTTGGCTGGTCAAAAAAGGTCAAATGCAGTGTTCTCCATCTGATAGTAGCGTGAATCGCGGTAGAAAACAGCATGTATGCACTCCCACGTCTCATGCTGTGAAGGTTGGCTGTGAAGGATGCGCTACGCGACCCAGCTACACGTTTGATTGGGTTAGAGCAGATGAAGCTGAAGAGGGAGATTACCTAGCTCTCCCAATTCCAAATTTCGATTCGAAGTTGGAGTTGGACGTACAGCGTGCGCGGCTTCTTGGGTATTATCTCGCTGAGGGTCATGTGTGTTGGCACGCGGATGGCACTCCGCGTGCGGTAGTGTTCAGTACTGGCCTTCATGAAGAAGAAACCCATGCAGAACTATTCCGTTTGGCGGAAGAGTTGGGCATGGGCGATCAGACATCTTGGTGGGACGCCCCAGACAGAAATGGTAAGTACATCACCATCAATAATTCGTACATAGCTGAGCTTTGTTCTAACCATTGTGGGACCGGGTCGCAAACAAAGGTCCTGTCGCAAGATATATTGGGTATGTCCCCTGACATGCTTAAGCACATGTTGGGTGCGTATGCTAATGGGGATGGCGGGTGTTACAAAGGCTCTTTGTACTTCTCCACAGCCTCCGAAGAATTGTCTGAGCAGTTGCGTTTGGCCTTGGCGCGTTGTGGGATGATTGCGTCCGTAAATCGCATTAATCACAAACCCTCCGAGTTGGTTCCCAAAGAGACTGTTGAGTACCAAGTATGGGTGGGGACTGATACCGCATGGTTGTTGACTACGTCTAGGCATCTGCCTGCCAAATCTCGCAGGATCAATAACAAGCGATTCTTCTACGAATGTGAGGGCGTGACTTACCTCATGACGCCTATCGAGAGCATCGATGAAGTAGAGTACGACGACCTAGTTTACAATTTCAGTGTGGAGGAGGATGAGAGCTACGTTGCCGAGGGGTTGGCCGTCCACAACTGTAAAGTTCCCTATGACCTATGCTCCAAGTGCCTAGATTGGGCCAAATACCGTAAGGCGCAAGCTACGTTCGATCCTAATAGACACCGCACAGTAGGTTTAGCCGTACTCGAGTTCCACAAGAAGAATCCTATCCGCGGCTTGTCTGTCACCAGAAATGATTATTGTGTGCATCTCAAGACGATGCTCAACAAGATCCTGGAAGATGGAACTAAAATCTACGCTATCAACGACTATCCACGCTTCTTTGACATCTCTTTTGTGTTTATCGGTGCGGACAAGACAGCCAAGGTGATGGCAAAGCTTGCTTGCGACCACACTACTGTTCCATCCTGGGCTGTGGCCGAGGAGCTGGGGTACACGCAGCCTGATGTGGACAAGGAGTTCGAGAAGGTGGCGTCTGCCGCAGAGGACAACGCTTTGCGGGAGACGTTCCAGGATAATCACCCTATGGTGACCCCTGCGGGCATAGCCACCGGCATAGACAGAGTAAGGGCGAAGCTAAGAGAGAAAAAGGCTTCCCAGCTCAAAGGTGCGGAGATTATAAAAGAGGTTGTGCCTTCACAATTCGGCAGGAAAGCTTTGCCAGCAAACAGGCCAGACATACCCACAGAAGTTCTAGACGAGCTCGGCAAGGGAGATCTGAGCGAAGCTCTTTCTACCCCCACCACAATGGGTATGATTCTCAAGCCTAGGGAGTTTCAGAGAATAACTATCATCAGAATGGGCAACAAGCCCCTGGCTGATGAGCTGGATAGGGGAGGGTTGACATTCCCTCCAGTAGAAGAGTCAGATAAGTCCATTCCTGTAGGAGCGAGTCACTTCAGTTCAGTCCTAAAAAGACTACTCCTTCCCCTCATGGAAGACCGCAGCTTGTTAGAGCCTGTAGCGCGTCGTAGAGTTATACGCATAACGATCTGTGGTAAGCCAGAGATGGAAGAGGGGGAAGATCTGAAGGATGCTGAGGAAACTCCCTTCCTACAGAAGATCTCGGCGGCCTATAATGGCTACTTAGATCAAATTGATAACTGTTTTGAGGATGTGGAATCTGTTGTGGACAACAACTCTGACCTTTGGGCTGCCGTTCACGGGTCGGGATTGGTTGATGGCTTTGAGAAGACTGCGGCAGGCCAGGGCGGTGTCAGTCCTGCAGTTCTAATAGGAGCTGTTGGTGGCGCGTATGGCATAAACCAGTGGGCTAGATGGCAGAGGCATAGAGCTATGATGGGTGACAGAGAGCCGATAGGACCAGTAGTGGACTTCATGGCCGATAGCCCAAAATTACTCATGCTGGGAGCCGGATTAGCGGCCTTAGAGCAACAGAAATCTACGATCCCAAGACGGCTACTAAGTGGCGTCATCGCAGCGGTAAAAGGTGGCGCACGAGGTGTAGCAAGATGACTTCGGTGGGCGTTAGGGGTTTTGATACCTTGAAGACGCGGTTCACCGGAAGATGAATCAGAACCAAAAAACGTAACCGAAGATCAGAAGGAGATTATCATGGACGAGCAATTAGCAGCGATTTATGGGACGGGGCAGCAGGACTACATCGATGAGTCCGACCTGGAAAAAACAGCAGCAGCCGAGCTCCTGGTCAAATTGGCCGAGGAGCAGGGTGTGGACCT
>Ga0307376_10006826_pt1 | contig 10050 bp, 7 predicted proteins | sample TR2MG_FD_202536 | JGI IMG/M metagenome (GOLD analysis project Ga0307376, IMG submission 202536) | Soil microbial communities from Risofladan, Vaasa, Finland - TR-2 | ecosystem: Environmental > Terrestrial > Soil > Coastal area > Acid sulfate soil | place: Finland: Risofladan, Vaasa | collected...
CGTGGCGGGTGAGGCCAGCGGCCTGTCCGGATCGGGACGCTGTTCCGCCAGCACCTGAAAGAGCGGTTCGTCCCGCAGGCTCTGATGATCGTTGAGGTCTTCGTAGCCCAGCCCAATCCCGAAAACACGCTGAGTGAGCATACGATGCCGATCGTGCCGGATGCGCCTCAAGCAACGCGGATCGGTGATGCACGCGGCCAGCGCCGAAGTCAGTCCCAGACGCCGGTCCACCTCCCGAAGCAGCATCGCCCCGGCGCCCGAGGTCAGCCGACCCCCGTCGAAATACCCTTCCACTTTTTGCCGTTTGAGCCTGGAAAAGACCAGCTTGGCTGCGGTACACTCTGTCATCGGTAAGCCTCCCTGCCTTGTATGCTGGATTTTTCACTAAACCCTATCATACAGGGTCGTGGAGTTTAGCCGTTTTGTAGAATGTTAACCTCTTCTACTACAATGAGTTACGAATTAATGGCAAGTTCCTATGCAAGGCCCGAGTTGCTCGGAATTGGCTGGCGGGATCCGCACGCGGTGCGGATAGATTCGACCAACGCCCAGTAGGTGTGATTCTTGCCGTTCTTCCTGCGTTCGTAACGCCGCAGATACATGCGCGATCCTTCGCCTAACCACCCTCCTGACAACCGTAGGATCGCATCAATTCAAACCTATTCAAGAGCCAAGGTCTTCACTACATCGCCCCTGCAGCAGATCATCCCTTCTGACGATCACAAAAACGCCGATCGCACCCCAAAGATTCTTTCAAATTCGACTCAGTTGCGTAACTTGGGCTAACCCGCCCCGCTAACGGGACTTGTCGTCGGAGGATATCGTCTGACGCAATCGGGGTGACTGGATTCGAACCAGCGGCCTCGTGGTCCCAAACCACGCGCTCTAACCAGGCTGAGCTACACCCCGCCGATACAACAGCCTACGAACAGCGTGCCCCCGGATCAAGCCGACCGCGATCCGGCTGGTGGGCAGGCCGCCGGCTGACGGTCCGGCCATCGCTCGCTGCCAAGCCCTGCTTGCCGATGGCCGCCGCTAGTACTTACGGAGCACCCCGACCACGACGCCCCGCACCTGTACCTGATCGGCCGGCACGACGATGGGTTTGTAGGCTGGATTCGCCGCCCGCAGACGCACGCGCCGGCCCTGCCGATAGAACTTCTTCAGCGTCGCCTCGCCGGCCGAGGCAAGGTCCCAGAGTAAGTGTTGCGCCCGCCGAAAACGCCAGCTTAAATGAGGTTAACCAGTCCAGTCCTCCAACTGAAAGTGAGGGTACTCCGCCAGCAATGCCTCGCGAAGATTAGCAAGCTTATCATGTGTCACCAAAACCAGGTTCAGTGTTACCGCCTGAGCCGCGATCCACAGATCGTTTTCGCCGACACCCAACTCCCTCGCGGCCCTCGGGCGCACGAGTTCCTCAGCCCGTTTGGCCTTGGATCGATCGATCCTAGGGGCACGATGATTGAACAGCCACGCCTTCAGCCGCCCGTACGCATCGGCAGTGTGCCTGTCGATCTCGAGCACCTCAAGCTGCTGCGCTTCCATGAACCTGAGATACTCTGCCTGGCGGACCGGATCGGGTTCGGGCGCGACACGGTGGCCGTACTCGATTTCCCCCCGAGTGACCGCGGAGGTGAACAGGCGAGAAGTGTAGTGAGTCTGAGGATCTGGGCGGCGAACGGTGTCAATCCGGGAGAGCACGTTTGCGTGCTCGTCGTACCAATACCGAACGATATTGGTGTCAAGGAGATAATCCGGCATAGATTACTCTTCGTCGAAGGCCTCGGAAGCCACACGGAGCACCGTTCTGACGTAGTCGGACTCTCCCGGCTTGAATCGTTCTGCGGTGCGATCCGCCGCGGCCCGCTGGAAGCGGTCGGAGATCACGAAGTGCAGCGGCAGATAGGACGAGAACCCAGAGGGGTAGTAACCGCTGAATGCACAGCCTACACCCTTACGCTCCACGCCCTGGAACAGGTCGAGCAGCCGTCGCTCCAGACGCGGAGGCAGGTCGTATAGGCGGAGCACTTCTGCGTCGAGTGCGAGCAGCGCGTGCTGAATACGCTGCTCGAGTTCGGGTGAAACAAGTGCAGCATGTGCTGCGGCCTCGGCCGCCGAAAGATAGGTCGACGCCGCCCCCTCGATCGCTTGCGCCCGCTCTGACGTGACAGTCAGCAGGGGGAAGTCGCGCCACTCTTTCACCAGGGTCTCACGTTTGCCGGAGAAGCAGTAGGCGTAGGCGTTGGCCACCGGCGAGTTGAGTACAGCCCAAAGCACGCGCAGGGATGGACCTTCGGGCTTGGGACGAAACGTCAGGAACCGGCTGGAGACGGCCACGCCCGTCTCATCTACGACCGCCTTCAGCCGCCACGGCTCGCGCGAAACTGGGGCGTAATTCAGGATGACCTGGCGAACGCCAAGCACGGCAGCCGCACCGATACGGCGGACGTGCTCCCCATCAAGCTTGACCCACAAAGGCTTAGGTAGCCGCCAGATGTCGTAGTCGTCTGAGGCCCTTAACAGAGCCCGCACATAGCCAAGTTGCCTGGTCTTCGATATGAGCCGCTGGCTCGTCGTTAGGTCTTGCCCAACGAGTTCGAACCCCTTCTGAACGTGCACCGGGCGACCCAACCTAGGCACGTCTCGGAGAAAGTCCCACACCTCAGCAAGGTCAGGCAAAAACAGCGTAGCGTCCGCGTGCCCTGTGAATCGGGCCTGTTCGACTTGCTGCTCCGACGAAAACGCGAGCCGGTCTTTGAATGCCGGCATGCCCTGCTCGCGTACCCGCCGATACACGAGTCTGCCGCTGAACGACTTCGTGCCTCGCCGTCGCCCCATGACCACAGCTACCTCGTGGTCGGCTTGCTCAAATAGGTTGTCTGCAAAGACTGCGATCTCAGAAAGCGCGCATTCGTTCAAGAGGAAATCACGGACTGGCTTGGATTCTTTGTCATGCAAGAATCCCTGCGGCATCACGACCCCGAAAACGCCGTCGGCGGGCAGGTTGGGCAGGGCCCGCTTGAGCATCTCAACGGCCTTCGTTTTCGCCGTCACCGGCTCACCCGCCCTCTTAAAGCGTGTTCGCTCGGCTGGGGTGAACTCTTCGAAGGGCGGGTTCGCCAGAAGCAACGTGCATGCGGACACGGCCTTTTTGAGGACGCCGGGCAAGAACATGTCCCCGTCATCGATCCGCCAGGAGTTCCCGTGCGGGACATCCGCGAGCGTCAGTTGCAGCTTGGCCAATTCCTGCGCGAAGGGGTCAAGCTCTACTCCATGCAGTCGATCACGCAAGTAGCGGTGGCGTATCACGGGATCGTCGAGTTCGGAGAAATCGCGGAGCCATCGCATGCCTGCCACCAGGAACCCCGCGTGGCCGCACGCAGGCTCGAACACCCGGCGAGCGGAGGGCTTGTGGTCTTCGATCATGGGCCAGAGCTGCGCCAGCATATGATCGACCAGCATCGGCGGCGTGCTGTGGATGCCCAACTCCTTGCGAATGTCGCGCCCGCCTTTCGCGCGCTTGGCCGCCCTACCCCTAGGCTTGGTGTCGATCAGGGCCGTTTCGTAAAGGTACGCCAGCGATTCTGCGGACAGATTTCCGAGATGGCCCCAGCCTGCAACGGTGTGAGCTGCTTCATCTATTGCCGGCCGCCAAGCCTTGCCGCCCGGCGGAAGATCGTCCACGTCGGCGTAATGCCTGCCCACGCGAGTGAAGACGTCGTCCACATTGGTCAGTGTGATGCGCTTGAAGTTGTCGACGCCTTTTTCCTTCAGCAGCTTGGCTGCAAGGAGCCAGAACACGGTCTTGTAGAGATCCTTGAAGTTTCTCCCGCTGCGCAGTTGCCCGCCGAGGCGTAAAGCTAAGCCCTGGATGACCTCCTCGACCCAACGATGCAGTGTTTCGCCGGTTCTGCGCTCCGTCGCGGGCATGAGGCCAACGTCGACGAACCACATCTGCTGCGCTGTTAGTCTCGGGCGACGCATTTTGGCCGCATAGATGGCTTCGGGGGCAAGGGCATCCTTGTGCGTGCGAAAGAACTCTTCGATTCGCACAGCGCTGACCCGACGAGATTCAGATGGCCCGTCCGCCGACAGTCGCCACCATTCCAGCTCGTCGGCTCTACACACGAGCGCCGTAGGCGCACCGAGAGCAACACACGTCGCCGCCGCCGCCTCGCCGTCTTCCCGGGCCTCGACCACCGCCAGACAGGCCGAGCGCGCGTCCCACGGCTGACCGTAGAAGCCTGCCAGCGGCAGTGTCACCGTGTCAAACGTGTAGTTGCGGGCCAGCCGCGACTCCGTGTAGCCGCAGTCCCTCAGATAAGGCTCAATCGCTTCGGCAGTGAGAACAGACGGCGGCACGGCAGCGAGTTCCTCCGTAAGTGAGCCGCACGTACTGTGGAGCGCCCAGACTTCGGCTCACCTGTACACCGTATGGCAATCATCGCGGCTCATGGGCGCAGCAAGGCCGAGATGACTCTGTAAGTTCCCGGCTCGATGATCTTACCCCGGCTGTGGCCAGTTAGAAACCCCCTGCATCCAGTCGCCAGAGTGTCAGTCGGCGTCCGGCGACCCAGCGCGGCTCGTTGACAAGGCTTGCTCGCTGATGGCGGCCGTTAGTACTTGCGCAGCACCCCGACCACGACGCCCTGCACCTGCACCTGATCGGCGGGCACGACGATGGGTTTGTAGGCTGGGTTCGCCGCCCGCAGACGCACGCGCCGGCCCTGTCGATAGAACTTCTTCAGCGTCGCCTCGCCGTCGGCCAGCAGCGCGACCACCGTTTGGCCGTTGCGGATCGCGCTGCGCGGTTCGACCACAACGTAATCGCCGTCGCGGATCTGCTCGTCGATCATGCTGTCGCCGCGGACCTGTAGAACGAACCTGGCCGCCCGACCGGCGAAGAATTCGTCGGCGTCGATCGTCTGCGGCTGGGAGACGGCATCAATGGGTTCACCGGCCGCGATCACCCCCGCCAGCGGCAAGCTACCGGCCCGGCGCTGAGGCAGCACTACCCTTTCGGTCAAGGCCATCGACCGGGCCTCATGCCGTCGCCGCTTGACCAGGCCTTTGCGGCGAAGGTGCTCGAGGTGCTCGAACACGGTGACCTTGCTGATGCCCAGTTCGTCGGCCAGCTCCTGCATGGTCGGAGCGTAGCCATGCTCCTGCTCGTGATCGCGGATGAACCGGAGGATCTGCATCTGCCGCGGCGTCACCCGCCGATCTGCCTTGCCGCCCATCGCCATCTGACACACCTCTCAAGCTCGCCGAGCCAGCTCGCAGGCTAAGCTGCTGCCCCCGGGCAGGACATACCGGTCACGCCTGCCGGCATGTCCGCCTTCCTGCCGTAGTCTATCTCTAGCGTAGAATACCCTAACATTTGCCGAACGTCAAGTGTTCTTGGCGGAAACTATGGGTTGAAGGGCGTACGGACGGATGGCCTGCCCTCTGGGGAGTCTGGGCAGCTCGATGGCCGCCGAGAGGGGAGGGCGCCGCCAGCGAGGCCAGCCGAACGGCAGGCAGCACGTCGGACCCGGTCGATCGCCTACTTATAGGTTAACACCAAGGCTTCGCTTGTGACCCAGTACTCCTCGAAAGCGGTCACGTTGCCAAATGTGCGGCCCGTCCGCTCATTGCGCAGGTCCGTGACCGGTCGGGACAGCTCGACGCGTACTTTCATCGGCGTGTCGGCGACGTCGCCGAGCGAGGCGCCCGCACCGGAGATCGAAGCGCTGCGGAAGCGGTTCTTGATCACGCACAGCGCGGTTCGGCCGTCGCGCAGTCGCCAGGACAGGCATTCGGCGATCGGCTCGGCTTTGCCGGTGGCCACGTTGATCACGCGCGCTCTCGGCGTGATGCCGGCGTCGGCCATGAGGGACAGAACCACGCCCGGCCAGGCGGCCGTTTCGGGCTGGTAGCGCTCGACGCAGTGATACACCGGCGAGAGATTCAGGTAGATCGCCCGCCCGTTGCGCACGAGCACGGGCACGCCGTCGACCTCTGCTTTCGCCTTGCTGCCGCCGGTGGTCTGAAGACCCCGCTCGTACACGACCAAGCCGTTCCAACGGGGCGCCCCGTCGTAGGCGGTGGTAACTTTCTTCTCGATCGGCTGGTCGCTATAGAGTTCAGCGTCGATCTCGTAGAGGACCTTGCCGTTGAGCAGTCCCTTGCTCAGGTCGTGGGCGACGCCGAACAGCTCGTCGAGTGCGCCTTGGCTGCGGACCTTGCCGTGCTCGTCGAACACGCCGCAGAGATGATCGGCGATCACCCAGCCACCCTGCGCGACGAACTTCCTGATCGCCTCGGCCTCGGCGCCGCTAAGGGCCAGCGCGCGTCCAAGGACCAGAACCTTGTAGCCTTTTTTGATCAACTCATCCGATGTGATCTGGCCAGGCGAGACGTAGTTGTACTGAAGCCCGCAGTCCTCCAGCAGCTTCATCCAGCCATAGCGATTCCAGTGGGAGCTGTCGTTGCCATTGTTCAGGCTGCTCAAACGGTTGAGCCAGGTGTCCTTATGCGGGATGATGTCGATAAACCACGAGACGCGGACGCTGGGCTGGCCGTAGTACAGCGCAATGCCGTCGTGGACGAAATCGGCGCCCATCAGCAGCTTGCCGATCTTGTCGCCCTGGATCTCGACCAGCATATCGCGCAGGGCGGCGATATCGGAGCGTGGCTTGCCGTCCTGATCGAACCAAGGGTTGTCACTGCCGCTCGAAGGCCAGATGATCTGGCCGCGATTGCCGTGTGCCCAGTAGTACCAGTTGTACCACTTGTTCTTTTGGGATGAGCCGTTGTCGAACCATGTCTGGACGGCCGGTGCCTTGGGCATGAACGATCGCAGGATTTCGTTGGCCCCGCCGATGTCGTAGGCTTCGATCCACTGGATCGACTTGGCGATCTTCTCGTAGTCGTAGCCACCGAAGGCGGTCGGGCCGCCGCCGCCCACGTAGCCGGCCGGACGCGCGGGGTCGAGGCTATTGGTGTACTCGGTCAGCTCCTTGAGGGTGTCGGCGAACAACTGGTCGATATACTCGCGCGAGTCAACCCAGCCGGAGAGATTCCATTTGGACAGCCACTGCGGGTCGTTGGCGATCCTGGCTTTCTCCGTGCCGACGACGGAGATTTGATCGAAACCCTTGTACGCAGTGCCCCATTGGGCGTTGAGGGCGTCGATCGAGCCGTACATCTTCTCGAGAAACGCGCGGAACCTGGGCAGGCACCATTGCGAGGTACACGTGTCGCATGGCGACGTAAACGAGACCGCCGAAATCTCATCATCGTAGGCATACCCGACACAGCGGCCCGCCTTGGCCGCGATCACGTTGCTGCGTATCGCCTTCTTCATCGCAGCCATGGTGGCTGGGTTGCTCAGACAGTGCGGCCGCGGCACCGGATGCAATTGGCGCATGACCTCGTCCTTCTCGGGGCTGGTCAGGTGCAGATAGCCCTTGCCGGCCGTGTGGCCGACATAGTAGGGGAGGCCTTCCTCGGTTACGAAGGCGAGGCGCTGCTTGCTGATTCCGCCGCCTGCACCGTCCAGTTGCGTGCCTCGCAGACCGACCGAGTCCATGGCCGCTTTGTACTTGGGACCCGGCTCGGGCACCTGGAAGGGCCAGAGCATCACGGTGTAGCGGTCCCACACGTTCTCGTACGGCGTTTGCGAGACTGTAGAGCAGCCGGACAGCGCCGACACAGCGCCAAGAATCAGGCCGACAGCAACGTAATGGCACCTCATGTCCATACCTCCCGTATAAGGGGGACAATTCCGTCCCCACGGACAATTGAGTCTACCGTCGAGGGCAGGCAGAACAAGTCGGGCCGCCCTACCCGCTCAGATCGATGCATCGCTTGCGATAGTACCTATAGTTCTCCAGCGACACCTCTTCGGGCACGCCGTGGTCGCACGTGGGGATGTACCCTCCGCGTCGGCGCATGGATGGGATGACGTATTCGAGATGCTCGTCGATCGCCTGCCGACCCTTCGCCAGCACCCGCTTGTCGATACCGCCGAACATCACGAGATCGGGGAACTGTCGGGACATTTCCACGACGTCGCAGCCGGCGGCCACCTCGAAGGGGCTCATCACGTCCATGCCGATCGCACGTTGGTATAGCGGAATCACCGGTGCGACGAAGCCGTCGGTATCGACGTGGACGTAGAGATGCCGGCTCTTGTCGATCTGTCGTGCGCGCGTATTGGCGATGAGCTGCTGATAGTATGGAAACAGGAACGTGTCCATCATCTTCGGCGAGATCAGCGGCCCGTGGTTGTAGCAGATGTCCTCGCCGAAGAAGATCTCGTCGAGTGTAACGTGTTGCTGGTGTCGGGCCGTGACGGCGTCGGCCAGCGCCAGCCAGGTGCGCATGCATTCATGGATCAGCTCCGGCATGTCGTACACCGCCAGCAACAGTTCCGTCGGGCCGATCAGGCTGCGCAGGTACATGTAGCCGCCCACCACACACTGCGAGATCATCAGCCCCTGGCCCGCCGCCTCGCGGGCGGCGGCCATGTCCCGATCGAGGTTGGTCCATCGCTCGGGGGTATCCGGGTTCAGCCGCCACAGGCAGTTTGCTTCCCAGCTGCGCATGTCCTTGACCGGATGGTCCACGTATTCCGGCATGAAGCCGCTGCGCCGACCGCGGAAGACCTTCACGTGTCGGCCGGCTGCGTCGCGGATGACCTCGTGGTCGCCACGTTGCTCGATGACGGCCTCTTCGAAGGCCGGCGTGAAGGCCGCCTCGCACCAGCCCGCACCACCCAGGTGATGATTACCCGGCGGGTCGTAGGCGAACTGCTCGGCCAGATCGGCCTCGCGAGGCAGGCCCTGTTCGTACCATCGGTCCAGACAGAAGTAGCCAAATTCGCGCCGGAACAGACGCAGATCGGGCGTCATGGCGTACGTGTCGCGAAGGAGACGCACCGATTCGGTCATCCTCTCGCGAGGCACCAAGGCCTTGACGCCGTCGGCACCGGCCTTGCTGGTCATACCATTCCTTTCCTTGTCAGCCGCCCACGTGCTTGACCAACCGAAACGCCCGAATGGGCAGTGTCCGCCCTCGCCACACGACGCGATCGCCGATTCGGAAGCCGTCGACCACGCGCTGGTTCCTGATCGAGAGGTACACGCACGCCGCATCGGTTTCAAGCGCGACGCCGTCGCCGGCAACCGTGTGACGGGGCGGGCGTCTGAAATCGCGCTGCACGAACCAGATGTCCTGGAACTTCCCGTCATCGATTCGAACGGCGTGGCATGGGTACTCGCCTCCGGTCAGGGCGCGCCACAGGTGCGCAACGCCGGCTCGGTCACACAAACAATCTGGCCGCCACCTTTTCTGCAAAGCGGCTGCCCATCAGCTTATAGCCTTCCGCGTTGGGGTGAAGCTCGTCGGGCAGAAGGTGGGCGTCCTTGGGCCCGAAGATCTCGAGGCCGTCGATATAGTGAATGTGTTGATCGCCGTGGCGCCGCAGGGTTTGGACGGCTTCGGCCGCCTCTTGCCGCATCGCGCGAAGATCGAAGCCGACGGCGTTGGCAACTGTCTCCCGAGGCGGCGAGAGGATCGGCGACATCACCACAAACGGAATATCCGGGTGCCGGTCGCGAATGACCTGGACAAAGCCGAAGATCGCTGGCTGAAAGCTTCGCATGTTCAGGCTGCTGCCGCCGTAGATGTTGATGCCGACACACATCGACACATAATCCGCCGGCAGGTCACGAATCATCCGGGCGACCATCATGTCAAGATGACACTGTCCGCCGAACCCCAAACACGTCAGGTTCAGCCCGCGAGTGCGGGCGACGACGGCCGGCCACGTCTGCGTCGGTGATTCAGCCACACGACAGTGCGTGATGCTGCTGCCGTACGTGGCCCAATGGGGACGTTTGTCGGCGAACGGCTCTATGGTGGCGCCATCGCTCAGCCTAAGAGCGCCTAACATAATGGATTTTCAAGTATCCGATGGCAGATCAACACGCAGCCGATGATAAGAAACGCCTGGTGGATGTCGAGACGACGTTCGTAACGGATTCGCAGGCGGCGGAACTGATG
>Ga0307376_10006827_pt1 | contig 10049 bp, 6 predicted proteins | sample TR2MG_FD_202536 | JGI IMG/M metagenome (GOLD analysis project Ga0307376, IMG submission 202536) | Soil microbial communities from Risofladan, Vaasa, Finland - TR-2 | ecosystem: Environmental > Terrestrial > Soil > Coastal area > Acid sulfate soil | place: Finland: Risofladan, Vaasa | collected...
AACAACCTGAACAACCTGAACAACCTGATGAGGTCGCTCTTAATAATGAAGTTGAGATTGCTGACGACTTAGAAAATCTCGATTTAGAAAAAGCAAAAAGAAGATTAATCAACAGCATAGTTCAAGGATCAGCAATGAAAGGGTATTATATGTACCATAACGTTGCGGATAGATTAACGCAAATCACTGGGTCTGATACTTTAATTAATGATTATGGAATTATGATGTCAGTTAATGACGCTATGTATTGGCAATTACCTGATGAAATGATGAACGCTGCTATGCAAGGTGGGGGGGCCGCAGGAAGTGAAGAGGTTGATAGGAATACAGATCCTCCAACAATTAAAGCAAGAGGGGTGAATTTCCCTGTTTTAGTTCATGAAGTTATTAAAGGTGTAATGGAAGTGTTTTCATTACATGGTTTACCCGAAGATGGGTCTGCTCAAGACGTTATTGCTTCAGAAGATACCCTAGAGAAAGAAGTTTGGGATATTAGATTAGGTCCACCAATTTGGGCTAGATTAAGGGGGATGTTTCCCGAAGATATTATTCTTGACGAAAATCGAAGAGAACTTCAAAATTATCTATTAATGGCGATATTCAAATTACCAGCAAGAGATTTCTTGGTTTTCTTTAAAGAAGTTTTTGAAGGTTCCGAAAGAGGTCAAAACATGGCGAATCAATTAATGGACGGTGTTAGGGCAGCATTTAATGAAGACGAGGATGAAACCCCCGACATAGTTGAATTTCAAGCTGAAGTTAAGGAAGCCGCAGAAGATGTAGACGACCAAGACCTTAATACGTTCTTACAAGAATTAGGAATTGGTGCCGCTAAAGAAAATCCTGCGCCAGAAGCGAAGGGTGAATTGGACGATAAGAAACTTTCTGAAATGGGTCTTAATGCGTTGAACTATGAACTGAATCAAGCAATCGATTCTGAAAATTGGGAGATGGCTCAGAAAATTCAACAAATGATTGCCCGTAAACAAGGAAATCGTTAATAATTACCCACATCATATAATCCTAAACTAAGACAAAGGCGGAGATTTCCGCCTTTTTTTGTATTTATAGGTATGGCATCAAATATTGAACAATTAAAAGAATATGCTCGTATTATCAAAGATACTCCCTACGCATTAAGAACGTATCTTCAAACTTTTGATAACACCCAAAAACGTAATGTACCGTTGGATCTCTTTCCCGATCAAATTACATTGATTGTTGATTATGAGTCATACAATGAAAACATTACAAGAAAATATCGTCAGGCAGGGGTTACCACGGTAACCGCCGCATGGATTTCAAAAGTGTTGCAAACCGCAAAACCTGAGAAACCTGAAAAGGTTTTGATTGTTGCGAACAAACGAGACACCGCAATTGAAATGGCGAATAAAATTCGGTCATTCTTGGTTCAATGGCCAGACTGGATGAATGTGGGGTTTTCAGTAGATAAGAACTCTGAAAGTCGATTTAGATTGAATAATGGATGTGAGGTTAAAGCCGTTGCAACATCGAAGGATGCTCTTAGGGGTTACACTCCTACCATTCTAATATTTGACGAGGCGGCGTATATCGAAGCGGGGGATGATTTCTGGGCAGCTTCAATGGCATCACTTTCAACAGGTGGTAAAATTATCCTTATTTCAACACCCAATGGTTTTGACCAAATATATTATACTGTTTATGCTCAGGCGGTATCTGGAATTAACAACTTCCACATTACTGACTTAAATTGGTATAGAGACCCTCGATATTCAAAAGACCTTAGATGGATTAAAGTAAAAGATATGGTTCATTATATGTTAAACCGAGAATTATATAATGATGACGATGAGGGGTTTATAATATATGAGGATAACCAGGATAATTTTAAAAATTTGATAGAAGATGGATACAAACCATATTCACCATGGTTTGAGGGAATGTCAAAGAAACTCAAATATGACCCAAGGAAAATTGCTCAGGAGATCGAATGTGACTTCTTAGGTTCAGGTGATAGTGTTATTCCGTATGAAACCAGAGAGAACATCGTCAAGAATATGCTTAGAGAACCAAAAGAAAAGTATATGAGTGGGGCTCTATGGCATTGGAAAGAACCAATTGAGGGACATCGATATGTTATGGGAATTGATGTTTCGAGGGGTGATAGTGAAGACTTTTCATCTATTAATATAATCGATTTTGATGACAGGGAACAGGTACTTGAATATATTGGGATGATTCCCCCTGATGATTTGGCGGCCGTTGCATATCGATGGGCTGTTTTATATAAAGCGTTCGTTGGTATTGACATAACAGGTGGAATGGGGGTTGCAACCGCCCGGAAATTCCAGGAGATGGGATATAAGAGCATGTACATCGAAGGAATAAACACACAAAATGTTTGGGAATATAATTCCAAATTAATGGAGAAAATTCCAGGTATAAACTTCAATAATAAGCGGACACAAATTGTTGCCGCTTTCGAGGAACAATTGAGACATGGATTCATTGTTAGGTCTCAGAGAATGGTTAATGAAATGAACACGTTTGTTTATATTAATGGTCGACCTGACCATATGAAAGGAACCCATGACGATTCTATTATGAGTTTGGCGATCGCATTATACATTGCCGACATGAGTTTCGGACAACTTGAAAGGGTGGATCAGGTTAATAAGGCCATTATTGACTCTTGGATGTTATCTGAAAGGTCGTATGAACCTCAACAGTCATTCTATTCTTATGGTCAAGCTTTCGATCCCATGGGTACTATGACGACGGATGGAAGACCTGTAACTGGTAATCCTTTATTTGAGAATGATATAGTGAAAACTCAAAGGCAACAATACGAGACTTATTCATGGTTATTCGGTAATATCAATAAACATAGATAAGCTTCAGAAATATAAAAAAAATCTTTACATTATAACCAATATTTATAGGTATGGCAAAAGAACAAATGACGATCTTTCAAAGATTAACAAAAACGTTCGGTTTTCAAGGGAACACCGTATCGGCACCGCCGCCACCATCGTTTGAGTTTTCGAAAGATACATTACTGAAAACAGACAGTAAGGAAGAATATGAAAAGGCTTTATTACAAGCCAAACAGACTCAGTATATCGCTGACAAATGGTCGAAGCTCGACATGTCACTTTATAATCAATCAGTATATTATGAACCGAATAGACTCTCAGCGTATTATGACTACGAGAGTATGGAGTTTACTCCAGAGGTTTCTGCCGCACTAGACATTTATGCTGAAGAATCGACCACTAAATCAGAAAAGGGACAAATCTTAACCATCCATTCTGATTCAAAAAGAATTAAAGCCATTTTAGATGACCTTTTTTATAACGTACTTGACGTTAATACCAACTTACAAATGTGGACCAGGGGAATGTGTAAGTATGGTGATGACTTCGTTTATTTAAAAATTGACGCTGGTAAAGGTATTATTGGATGTCAACAATTACCAAACATCGAAGTTCAAAGACTTGAAGGGGCAAGACAATCCAGCCCAAATCAAAGTGACAGGGTAAGTTCAAAGTTCCCAACCCGGGAACTACGATTCACTTGGAACAATAAAGATATGGAGTTCCAAGCGTGGGAAATTGCCCACTTCAGGATCTTAGGTGACGATAGGAAACTTCCATATGGTACATCCATGTTAGATAAAATCAGACGTATTTGGAAACAATTGCTTCTGGCCGAAGACGCTATGTTAATATATAGGACATCTAGAGCCCCTGAAAGAAGGGTGTTTAAAGTGTTCGTAGGTAACATGGATGATAAAGACATTGAACCTTACGTACAGAGAATTGCAAACAAATTTAAGAGGGATCAGATTGTAGACCAAAAGAACGGACAGGTGGATATGAGATATAATCAGATGGCAGTTGACCAAGATTATTTCATACCAATGAGGGACATTTCACAAAGCAGTCCTATTGAGACATTACCTGGAGCACAGAACTTGGGTGAAATTGCCGACATCGAATACATCCAAAAGAAAATGTTGGCGGCTCTTAGGATACCTAAGGCGTTCTTAGGTTTTGAAGACGTACTTGGTAATGGTAAAGGGTTAGCGTTACTTGATATCCGATTCGCAAGGACAATCAATAGAATCCAACAATCGATTATTCAGGAATTGAATAAGATTGCGTTAATTCACCTATTCCTTTTAGGGATGGAAGATGAGTTAAACAACTTCACATTAATGATGACCAACCCATCAGGTCAGTCGGATTTATTGAAAATCGAATCTTGGAAAGAAAAAATTACAATGTATAAGGACGCAACGTCCGACCAATCACAGATGGGTATCCTTCCTGTTTCTCACACATGGGCTAAGAAAAATATCTTAGGTATGAGTGATAACGAAGTCATCCTTGATTTACAACAACAAAGAATGGAGCGTGCGATTGGTGCTGAATTAATGTCGACGGCACAGATTATCAGACGTACAGGAGTGTTCGATGATGTTGATAAGAAATACGGTATCCCTGAAGAAGAAAGAAAACAAATTGAGGATACTATAGCCCAAGGCGGAGGCGCTGAGGGTGGAATGCCCGGAGGCGGAGGGGGTGGCGGATCTATGGCCTCTGACTTAGGGGCACCAGCTGGCGGTGAGGCGGCATTACCTGGTATGGAAGGTGGCGGAGCTGCGCCATTAGGTGGTGAGGCTGTCCCGTTAGCCGAAAATAAAAATCCAAGTGAGTCAAGAAAATTTAAGATTCTCTCAATGTTAGGGGAAGATACAAATTTAGAAAATTTATTTGACAACAAAAAGGCTCAGGAGAATATTTATGAAATAGAACAAGTAATAACCGATATAATAAATGACAACACCGATGACTAAATTTGGAGAACTAAAAATCAAAATTCTACACAACCTAACCGAAGCGTATATTATAGGTGATAAGAAAAGAGTTAAAGAATTATTAACAATACTCAAAGAGAACAACGATTTCAGGGAATTATATTTGTTTTATGAGGAAATTGAAAAAATAAACCTAGACGATAAAGAAGTCGCTAAAGTTTATGTTGAAAATGTCGAGAAACTCTTAAAGGAGAAGACAAAGAAAGTTTCCAAATATTGTAAACTAATTGACAAAAAACTTAATGGTGAAAATCTTACTGAAGTTGAGGTGTATAAAATTTTGGATCTTCTTATCGAAGAGGATACTTTAAAAAATATTGATAAGAAGGTATTGGGAAGACAGAAGTTGGTAGAATTCCTTACAACAAAAAAAGATTTAGTTGAATCAACGAATGAATATACCAATAATGAACACTTGTTACAATTTGTGTTAGCTGAGAAGTTCAATAATGATTTTGAGAAAATGTTGAGTGAAGATGAAAAAACTGAATTGTCCAAGATACTATCAATGACAACCGAAGACCTTGTGGACGGGTTTAACACCCTAAAAGAAGAGGTTCGTTCAACACTTGATGACATGGTAATCGTGGAGGCTGATACGGGATTAAAGGAGAAATTAAGAACTACCCTAACTGAAACAGGGAAAATGAAGGTAACCAAATACAACTACTACAAACTACAACAATTAAAAAACGGACTTTAAGTCCGTTTTTTTTGCATAATAATTTTGGTTTTATGGATTCTTTTTCATATATTTATATAACACCATAAAAATTATATTATGATGAAAATACATGAAGACGGGGAAATTTATTACCTTGGGACATTACAACAATGTAAAAATAGGGTATGGTACGGTTGATCACAAAAATTTAAAGACATTATATATCAAATTAAATACGTGGCTGGCACCTGAAAATGAAGACGAAGAGTTCGACAATATCATTTCAAAAACCAAAAGAAAAATTAAATTACGTATATACGATCTCCATTCCGAGTTATTCAAAAAAGAATCTATTGTTGATTTAGACGTTAGAACAAAGGGAATTAAACTCGGAAAAAAGTCATTTCTAAACCTGGAAATAACATTATTCACAGAAAAAACTTTTGATATTCGATCAGATGAGGTGAAAACTCTTATTGAAAATTTCACTCAAGATGTGATTAACTCTGACTTAGACAACGAAATATTGTTTAATTTCCACAAAAATAAAAAATAACTTCTAATACCTATATATTTATAGTAAACTAAAACTATAAATGAAGGTATTAGGAAGAAACGATTTTGGCGTAAAGGGATATTTGATTGAATATGACTCAGGTCAAATCAACCCTCTAGATTTAAAGAACCAACAGATCATCGCCGAGATGAAGAATATGGACTTCATGGGTGAACTCATCCTATATGCCGTCCTACAAAAATATGATACACCCAATAAGAATGGTAGAATATATCCCGAATTTGTTTTAAGACGGGAGAACGACAAATACCAATACCTTATTAAAAACGGTGGGGCCATGAATGAGCTCAACCATCCCACATCATCCCTTATCGATTTAGATAGAGTTTCCCATTCTGTCATTGAAACATGGTGGGAAGGTAACGCACTACTTGGTAAGATAAAACTAAACACCTCTCCTGGTTGGGAAAAAGGTGGAATTATTAGTTGTAAGGGTGACCAAGCCGCAAATTTATTAAGAAATGGGAATACGTTGGGGATATCTTCTCGTGGCGTTGGATCATTAAAAAATGTCAGCGGGCAAAACGTGGTTCAAGATGATTTTGAACTCGTGTGTTTTGACTTAGTATCATCTCCATCTACTCCTGGAGCCTATGTATTTAGCGATCTGGATGATAGGGGAAAATTTGAAGAATCGGTTGATGAAGAGCCCGTAAATAATAATAGGAATTCTCAACTTATGTATAATCTTGATAATTTTCTATCAAGATAAGGAATTTATTTGTCTTTTAAAGTGTATAAAGACAAACTTTTAATAATAATCGAATATTTATAAAAAGAAAACAGAAACAAAATGGCTAAAAAATCAATTTTAGAACAAGCATTGCTTCAAGTAGAAACACTTGAGGAGGCTGTAAAAGCGAACGCAAAAGGCATACTTGCTTCAACAATGAAACAAGAGTTAAATGATTTGCTTAAGGAACAAGAGGATGAAGATCCTGAAGAAGATGAAAATGATGTAGAAGGTGTTGACGCACCTGAAGATGATAACGAACCTTCGATGAACGACGAGCCTAGTCTCGACGAACCAGAACTTGACGAACCAGAGGATGAAATGCCAGACCTTAACGGTGTGGATGATGATTCCGATGACGACGACGTTCTTGACATGACTGGTGCTTCAGAAGACGAAGTTTTGAAAGTTTTCAAAGCTATGAAACCTGAAGATGGTATTGTTGTTAAGAAAGACGGAAACACAGTTCAGTTCTCAGACGACGGAAACGATTACATTATCAAATTAGAAGATGAAGAAGCTGAAGAAGAATCGGATGAACTTCCGGTTGAAACTCCAGATTTTCCTGAAGGACTTAATGAAGATGAAGTTGTTTACGAAATAGAGCTTGATGAAGAAGATGAGGATCAACCTTTCACTGAAAAAGCAAAATCAAAAACTAAAAAGGGTGAGCAAAAAGAAGCCGTTAATGTTACTGATACCGTTGGAGACAACGATCCTTTCGAGAAAAAATCTGAAGCCCAAGTGGGTAAAGGTGTGAAAAAACTTCAAGCAAACGAACAAGAAGGAACCAAAAGACCTGGAACACCCGTTCCTGGAACTGGTAATCCTACTACAAAAGAACCGGGAAAAGGTGGAGACAGTGCTAAACAAGCCGAAGATCACCCTGGCACTCCTGTTAAAGGAACAAAGCCAGCGGAGAAAAAAGAGCCAGGTAGGGGCGGTACAAACGCAACCCAAGCCGAAGAGCACCCAGGAGAAGAAGTACCTGGCACAGGTGACCCAGTTATGAAGGAGCCGAAAGAAGGAATGGAAGAATGTGATGAGTGCGGAGATGTTAAAGAAGTTGAAGCTACTGAAGGTGCAAGAACTAAATGGAATCCTCATGGTAATAAACCAAAGGACGGACCTAAAAGGGCTGGATTACCTTCTAAGAAGGTTTTCAAAGCAGGGTCAACCGTTGATGGACTTAACGAAGAAGTAGAAGTTCTTAGGAAACAAAATGGTGAATACAAAAAAGCCTTATTGTTATTCAAAGACAAACTCAATGAAGTTGCGTTGTTCAACGCTAACTTAGCACACTCTACACGTCTGTTCACAGAACATTCAACAACTAAACAAGAGAAATTGAATATATTAAAAAGATTTGATTCGATTTCAACAATAACAGAATCAAAAAATCTTTACGTGTCTATTAAAGGTGAACTTGAAACCGCTAAGCCGATTTCAGAAACTCTGGTAGATAAAGTCGCATCAACTAAGACATCATCTTCAACCGAAGTATTATCAGAAGCTAAGGCTTATGAGAATCCTCAGTTCAAGAGAATGAAAGAATTGATGAGTAAAATATAAAAAATAAAAATAAAAAAACCAAAAAAAATATTTAAAACATGGGAGCATTATTAGAATCAGGTATGGTTGGTAACATCGGTCTAAAACACCTTAGAGTTATCAAAGAAGATACCATCAGAAAATGGGACGATCTAGGATTCCTTGAAGGACTAGAAGGTCACCAAAAAGACAACATCGCTCAGTTGTATGAAAACGAAGCGAGTTTCTTAATCAACGAAGCAGCTGTTTCTGACTCATCAGGGTCATTCGAAACTGTTGTATTCCCAATAATCCGTAGGGTATTCTCTAAACTGTTAGCAAACGACATCGTTTCTGTACAGGCTATGAACTTACCTATCGGTAAACTGTTCTTCTTTATTCCTAAAATTCAGGAAAGAAATTCAGGATCACATTACGCACCTTATGGGTATCCTAACCAAACAGACGCACAGACTGATGGTTACCCTGACACTGCTGTAAACCTTTACGACCGTTTCTACGAAAATGGAGATGGTAATTCACCTGAGACTGGTCTTTTTGACTATTCAAAGGGAAAATTCCTAACTTCAGGTGTTACTGCTAACGCAACCGTTAGTTTCGTTAATGGTCAGCTTATTGGTAACAACTACTCAGGTCAAACTGTTAGTCAAGTAATCGTAACCTACACTGGCTTCGCTACTGATGGACAAGGTAAACTTATCGGACCTAACGGTCAGGTTATGGATACTGAAGACTTCTTAGCATCCGCTGAAGTATTCTACCTTGGGATTTCTAGGAATTTCAACGTTGTAACTCAGAAGTACGGAAAAGGTATTGTTGAGTACGGTGAAAAAAGGACCGTTACATTCCCACCACAAACAAGTGGTCGTTATCAGGACATCTGTGACGAAAGTGGAACTATCTACATTAGTGTTGATATGGATAGCTACTCATCAACAGGTGGATTTACTGGTACAACAGTAGCCTCATCTGGCCTAACAGTCGGTGATTTTGCACTTCAGTACAGAATCTACGACACTCTTGAATTCGAAGAAGAAATCGGAGAAGTTTCATTTGACTTGTCAAGTGTAACTGTATCTGTGACTGAAAGGAAATTAAGAGCAAGTTGGTCACCTGAATTGGCACAGGACGTTTCTGCCTTCCACAACATCGATGCTGAAGCTGAGTTAACAGCTCTTCTTTCAGAACAAATCGCTGCTGAGGTTGACCGTGAAATTCTTCGTGACCTTAGAAAAGGTGCAGCTTGGAAAGCTCGTTGGGACTATAATGAATGGAAATACGGAAACGCAGGTTCATCATTCATGGGTTACACCCAAAAAGACTGGAACCAAACATTGGTTACCAAGATTAACCAGGTATCAGCTCAGATCCACAAAACTACTCTTAGGGGTGGTGCTAACTGGATCGTGATCTCATCTGAGGTAAGTGCAGTATTTGACGACCTTGAATATTTCCACGTATCGAACGCAGCTCCTGAGCAGGATCAGTATAACATGGGTATTGAGAAAATCGGTACTTTAGCTGGTCGTTATCAGGTATATCGTGATCCTTACTTCCCAAGTGGAAAAGTTCTGATCGGACACAAAGGTAAATCGTTACTTGACGCAGGTTATGTATACGCACCTTATGTACCTCTTCAGTTGACTCCGACTATGTACAA
>Ga0307376_10006829_pt1 | contig 10047 bp, 5 predicted proteins | sample TR2MG_FD_202536 | JGI IMG/M metagenome (GOLD analysis project Ga0307376, IMG submission 202536) | Soil microbial communities from Risofladan, Vaasa, Finland - TR-2 | ecosystem: Environmental > Terrestrial > Soil > Coastal area > Acid sulfate soil | place: Finland: Risofladan, Vaasa | collected...
AAGACTTTGATCTATTATTATTAAATCTTCCTGTCAATTCAAATCGTCACACACCCAAAAAGCTCTACAATTCAGATGTATCAAGAATATCAAAGAACGCTATATCAATTTTATCGGACACTAATGAGTAAGATTAGTTAATGTTAAAGATTAAATCGATCATGTGCTCCACCCATTTCTCCATGAATATTAATTGATATCAATACAAGCAGCGTGATAATTATTACAATACCTATGAAGTAAATAACCAACTTCTTACCATTTATTTCAGAAACCAGATTCTCAAAGAAAGCCGGAAATTGTTTTAACATAAGATATAAAATTATGATAAAATTGACCCAGTATAAATGATGGTTCAAAAGAAATTTGCCTGCAAAAGCACCCTTAACAATGTAGCTTACCATTATGTAAGCAGCAAAATGAAGAGCAAAAAGCAGTATAACATCTTTTCTAACTAAAAGAATACCTGATTTAAATAGTTTGTATAAAGCAACTACTGCAACAGTAATTAAGATAAAGCCTGCAGCCAGGGAACTCACCAATGCTGTATTTTCAGGATTTGCAAAATCACTGAAATCATTAAGAAGCTTAGCAAATCCAAGAGATTCGGAGAAAATGATTAAAGGGATAAACACATAAACAATCAGTAGCGCTGAATAATTTTCCCAACGTGCCGGCACATAAGATTCCTCGGGCCATTCTGAACTTAAAACGCTATATGCCAGCGATATACCTCCAAAAAAACCGATACTGTACTCCATTACGTTCCACATATTAAAGTTGATCTCCAGCACATTTCCAAAGATTTGCAGAAAATTTCCAAAAGCAAATCCGAAGCCTGCTCCCATGGCTGTAATTAATGCAACCCTTAATGGTGATCTATAATCATTTCTTGCCATATGCCAGATCATGGCTAGTCCTGCTCCCAAACAGACAGCCCAGGCTTCAGAGCGTGGAGGTGTCATCAGAATGCCCAGCTGCCCCACAAGTAAATAATACACAATAACACCACCTACTGCCATTTCGGCCAGTAAACATCCCCATTTAACTCTTTTCTGGTTTGTTGATTCAAGGGTGAGACCGGTAAGTCCTCCTCCCAGAAGTCCAAATAATCCGCCGATTACCAAAAGCATCAGCAAGCCATATAATGCATTGGGGAAGTTATCACTTCTTCCATAACCAACTACAATTCCGTAACTTATCATTCCGGTAGTTCCCCAACCAACGGCTGAACTAAGGGCTATCAAGAACATTTTTTTATACCAGTCTTTTCGTTTTGATACAATTACAAGCGCCAGGGCACCAATCGCGCCTGCCCAGGCTGCACCTTGTTCATGTCCGAACTGACCTCTGATTGCCCAGGCTGTACCTAAAGTCATCCCGACTATCAGGATGCTGATCCATTGATTCTTCATTGTCTTATAGTATTTAGAAATCTATTTATTGTTATTTCTTCATGTATACTTATCTTTTATTCTAGGGTCTTTGCTGAGGCAAGTCAGGCATATGTGAGTGAATACAGGATAAGAAGAACTATTAATCAACAAAATGGCTTCAAAATTCAATTCAAAGCTTGTATTTAACTACACCTACATAGAATTATTAAAACTAGAGTTTTTTATTGGTATTTCTATAATTATCATTGGAAATTATAATTAATATTAATAAATTACAGAGTTCTTTTCTGTAGTTTCGGATTGTTAAGTAGATAAGTAGGTAATCTTAACAAATAAGTTATTGATTTAAAATTCAAAATTATACTGGCATAATTCAAAAACAATTTCTACAATTAAGTATGAAATAGCAACAACTAAGTTATGACAATCAGATCAATAGCATGTCAGTCTTTGAACTTTTCATTAAAATTATATTCTTTATTTGAATATCAGTAATGGTATGCGTGGGGAAAATTTGGTTTAAGCCTTATCATTTAGGCGTTTTTATAAATTTAACTTAGAAAGTAACCTTTTTATTGGTTATTGTAAACAGATACAAGATATTCTAAGAATAATTCGTAAATAATTATACTTTAACCAACTCCTTTTAACTATGAAAAAACGATTTCACTTATTATGCTTTTTAGCAGCTGTTGGAATGATTCTATTCCAATCATGTACTAAGGAGGAGTCAACTGATCCTCCAAAGGCAGGAATTTTCTACAGTATCGCGGGTAAGCAGGTGGCATTTACTGCTTTAACAAAACGTGTTGTAACATGGAACTGGGATTTCGGAGATGGCATGTCGAGCAGTGATATAAATCCTGTTCATGTTTATGCTGATGGGGGGTATTACCATGTTATTTTTACCGGAACTGACGCCAGTGGAAGAACTGCTGTTGACTCTGCAAACCTGGCGGTTGAACTTACTCCATATGTATTAATGACAGGAGGACCCACTGCTGTAAATGGAAAAACATGGAAACTTACAGCAAACCATCCTGCCCAGGATAGACTGGCATTGGCAGATGCTGCTTACTCTCTGGCCGATCCGGATATACCGGCACTTCCACAAGGTGCCTTTGGCCTATTCCTTGGGATTGGAGAAGTTTATGATGATGAATATACCTTCTATTTTAATGGTGATTACGCCCACGATACAAAAGCTGATAATGCTGCCTTTGCCGGATATGTAAATCAGTTGTTAACTAATGGGGGTACCGGGATTGTGAGTGATGGAGGCGGTGCTGCATCTGAGTTTGGACTATGTACAGCACTATATACCCCTGAGGCAGGCGCCACTTTCACATATGTTGAAAAGGAAAATTTTGCGGTTCCATCAGTCTGGGGCGATGGAGGTGTTGTAACATATGCTAATGTCAGTACTCTTGACTTTTCAGGAACTGAGTTTGTTGGATTTCTGGATTATCAAAGAAAGGTTATTGTTCAGAATGTTACCGACAATACCATGAGACTTGTTATGTTCATGTGTGGTTCTCCAGATTATTACCCATTGAACACACATGCATTGATTCTAACATTTGAAGTAGTTAAATGAAACTGTTTTTAACAACACTTACATAATAAAAATCATGAAAAATAAATATTCAGTTATGATACACAAGAAGCAGATCTGGATTATAATGGCACTAATGATTTTGCTCCTGGGATTTACATCATCAGTTTACGGAATTCCCGGACAAAAGGATTTGTCAACCAATTCAGAGACTCAGCAGGCTATTGTTGTTACAGGTAAAGTAACTTCAAGTGCTGATAATACAGAGTTACCTGGTGTGAGTATCCAGATTCAAGGAACTCAAAAAGGAACATTTTCTAATGCTGAGGGTAGGTATAGTATAGAGGTTTCCGAAAGTAATGCAACTTTGATTTTTTCTTTTATAGGATATCAAACGATGGAGGTTCCTGTAAATGGTCGCCTGATTGTGGATATTCAGATGGTTCAGGATATTCAAGCTCTTGATGAGGTAGTTGTAACCGCATTGGGTATTACCAGGAAACAGAAGTCACTAGGTTATTCGGTTGCAAAAGTGAATGGTGATGCTCTGGTCAGGGTTGCTCAGGAAAACGCAATTAATTCCCTTGCCGGTAAGGTTTCGGGTGTCCAGATTAATTCAACTGGCGGAGCTGGTTCATCTGTTAGCATGATAATCAGAGGTGCAACATCATTAAGTAACGACAATCAACCATTGTTTGTGATAGATGGAGTACCAATCGTAAATACATTGAATAATATATCCGGATTCGGTAGTGATAACCGTGTTGATTATGGCAATGCAATATCCGACCTGAATTCGGACGATATTGAAAGCTTATCTATTTTGAAAGGTCCAAGTGCCGCAGCACTTTATGGGTCAAGGGCTGGAAATGGGGTTGTGCTGATAACAACCAAATCAGGCAGACTGACCAGAGGTATTAAAGTGACAGTGAGCTCAAATACCGTATTCGACATGCCCTATAAATATTTCGCTGTCCAGAAAAAATTTGCTACCGGTTATTTTTCATTTACTCCTGAAGATTTGCCTCCGGGAACTATTATGAGAGTGAATCCAGCAGAAGCAGCCGGAGCGGGTATTGAACTGGATAAAGAATATTTTGCAGTACAATGGAACAGTCCGTTAGATGCTAATGGAGTTCAAATACCGACTGAATTGGTATCTCATCCAAATAATGTTGCAAATTTTGTTCAGACAGGTATTACGACTACAAATGGAGTCTCCGTTTCAAACTCCAATGATATTATGAATTACAGGATTGGGGTAACAAACATGGCTAACAGGGGGATTGTTCCAAACTCTGATTTATACAGGAATAACCTGACCGCAGCTACTTCAGTTAAAGTGCGTGAAAATTTCACTGTTAGTTCAAATATTAATATCAACAACTCCTGGTCAAATAACCGACCTGCAAGTAACAGAGGTACTAATCCCCTTCAATGGGCATACAGTGTGCCACAAAATACCGACATACGAGACCTTAAACAGTATTGGGAACCGGGAATGGAAGGGGTAGAACAAAGGACACCCTATAATGGTGTATATGAAAACCCTTACTATCTGGCCTATGAGGTAAACAACAGTTATAACAGAGACAGAATTTTTGGCAATTTAAAAGCTGACTGGCAGATAACCAATGAATTAAGTCTTATGGGACGATATTCGCTGGACCGGTTTACTGAGACCCGCGAATCAAAAATAGCACCGGGCTATACCAAAGAGCCCAATAACGGAGCTTATGGGATTCAGGATATAATGAGCTATGAACGAAATGTTGATTTTCTTGGTACATATACTAAACAGTTAAGCAGTTTCAATATGTCTTTTTCAGTTGGTGGAAATTCTTTATACAAAAAAGGCTCTTCTATTACCAATTCATCCAAGTCGGGGGCAGGACTTATTGTTCCTGAGGTATATACTGTAAATAATATTAAAGCAGGATCATTAAATTACAGCAACGGGTGGTCCCAAAAAGCAATCTACAGTATTTACAGCCTGGCTAACCTGGGATGGAAAGAGATGATCTTCCTGGACCTGACAGCACGAAATGACTGGTCAAGTACATTACCAAAAGAGAATCAATCCTATTTCTATCCTTCTGCTTCCCTGAGTTTGCTTATTGACAAGATGATACATTTAGGCGATTATGTTGAATTATTAAAAATCAGGGGTGGATGGGCAAAAGCCGGAAATGACACTGACCCATATCAGCTCTACAGCACTTATGGAAATGCTGGTCAGTGGGGAGATGCTACCAGACTGACCAAATCGGGACAGATATTAACTCCCAATCTAAAACCTGAAGAAGCTACATCGAAGGAGGTTGGTATTGATCTGGCTTTGTTAAAAAACAGGTTACGGTTTGAAGGAACATATTATGAAGTCGATAATCGCAATCAGATCTTACGAAATATTCCTGTTGCAAGCTCCACAGGTTATGATGCAGTAAATATTAATGCAGGACTAATTACGAGCAAAGGCTGGGAATTTATGATAGGGGTAACGCCAGTTAAATCCATTAATTGGAACTGGGATATCAGTATGAATTTTACCCGTAACAGGACTGTACTGCACCGGATAGCTGAAGGTATAGATGTGATCAAGTTCTGGGAAGATGCAAGAGGGGGTGCCTGGTCATATGTCGGTGATGAGATAGGTGCTATTTATGATGCTGAAATACTAACTGTTACAGATGAAAATTCTCCATATTTTGGTTATCCCATAATTGGATCAGGACTTGAATGGCAGGATATTCAGATTCAGGATACAAAGAATAAGATTGGCAATTATAATCCCAAATTTTTGATGGGATTACAATCATCTCTTAATTACAAAGCCTTTTCACTGAATATGACTATTGACTGGAGAAACGGTGGCCAGTTCATCTCTCAAACCCAACGCTATATGGCAGAAGATGGAAATTCCCAGATTTGGCTTGATAATCTGATCAATCCTGGTGGCCGAACCGGGAAAGAGCTTAGAGACTGGCTGGTGGAAAATGAGGATATATACATTAAAAATGGATTTCACGTTATTGGTGGTCCTACTGCTGAGTATGGGGGATTTCGTGAAAATTACAGTGGTGTATATGTAAGCGACGGAACATTCGTACCGGGTGTTGTAGCTGTTGACGATGGGTTTGGTGGAATAACATATGTTGAAAACCTTGGAGAAAATAATGTCCTGCCTTACGCTCCATATGTAGTAAGTTATGCATGGGGATTTGCAAAACCTTCAATGTTTGATGCAGATTTTGTTAAACTAAGGGAAATATCATTGAGTTATCAGGTTCCCCGTAGCTTTTTAAGCCGGATAGGCGCAATTCAGGGTGTCTCACTTTCTCTTTACAGTCGTAATATTATGTTATGGACGAAGGCAAAAGCTGGATTAGATTCCGAACGGGCATTTCAGGCAGAAGCATCTACAGATGGCAAAAGAGGTACCCAGTTTAAGCAAGGGATTGAACGTTATAACCTGGAACCCTGGGTGATACCTGTTGGTTTTAAAATTGACGTTACTTTTTAGAAATATTAAAAATCTGATATTATGTATACGATAAAAAATAAAGTTTCAGCAATTTTGGTCCTGCTTGCAGTTATCATTTTTTCCTGTCAGGATCTGGAAGAAATCAATATCAATCCAAATGGTGTTGATCCGGCTACTGCAAATCCCAATCTATTGATAGCTACTGTTATTACATCTACAGGACAGACAGTAGTTGGTCTGGGTTTCGGTGATATTGCAGGTGTTATGCAACATACACAAAAAGATGGATGGGCTGGTGGCCATAATGGATATGAATGGTCTAATCAGGACTGGTCAGGGTATTACGGCATTCTTCGAAATTCTGAAGAACTGTTAAAAAAATCGAAAGCTATGGGCCTGGAATTTCAGGAAGGTGTTGCAATGGTAATGAAAGCATATAATTTTGGCTTAATTGCTGATTTATGGGGTGATGCACCATATTCCAAAGCGCTTAAGGGAGAACTTGGCGGAGAAAATTTAAAACCGGTTTTTGATTCCCAAAAAGACATTTATACTGGAGTACTTGCTTTGCTCGACAGCGCCAATACGTTATTATCAAAGAACCAGGGTTCTTATTTAGATATTAATACCACCCAGGATGTGCTGTTTGACGGTAATGTTGCTCAATGGCAAAAATTTGCCAATTCACTCGCTTTGAGGTATTATCTGAGGATCTCAACTAAAGAACCAGCCATTGCACAAGCAGGAATAGAGAATATTGCAACCCATCCCGGTCAATATCCACTAATGCTTGATGCTCTCGATGATGCAAGTTTTCCGTATATTGGTAATAGTAACTCAGATGCATGGCCATGCAACACCACTTACGATATAAGTGAAACAAACTACAGAAGGCTTAAGATGTGTTCAACTCTTGTTGAGAAGCTCCAGGCTCTGAATGATCCCAGATTGGGTATATGGGCAAATAAGATTCAGATTCCACTTGTTATTGACCCTGCAAGACCTGATGATTTCGATCAGATTATTGATGGCAAACGTGTTATTGCTCAGAATGTAGCAGATGAATATACTGCAACCTTCGGGGGAACCCTTAATCTGGATCCTGAATATGTCGGACTCCCGCCATCATGGTCAATTGTTCCTCAGTCATACAATCTATGTCCAAACCTGGAACAGGCACCAATTAATCCTCATGCTTCTCACCTGAATGATATTTATAAGAAAGCTTCAGGACCCCTACTAAGAGCAAGGGTAATGTCAGCTTCAGAGGTTAATTTCATCCTCGCTGAAGCAGCACTTAAGGGATGGTCGGTTAATGGAACTGCGTCTGATTATTACATGGCCGGGGTTGAAGCTTCATTAACTACATGGGGTCTGGCAAGTTCTTACGATACTTATATTACTAATCCCGGTGTGGTTTATAACGGAACATTAGAACAAATTATTGAGCAAAAATGGATTGCCAGCTGGACAGCAGCTGCTGAAGCATGGTTCGACTACAGGAGGACAGGATTTCCTGCACTTACAGCAGGAGTTGTATCTAAAAGACCTGTATTACCCCTCAGATTTTATTACGGGATAAATGAATTAAGCTTTAACCCTGTTAATGCTCAAAATGCATTAAATAACCTTGAAACAACCACGTATACCGCACCTGATGGAAATAATAGCCCATGGTCGAAAACATGGCTTCTTCAGGGTACCGGGGAACCATGGTAGTTCATAAAAAAATCATATAAGCAGGTGATATTTTCAAAATATCCCTGCTTATTTGTATTATTATACATTTAACATACTTAATCTAAAAAAAAATGAAAGAAATAATCTTCAGAGTATTCGCTCTTTTTATTTATGTAACAATAATATTTTCATGTTCACGTAAACCAGTCACAACTGATACAGCACTTCAGGCGTACCTTCATAATTCTGACAGATCTTTTAAATGGGAAATCCAGGATGAATCAAAGGCTGAAGGTGTATCATTATATCGAATTTTGTTTACATCTCAACAATGGCGCGGGATTTACTGGAACCATGAACTGACCATCATTGTACCAGATATGTTGAAATTTGATGATGCGTTGTTGTTTATAACAGGTGGAAGTCTGGATAACGGAAAACCCAATATGCATGGATGGGATGATGATTTAACCATTGCTCTGAGCCAGGTGGCAACAACTAACATGGCTATAGTAGCAATTATATGGCAGGTGCCAAATCAACCCTTGTATGACGATCTGACAGAAGATGCACTGATATCATATACGCTGCATAATTATCTTAATGATCATGATCTCACATGGCCCTTGTTATTCCCGATGACAAAAAGTGCAATAAAGGCTATGGATGTTGTACAAAAATTTGCTAATAAAGAGATAAAAAGGAAGGTATCTCATTTTATTGTTTCCGGTGCTTCAAAAAGGGGATGGACAACATGGCTTACTGGGGCTAATGACGATCGTGTAAAAGCAATTGGACCTATGGTAATTGACGTATTGAATATGCCGATAAATGTTGATTATCAAAAAGTTGTCTGGGGGGACTATAGTATTGAGATCGAAGACTATGTCAATCTGGGAATAGCGCAGCAACTCGGCACCCCAGGTGGTGACGAACTGGTTGAAATGATCGATCCATATTCTTACCGGAAAAAGTTAACGATGCCAAAGATGCTGTTTATTGGTACCAATGATCCTTACTGGCCGGTTGATGCAGTAAAAAATTATATTGACAGTATTCCTGGCGAGAATTATATCTCTTATACTCCAAATGCCGGGCACGATTTGGGTGATGCAAAAAAAGCATTTGCAACATTAAGTGCATTTGTCGGGTTCACGGTTACAAATGATAAATACCCAATCTGTGATTACACTATTTCAGAAGAAAACGGAATAATTAGTCTGGTTGTAAAATCGACACCTGAACTTTTGAAAGATGCAATTTTATGGAGTGCTGAATCCGTAGATCGGGATTTCAGGGATGAAATATGGACAGATACAACCCTTTCTATATCAGATAAAACGGAAATTAAAACCGAGATCAAATATCCGGATACAGGGTTTAAAGCCTTTTATATCGATTTGCAATACAAAGCTCCGTTTGGCAGTGATTATACAGAGAGTACGCGTATGTATGTTGCCAATGAGAATAAGTTGCTATTGAAAGTCGAATAATATTATTAACATATCTAAATAAGAAAAAGTGGGCAGAAAATTATTCACTATAATTGTTATTGTTCTATTTGTTAGAGGAACCACCTTTGCTCAACAACTATCTCCTCAACAGGTTACTCCCGGAAAATGGATAAAATCTTGGCTTTTATGTGGACCGATTCATTTAGAAGAACCTCCAGATGCCTCAGATTCATGGGGCCATCTGTTTGGTTTCAATACTGACTATCTGTTTAAAAAAGGAGGAGAACAGAATCTTCATGTCAAACCAGGTGATGTTGTGAAGTATGCCAAAGGATCAGTCAAATGGAAATTATACAATTCGCCTGACTCAATAATTAATCTGGATAAAGCAGTTTCCACAGATGATATGGTGCTAGCATATGCTTATACAGAAATACAATCAGATGAAGACAAAATATGGCTAATAAGTTTAGGAAC
>Ga0307376_10006830_pt1 | contig 10046 bp, 12 predicted proteins | sample TR2MG_FD_202536 | JGI IMG/M metagenome (GOLD analysis project Ga0307376, IMG submission 202536) | Soil microbial communities from Risofladan, Vaasa, Finland - TR-2 | ecosystem: Environmental > Terrestrial > Soil > Coastal area > Acid sulfate soil | place: Finland: Risofladan, Vaasa | collected...
ATGTCGAAGCCGGTGAAACTCTGCAATAGGTGTAAAGCAGCGGATAATCCCCTCGGGAACCTTCAGTTCGTGAAGAGTCCCGAGGGGTGCCTCTGTGTACCATGTAATGCTCGTATTTATGCTTCAAAGAATTCAACACCTTTTCCGCTCTCAGCGGCGTCTGACTTAACAGTCATCCGATGCCCTGACTGCCTAGGAAATTCGCCTGGGCCTCATGGAACAAAGTGCCTAGCTTGTAATGGCTATGGCGTAGTTAAGGTCGCTATGAGCGATATTAAGTTTTATTCAAAAGTAGAGGTTACCGATGACGACTCTTAAAGACGACGAAAAGTGTATTGATGAGTTAGTAGATAGCTTTGCCCCAGGCGCACGCGCCGCTCTTACTGGAGGAGCAGAGGTAGGGCCGAACTCATTTGTTCCAAAGATCTTTGCTAAGCCTTTCCGTCTCGTCTTTAATAAGACTGAAACCCAAGAGATCACCTGGATAGAGGTGAGGTCTCTTGGTGGGCTTAAAACCGTAACAGACAGGGTAGCGTCCGGCAAGCTAACGCCCATTAACTCCTGGTCTACACTCGATAGGCAGCTCTGGGGATTTCTGGCCGAGCATGTTGGCTTCTTGCGGTTCGCGGGACCAGAGGGCGCCCTTAACGAGGGAATTCAACCGATCGGGGCCGAACAGGCGCAACTAGCAGACGATATGTCAGAACTCTTCGGTGGGTTTGAGCCGGCTATCAAAGCGCTCTCCGAAATGCGTGCGCGAGTTTGCTCCGAGTTAGGCGACACCCCAGAACCTTTTAACAGGGATACCCATTATTTAAAGGATGATGGCGTTAACTTAACACCGGAGGGCGAGGACATCCTGGCCGAAATGGTCTACGGTGATCAGGTAAAGGGCGAAAGTCTTATTATAAGAAAGACTGCAGCTAACGCTGAGGTATTGCTGGACAGCACACCGGCACAGAATCCTACCGATTATGCTATTGAAGAAATAGAAGCAGACAATAAGGAGCTTCAAACTACTACTGGCATCGACGCCGAGATCGAAGCTCGTAAGGTAGAGGAAGCCGCTGAAGGGCTCCCCCCAGAAGAACCCGAGAAGAACTAAGACGCGTTGTCATAGTCCCTGTTCTGCTATTATCTCAAGTGCCGACTTACTAAGCACTTCGTTATCGATCTGTGCTGCGAGTCTGTCAAGCGCTCTCGTTGTTGCAGTTTGCGTGTCATACTCCCTTAAAAGACTACGAAGTCTCCGGAGCGCTTCTACGTTGACATCGACAGTTACGTAAACCCTTCGCGCTGTTAATCTGAGCCCTTTTCTTAAAGAATCCATCAGTCTCGTATGTAGTAACGATCCGTCGTTCGTTTCATCGAGCATGAGACCAATACACTCCCATGTCCTCGGAGTGACTCGAAACTGAATAGACCAGTTATTGGGACCCTCTGCCAGTTCAACCGCCTTGTGCAATCGGTCGATTACATCAGGTAGAACGTGCCCCGCCTCCCTGAGCCTTCTAAGAGCGTATTTAGCGGTTTTAAGCAATTCTGGGGCTGCGTTATTTAGTAATCGCTTTGACATAGAGCGTAACTCCTGAGTATATCTACCCGGCTAGCTTAGTCTAAGTCAAGGATCTTCCAACTGTGCGGACGGTAGCGGCGCGAAATAATAAAGCACCGCTTGTCCTTCGTGGTTCTTTTCTCCCGAAACTCAATCTCACGACGCCGCATATACGCCCGGTAGGCAGCCGCCGACTCTACCGGGCAGTATAAGTAAGCTTCATCCTTATTTTTCGACACAGCGTTCTACCCCAGCTTCAAAGGCTTTACGAAGGAGTTGGTAAACTCTAGCCCAATGATAACCGTTGTAGAACCCCGAAGAAAGGTCAGTTTCGTTCTCCTTGAACCACTTTTCGTAGTCTGTCAAATCAAGTCTCCGGTGGGGTTATGCGCCGCAAGCCTCTCGGCCAGCTTAGCTGACGCCGATGCAATGATAGCTCGTATCTTAGATACAGGAATGTTGTGGCGCTCCGTTAGCGTAGCAAGAGTCTCCCTATTGATAAGGTGCGCTACTACGATGGCTCGCTCAGTCGCCTCAAGCTCGTTAAGAGCCGTTTTGACATCCAACTGAAGCGGCAAGTTTACAGAGGCGGCTCCAGGATGGTAACGATCTGACCGACCCTCCTCGCTGTCGTTCATCTCAAACCGTAGACCATCGGCCTTTACCTTTCCCTTGATAATCGCAAGGCCAGGCTTACAGTGAGAGGTCTTACGTGCCTGTGTACGTCGGCGCACCCAGAAACTAGCGTAAGTAGTGAACTTGGCAAGGTTTGACTTCGCGGGATCGAACTTTCTGGCGGCCTCAAGCAGTCCCATGATTGCTTGCTGCTCAGCATCTTCTCGCTCTCGGGCAGTTTGGTTCTTGAAGTGACCGATGGTCTTACCGACTAGCTTGAGCAAGTGTTCCAAGGCATCATCGCTCAAGGAATTACCGGCTGCCGCCTTCTTGGCCCAGATAAAGCTATCAAGCACGGCGTCGTAGTAGTGCAACGTCTTGTGAATGCTCTTGTTAGCTCGTCCACGGGGCCGACGCTTTACGTCATAGGTGAGCTTTTCAGCAGGCTCGCTATTACAACAAGACACGCATCGAACCTCTGACTTACGGTTACCGAGTCTCGCGCTCACAAAGGCCGTAGCATGACCGCTCTTATCGAGAGTGGAGGCGTCCTCGCCGCACTTAGGACACCGATCCATTAGAGCCTTGTAGTCGTCGCCCTCTGGCGAAATCCTCGCACGGGCAAACCGAGTGCTATTGCGGAGCGTCTCAACTGAGAACTCAACCCAGAGCTTTCTGTTTGCAACCTTCTCCCTCAGCGCCAAAAGCAACTCAGGCTTTTGCTTATTCGGAGGACGCTCCTTATAAGCCTTGAGATTTTCCTCCGCCTTGCTCAAGCGCTTTAGGTTCGTCTGCCAATATGTAAACCTACGCTTGATGACGCACGGGCTGCCGTCCTTGGCCGGGTCCATTGCGAACCATTTACGAACTTCAGGCGGCCCCTTTAGGTCCACCGGCTGATTACTCTTACGCATTTTGCATCCTCTTTGTCACTTCTGCTCTGTCACTAATACAGCAGTGGTCCGTTTCTCCGTCAACAATAAGACCGAAAATCGGCAACTCATTGAGATTATTGATCTTACGACCAAGTATAGATACCGTCTGACGGAATTCAGACCGGGAACAACTGTAACATAAGTAGCTCCTCACATCTACCTCCCGCCGCGGGATGCGGTTTGTTTCCAAGAGGAAAAAATAGTCAGGAGCGAAGGCCGCTGAAGTGGGCAGAACAAATTAGGAAGACGGGCGAAATGCCCGTCTTCCGTTAGAACTCCTCATCTTCCATTGTGCAATAAGGACTACACAATTCATCAGGGTCTGCTCGCTCCCAACTAGCGAGCGCACCGGCTAGCTGCTCCAACGGAGATACTCCGAGCTTAACTCGATTTGCTACGCAATAAATCCTGCCCCTGTCCTCGTGATCCTCCCCATGATAGGCCACCTCTCCGTTCAAGGTGTAACCCCAGGGCGTTAGGAAGTTGTCACAGATATAGGCCAGCCAATCAACGAAGTTGTAGAATTTCTCTCCGCCGTCCCATTCGATGTAGTTACCACACGTTGATGGGGTCCACTGACACCAAAGGCCAGGCTGTGTGCCCGGTGAGTCGTTAAAGCTCAGAATCCCGAGCTTAACCCCGCGCTCACCATAGGGGATACAGTCGTCGCCTTGACCGCTAAGCCCGCCCTCGCCAACAAAATACTCCCCTTCGGCGCCTACTTGAAGACCAGCCGCCTCACGAATCGGGTCGGACCTAGTTTCCGTAGTCTTTTCATCTCTACGCATTCTCCGTGTCTCAGCGAACTTCGTCAGATACGCAGCGTGCGCGGGCGTAAGTGTTCGGTCCAACTTGAACCGTCCATTAAAGTCTGTTGAGTAACCCATTAGCCGTCCTCTGCTTGCTTTGCAATTTGTTCAAGGGCCGAAGGTGGGCGGCCGAATCTGGCTGAATTCCCACAACTAGCGCAATTTATTGTCTGCGGCCCATCGATAACTTCAGCGCAACTATCGAGTGTCTCTAGAAAACCACCGTCGCAGTCGATGAGCCAATCCTGCATGACGCTATATGTCGCTACGAAATCAAGGTGTTCTAATGGGTGGTCGGGACAGAAGTAAATTTCGACGCTCACTCTGCAACTCCATCTACTAGATCAGGGCGCCATTCGCGAATAATACGCTTGCAATCAAAGGTAGCTCCTGTATCGAGCAGACCTACGATCTCATTCAGGGCGCTTTCGGCGCGAGAGAACTGTCTCCGATCTTCGGACCAAACTAGCTGAGCCGCCTCGTAGTCCACTTCGGCTCCATCAAATCGCCATCGACATTGTTCACCTTCTTCGCCAGTCACGTTTACTTCTGACCCAGCAAGAGTATAGGGGGCGATGATCGAGAAGGTTTCATCGATATAGCCGCGCCACTTTTGATGCGAATGACCAACCAACTTCAGGTCACCGTGAGAGGGATGATCTGCTCCCGCCAAAGCAAGTTGCTTCAGCGCTGGAATATCCTCAGTCAGATATACTTCGGCTTCATCAAAGATATTCCGAAGAAGGTTTACTAGATCCTCGTGAGGCTCAATGGAAGTCGTCTCGTAGTTGGCTAACGATTTGTGCCAAGAACGTAAGGCCCGCGAGCAGTCGGCCACCTTCGTGGCTGGAATTGTTACGTCAAACTCGAACGATCCGTAGTATCCCATTTATTCTCTCCTCTTAATGCCTTCCCGATGCCGGAGCTAGCTTGTTTCCAGCGATGTCCGTACATACGGCTAGACCCCAACCGACAAGGTTGGGGTCTAGCCTGAGAGAAAGAGAGAAAGAAAAGAGTTACCGCGAATCAGCCTCATCGTTGATCTTGAGGACTTCTCCCCAGCGCCCGCCAGAGGGGTCAACGTCGCCGCCCGCAAGGACCCAGAGGCACGCCTTGAGGTGAGGTGGCTTGACGTTTGGCACACCGATATAGCCATCAGTGAACGCCACCACAACCCCCTCGTAGCATTCATCTTCCATGCGCTTGAAGGCTGGGCCGAAGTCGGACCCGCCGCCCCCCTTGATATGGGGGATCACGTCGAGCGCATCCTCGATGCCGTCCACGTCGGAATGCACTTCCGTATCACAACACATGACACGGATCGTCAAGCCGAGATCCTCACAGATGCCCTGAACGTCGCCAAGAATTTCCTTCTCACGTCCGTTCATGGAACCTGACGTGTCCCAGAGCACGCAAACGTCTGGACACCCGAAGTGCATCCGAGACGGCATGTAGCAGCCTACCGACTCCGACCGTCGAGCAGGGCGACGGTAGGTGTAGTCTTCCTTACGGCCATTCTCGCCGATCCACCGGGAAAGAACATCCTTCCAGTCGATACGGGGATCAACTAGCTCGTCTACGATCTTCTGGAGCCCGGCCGGGAGGTTACCCCGATTCTTCTCCTTCTCGTGGACCTGGGCAGCAGCGACGACGCTTACCTTCCACTCATTCTCCATTTGAGTCTGAGCAGCCTTGTCGCCCTGAGCAGCCTTCTTGCCCTGCTCGGTTGAGGAGAGGTCGTCTCGCAGGTCGTCTCCGATCCCGTGCTCGCCGCCGGGAATTTCGGTCAAGATTCCAAACCCGCCCTCGCCAGCGCCCTTTCCCTTATCGCGATTCTGGAGAGCCTGGTTGAGCAGCTTGTCGTAAATCTCCTCTGCCGACATACCCTTTAGGGAGAGGTCGAGCGCACCACCGGGGGGAAGCTCGATGTCCTTCTTGGCATCCACTCGGGACGCTAGCTCAAGAATCTCCGGGTTGAAACTCAGGTCATGCGCCAAGTTCCACAAGCTGAAACGCTGACCACTAGGGCCAGAGACGATAGCCTGACGTGATCCTTGGCGAGCCCAGCAGAACAGCGCAGGGTGGAGAACCTCGTGGCAGAGCAGACCGCAAAGCTGTGGGTCAGTGAGGCCCATACAGAAATCGTAGTTGAGGATGAGCGAGCCATCAGGGGCCACGCCTGCCGTGTCAACACGATCGTAAGGTTGAGCAATGCGAGGCTTCAGGTTGAGCGCAAGGTGCCCGAAGAAGGGTGCCATAGCGAGCAACTTGGTTCGGGCAGAGGAGATACGTCGCATCAGAAGGCGACTCTCCTCATCAGAAATCTCTCGGCTAGGGTCTGGCTGCTTTGCGGGCAGGTTAGGTGTGTTACTCATGGTTGTCTCTCTCTCTCTGTATACCTCCCGATCTAGGAGGAGGTTTGTTTCCCAGCCAGAGCCAAAAGCGTAAGTGTCGAAATAGCGTTGATTTCCTTAATGCGATTTAACGACGAGTAAGGCTGCGCCCATCCGCCTTGCGCTACTAGGGCTAGGACATTAGAAAGAGCGGGTAGAGCCTCTGGCACGACGTAATAGACGTTGCTGCCATGCACTAGACCGTGATATTGATGTGCCAGAGTCTTGCGGTCTGGCATTACGTTGTAAATAGCCCTTACGAAAGGATCTTCGCCCTCATCCAAGAGGATCGCAGCGCACACCATGCTTACGCTATAAGCAAGATTATTCGTAAGCCTTACGGAGATGCCGCGCTTTGTAACTTTGATAGATGGCATGTTCTTTTACCTTTCGCAACCCTGATCCCTGGGGGCCAGACAATCTGGCCCCCAGGGCAAGGCGAATCAGCCGTTCCCCTCAAGCAGAGCACTCTTGAGGAACGAGAGGAGGTTACCGATCACGGGATCGCTTCGGTTAGCGCGGGCCACGCGGACCAATTCGGGGAGCACAGACTGACCACCCACCGAGATATAGGTCGAGACGCCCGACCCGCAGTATTCGCGGTGGTTCTGCGTGGTCCAGGCCAGCGCCCGCAGCAACTTGAGGGGGGACTCCTCGCGCTGCTTCTTCTTCCCGTGCTTATGGCGGGAGGCCGCCAATTCGCCCAGGCTGGTCGCCATAGCGATGATCTTGTCTGGGCTGTTCAGGCTATCCGGGTTGGGCAGAGCCTTCTCCGGGTCGTCAAACACCTTCTCCGGGTCTACCAGGCTGTTGCGGACCTTGACGAACCCAGCGAAGCTAGTAGCCACGCCCTCGCCAACGAGGCCAGACGCCACGTCGAACAGGCATCCAGCCTGCTCGGCCACGTCAAACTCAGAGCCCAGCTTGGCCCAGGTGCGCGGGGTAGCGAACGCTCCTCGCTTGTCGGCATCCTTCGGCAGCATGGACAACTGCTCGCGCTTCCACCGAAGGTAAGCCGGGATGACCTGATTCATGTGATCCTGGCTGCCAGCCCACTTGGCCCACTCATCAACGTCGATGTCCACGTCGAGAAGCATAACCGAGTTACGGAAGTGAGCAGGCAGGGTGCTAGCCGCGCTCTTGTCCTCGCGCCTGTTACCAGTCACCACCACGAACACGAACGGGGACAGGTGGTGGTCGTGAATACGACGCTCCAGGCTGACCTGACGGGCGGCAACCTGCATCATAGGAGCGGCTGCCGGGAGGTCATCCAGAACGAGCACGCCGAACGCACCGGGGCGGCAAATCTCGTCTAGCCACTTGTGGGCACAGAAGCGAGTAGTGTCGCCGTCGCGGAAGGGCAGACCGTTCAGGTCCTCCGGGAGCATGGACGACAGGTCCAGCACTCGACAGAATGCCTTAATGTCGTTCGCGGCAGGAATACTGCTTCCGTAGACCAGCTTAGCTAGCGCGGGGTTTGACTGCACAGCCTGAGTCATCATATCGGCCAGGGTGTGCCCCGTGCTGGTCTTACCGATACCAGGCGACCCCAGGAGGGTGACGGTAGTGGGCGTGCTGCCCCGTTCGGCAGCAGTCTGCCACATACGGAACATAAGGTCGGTCAGCTTTGAGTAGTGCATGGTATTAGTCTCGATTCTCTGTTGGGGGCTGATTCTGAAGGCTTCCAACACATACCCGATTCAAAGAGCGGTTAGTTTCCAAAGAGGAGTAACTTTTCTTTGAGTCGGCTACTTGCTGGCTTCAAGGCACTCCCGATTAGAGGCTAACCTTGTTTCCGGGGATCGCCGGAAAAAATCCGTCCTTATACTGCGACATCTCATCGGGGTTCGCCCTTATACATCATAGGCCGCTGATGTATTTGTCTGTGCCGCGGGAAACTATTAGACTTACGACTATGGAGATTAGTTGCCCGCGGCCTTTTAAGGGCAACTAATCTCCATAAGTCCTACAGAATCCTGAACTTACCTCGGACCCTCCCGGCTCGGGTATTACCGACATTGATGAGGACATTATCCACATCCTTGTCAGAGAGGCCGTTTTCATAGGCGATCTCGATGAGCATATGGATACCTTCCTCAAGGATCTGATCGCAAGTCTTGGTTCTTGCCTCGGCAATCTCCTCCTCGGTTAGAATTTCCCTATAATCGAAATCAGAAGGGTGTCGCATTTTGTTTCTCCTTAGTAGTGGTCCCGATATGAAACGATCTTTGTTTCCGAGCTACGGTTCTTTTCAAGCAAAATCCGACTCGAACGAGTCAAAGTGACCTGCTCCGTTTACCTTATCCCAGACCTTACGATGCAGCGCCAACCACTGCTCGCCGCCCCAGCTGTCTCGCTCTGAGGGGACCTTCTCCACGTAAGCATCGACAACAGGTGTAGTTTCGACCTTCTCTGCTTCTTCTCTCAGGCTCCTAACAGACTCAAAGATAACAGAGGGGCTTACCTCTGGCTTGTCGCCGCCGGTTAGCTTAGGGTCGCGTCGGACAAGCTCATCGAGGCGGACCTTCGCCTTTCGCTTCTTCGTTAGGTTCGTCCGCGGGTCGACTCGATCCACTTGCGCCCACTTACGCTTCACCTGAATGACGCGCACTGAGGTCCAACCCTTAGAACCCCAGGAAGCCCAGTAGTCTGCGCCCTCTCGGACATGATGGTCTGGAACGGCTGTTGGTTGTGTAGTCATGTTACTCTCCCGATATTAGTCGTCACTTGTTTCCAAGTCTAATTACCCCTCTCGTGCGTGCGTGACCATCAGCGGCATCTCCTTCACAGGGAAAACAAAAGAAAGGCCACCGCAGAATTAACTGCGGTGACCCATCTAGTGTAAGCGCCCGACAAAAAACGCAGAGATTATTTAACCGGTGGAAATCGAATCCTCTTCTCCACTCTCGTGGCGCATTCCTTAATGCTACGGTCCATTGGTTGGTTGGATGTAATCCCTACTGCATTCGGGCTTTAAGTTATTAGGCTATTTTACCCCCGGCCTTACGGTCGATCTCGGTTTATTTAATGTGGGAGGCGGGATTCGAACCCGCACTGTAGGGATTTTAAATCCCTCGCCTCCTTACCAATTGGGCTACTCCCACTTGAATGTTAAAGGCGACAAGGATCTATCGAGTCAAGTTGATTTGGTTACATGTAGACTCGACCGCATTCGCCAGTGTTCTTAGCTACCCTGAATTAGGTTACCTCTGCGAGAATCATTTTCTCGCTGCCAAGGTAACTGGCGTAGAAGGATCGCTTTACCTCACGGAGATAGCTCTTCGAAGGACGGTTAGCCTGCCAGCCCTTACTAGTCCTCTTGCCGCGGGAAGTCTTATCGCCCTCATAAAAGGTGAAAAAGACGTAGCCGCCAGGCTCAACCCATCTTTTGAGATTAGCAAGAATCTCTCGTCGGACTGCCGGCTCCTTAATAACATTCAATACGTTTGAACAAATCCCGCAGGAAGCTGGTCTGGTGGTCACCAACTCTCGGACCAAGTTATTATGATCCGCACTCCGATTGAATGGATCGTAAATAAGGTTTTGGACGCCCTGTTCGGCTAGAACTTCTGTCAGCTTATCGTATTTACCTCCGCCGTAATCAAGAACGGTCTCTACTCCTGCCCAAAAGAGGTCAGGTCGTCCATACAGTTTATTGATACGACGGAAAACAGCAGGTAGCTGATTCTGTGAGGTTTTAGCGCTGGAGATAGCCTGAGTAGTTGGCCTCACTCCTCAT
>Ga0307376_10006832_pt1 | contig 10043 bp, 10 predicted proteins | sample TR2MG_FD_202536 | JGI IMG/M metagenome (GOLD analysis project Ga0307376, IMG submission 202536) | Soil microbial communities from Risofladan, Vaasa, Finland - TR-2 | ecosystem: Environmental > Terrestrial > Soil > Coastal area > Acid sulfate soil | place: Finland: Risofladan, Vaasa | collected...
AAGAATGCGCTGATCGCCTGTCAACTTAGCACCTTGGAAGATGAACAAATCTACCAAGCGGCCAGTATAGTTAACACTCGCAGCCATACTCACTCTCCAGGCGCAGGCGGACCCACGATCTTGATGTTCGCAACTGCTTCCACGAATCGAGCAGTGTTCAAGGCCAGCGACCCTATCTCGCTGTCGCCGTTATTCCGATCCCGTACGCCGGCGTGAACCATCATCCGGATGCGCGATCGCTTACGCATGTCGGCAAAGTCGCGCTCACAGGCAGCCATGAAATCGGCCGCCAGCTTTGGAACAGCTATATCAGGCTCAACCGCCTTCTTGTTCTGCTTGGCTATCGCATACTCCTCGTTGGCGCCTGTACGGTCAAAGTTCGCGCGCAGGCCCATTCTGTCGAAGTTGTCGACAGCGCTCGTGAGCTCCTGGAAGTCCAGCCACGGACGCTGTACTTCGTTATGCAAGGCTTTACCGATCACCTTCTTCTGGTTGACGAAGTACTTGGTCAGCGCTTTGAACTTTTCCGGTACCTTACTAGGCATAACCCTGGCCCTCCACCAGCCGCTCGGCGATCTTGGCCGCGCGCTGTGAGATGGCACCAGGAGACAGCCCCAACCGCTTGGCTATCTCCGTCGTGGTCAAGACCTTCTGGCCATTATACCCGGTCTTCCACTCCAGGATCTGCCGGTCCGTCGGAGTGGCGTCATGGTGCACATATTCGAGCCATACCTGCGCCGGGTCGGCCTTGGCGACACCGGGATACATGATGGATGTCTCGCCCTCATCCAGCTCTTTCAGGCCCGACTCAGCCATATCGCCGCGGGCAAAACCACGAACATGTGCGATGCGTCGCGCGGATAACCCAGAGTGATCCGCCAGCTCGTGGTCCGTAGGATCACGCCTGTGCTTGTCAATGAAGTCTCGCTTGGCCTGGTTCATCATATACAAATCAGACGACACGCGCTCAGGGACGCGCGCAATGTTCTCATAATTACGAACATGGCGGATGAGCGGCTGCAGCTGCGTCATCAGGTGCGTTCGCAGCTTGGTGCCCTTGCTGGGGTCATAGGACTGGAAAGCACCCAAAGCCAGTACCTTGGCCTTAGTGCGGACGACCGGGTTGCCGTGCCCGTACGCCTGGATGGCAGACTCGATCGTTGGCTTGGCGGCGACCAGAAGCGCTGCCGTGTTGTCGGACGAAGGATTCTTCTTCCAGTTCTCGAATGACTCTTCCATTATTGATCCGCTCCGTCAACCAAGTGCGTTCCAATCCAGGCCGTTTTGTAAACCGGATGAGTGAGATGAAGCTTCTCGAAGCGCTCATGCTCCTCGGTGTTGTGCACGTGACTGAGAGTCAACACCGTGTGCGCCGCCGTCCCGCGGCCACGAGACCCGATCGATGTTCTAACCTCTGCCACATACCCGTACATAGCATATCTCTTCACATTCTTTCGTGTATACAAATCTTCAATAAAGGTTACTTTAATCAGGGAACCCGGCGCAATGTCAAACCGCAAGCGGCCAGTAATGGCGATGACCCGGTGAACGTATGACAAAAAGCCCAACGTCCAATCGCATATCTGATCACCGAGCCCCCGGTCATACCAGAACTCATTGGCGGGCCGCTCTATCGCGACAGTGGGATCGTCATTAGGCGCACCAGAGTCGGGAAGACTGTCATTCTTGGCAACCGCTTGCGGAACCAGATTGGCGGGTGGTACCGCCCAGGCCGGCGCGTCAATGATCTGGACACGGCCTTTCTCGTCATTTCGCGGTCTGAAGGATGAACTGCCCATCAATGGAGTACTGAAACCTGTACCTCTATTGCCGTCACTAACAATTATCATTGGATCCGCACGCGTGGAGTACATCAACACATCGCTGACATAAGCAAAGTCTTTGGGCGTAAACGACTTACCTGTCTCAACTTTCCAGTACTCGTTCGAATCGATAGTCCGAAACTCTTTCGTACCGAGTCCGTAGTAGATGGGCACGATGAAATCGTGGGCACGCGCAGTGGGTATGACTGATAACAGAAATGACTTGATGAGCCCCTGGAACACAGTCCACAAATCCCCACCGCCATCCGTCAGACCGTGTGCCCATCCAGCGTATGTAAGATCGGCAAAATGTCTTGACACACTCCACTGTAACATCTTATTGAAATCAGCACCACTGACAGGCGACGAGGGACTACCCACATTAGTCGCACCGCTACCGGCTTTAATCGGAAACCCAGCTGGAGTGGAATCGTGTTCAACGGCCTGAAGTCGGTTAATAGCTGACAGCGCAGCTTCGTTCGAGCGAGGAAGCGTACTCTTTATAGCCTTCATAGTGACAAGCTGATTAAGCAGAAAGAGGATGTTTGCCGAAATGTTATCCGCAGGATTCTTCCTCTGGATCATGGCAATCACAGACTGCACTACGCCTGACTCGACACCAAACGAAGTATCTATCGTCGGAATGTTTATCCCGCCGATCTCTCCGACACCTTTGTTGATGCCGTTAACGTAACTGGTGGAAGCGGCCAACTTACCGAGTTCACCCATGGCAGTCAGTGCCATGGAAGCATAACCACCCCTATGCTTTCTGATCCACGGAGAAAGCACGTAACCGGAAAAGATCCGCATCCACTCGTTGTCGACGTACCCCCTCAACTTCTTCTTACCTTCGGCATCGACAGGCGGATTTCCATATGCCTGGCATTTCACCATGATAGTTAACGGTGTCATTGGGTTAATTTGTGCGATCAAGTCACCTGAACCGGTCAATTCAGCCGTAACTGTAGGCGGATTCTTCGGCGCCTTTCGACCGATTGGTATCTCCACATACGCGAAAGGCAATTCATCTGGCCGGTACATCATCTCCAGCAACGACACCGGATAGCGTTTGTTGTTAACCAGTATGTACGCCTGCACGTCGGTCCTGAAAGTGTTAGGTAGATCGTTACCCTGCGGCATTCACGCGTACCTCCTCCATTCGATACGCCACCGCCAGCAGATAGCCACTCAGACGATAGGTAAGATACGCGTGTTTGTACCAAAGTTCGCCGAACACCTTAAACGGGTCAGTATTCCCGAACAACTGACCGGCATCAGCACTCTTCTCGCACGCGGCCATAAGATCGGCCACGTTCACCACGGGTAGAACAGAGGCGCTAGCCACCCAGGTCTCACCCACCGACATTGTAGATTTGAACCTGAAGAACAACTGTGCCTGGCCCGGCAGCGGTACCAAATCGCTGTGCCCATCCGCGAAACCAACAGTAAAGACGCTGCTTGCGTAGGGTTGCCGGCGCGAGACTCGCACTTGGTAAGTTGTTGGTCCGCCCGACAACACTTCGACGTCCCACTCCCAGTACGCCCGCTGGGGAATGCTGTCAGGGATCCCAATAACCTCCGCACTGCCCGTTAATGCCAGTCCATTAGTCGGCGTGGCAGCCAGCTTGTTCGGAGTTCCTACTATGCTGGAACGATTCAAGTACGTCACGCGCGAGTCGAGCGCATAGACGTAGGACACGAACTCCGTTGAATGCAGCAACGTCATGACAAGTCGCATGACGTAGTTCTTGTACGCGATGTCCGCGCCGGCGCCAAACAGCGGCATTCGAGCTTGCGTGAGGTATGCAGGTAGGGACAGCTGACCGTACTTCGAATCTACATACTCCTCCATGAAGAAGTCAGGTGCCGGACGCGTAGCGCCACTCTCGTTCAGGAGCAGGGTTCTGGCATGATTAATCATGAGCCGCTTGTCACCCCCGAACCGCTGCTGCCCAACGACGGTACCGTACTTATCGACGCGGTGAAATCGTAGACCAGACCGCCGGGCTCGTCTGACAGGCCAACCGATTTAACCAGCAGAGAGGTCAGATAACCTCTAATGTCTTTCTTACCAACCATCAACATCACCGGTGGAGCATGGGTTGACAGCTTCTTCTCCGCATACAACTTGAGAATCTGATCGAAACCATTTTCACCATGCACGTCCTCGCACGGGAAGTAAGCGCGGCCATGTAGCATAGCTTCGCCCATGTTATCGCCGAACACGTAAACGTAGATGTCTTTCTCCAGCGAGGTTTGGAACTGCACATCCACTGACTGCTTGTAGTCAACGCCGCTGGTCATGAACTTCACATTATCGGAATTCTTGCCTTCAAACGTAATACGACCAGGCAGCTGTTTGCCTGTTTCACGGAACTCGGCCACCGTTCCGGGAGTACCTTCGTAAAGATCATCGCCGCTGCCGCCACTACTGACGAAAACGCTTGCCATCAGCCTATCCTCTCAACTGCTGTGAGTATATTCCGCAGGGTATCTGCCATCTCACGAAGTTCCTTACCGTCGCCCCATGGCGCTTTCTTCGGCTCTGGCGGTCCGGCAGACTCGGCGCGAGCAGCCGCTGGCGACGAACTGACTGAGCCGATCTTAGGTGAATCCAGCCGCTCCAGCGACTTCACGTCAGAGCGTTCCGCTTTAGCACCCTGAACCGCGGCAGCCTGCACCTTGTTTTGACTACTCTCAATGGAAGACACGGCCGCAGCCGCGTGCGCTGCGTCGTTGTACCGCATCATGGACGTCATTTCAGGGTTCTGCATCTGCTGTGTTGGTGGAACCGATGCGCTGGACGTCGGAAAACTGTGCACTTCCTGCTTCGTTGCTTTCTCTGCTTGCCCCTGCTCTGGTGCCTGGGCTGGCTGGCGCACCGACGCTTCCATGGTCCGGATCTTAGCCTCAGGCGCCTTCAATGCCTCAGGCGCCTTCGATGCCCCAGGCGTAGAATCAGCTGCCTGGCGGCGCTCCGGTGTTTCCTGGCGAGCCTCCAGGCCCTTCTGAAGAACCTGCGATCGAGACTGGTGTTCCGCCTCAATGCTCGCAACTTTAGGCGTATTCAGCTGCTGTGCGCCAGGTGAACCACCCGCCGCCTGCTCCAACGTCCGGTTGACTACCTTCGGATCCAGGTCAGCGATCTGCCGCTGCTGCCCGCTTTGAATGGCGCCTGCCCATTCCCGGATCTTCGCATTAGGCGGAAACTCACCCTTCTCCATCTTCTCTGCAGCTTCAGAAACCTTGGCCATACGCGTAGCGTCCGCTTCAACGTGCGCCGCCTTGCCGCTAGCAAACGCTTGGTGGGCGCGTTGATCGGCGATCGAAGTTACGCCGGCCGGTGCGCGCCCAGATGCGCGCGCGGTTGAAGTGGGGGCTGCCCCGGTGATAGTTCCAATAGCCGGCACGCGAGTCGTGGATGCTTTCGCCACCTTGAACTGCGGTTTCTCCCTGGCCGGACTGTTGATTGTGGTGTTCGAAGTCGTGTTGTAGTCGTAGTTGTAAGTGTTGCGTTGACCGCCAAAGTCTTTGGGCTGCATCGACTGCGCGCCTAGCTTATCCTCCAGCCGCTTGAACCCGCTGCGCATTTCCCGGCCGAGATTATCAAATGGACTTTCCTTCTTCTCGACGGTAGGGCGACCTTCGCCCAGGCTCCTAATAGTGCGCGGTTTGACCTGCCGCTCCACTGGAACCTGCTTCTCCACTTCGCCCTTCTTCTTGTTATCAGCGAAGTCCGGCATTGCTACGCCTCCTGGACTGGCGCAACGCCTGCGCCTTGTCAAACAACACCCGGCGAGCTCTGGCTTCTTCGAGCTGTTTATCTTCCTGTTCGATGGCTGCGATCTCGTCTTGCATGACCTTCTTCACCCCGTCGCGCCACTGTTTGAACCCGGGCCGCTTCTCCTCTTCCTTGAACTGCCGATACAGTTCTACCAGCCGGGCGCCCTCAGTGTTACCCCACTGAGAATACCACGGCAGGTAGTGTTTTCCTATGTCGTTGAACACCTCCTCCGCCTTGAGCATGTGAAACTCGAATAGTTTGTCATCTCCATGCTCGGTCACCTGGGCAGCGTTACAGTGCCAATTAAGCACCCGCCCATTCATCTCCACCGCCAGTTCGTTCTCCAGCGCGACCAGGAGCAACTGTTCCTTCAGCAACCAGCGATTGTCATACCGATGGGAGGCGCGGAAGTCCAGAATTCCCCGCAGTTGCGCTTCTACTGCAAGCCTTTCCCACCGGTTACCCAAAAATCCGAATCATGCGCCCTTTCGGTCATGAGCTGGACCTGCTGTTCAAATATTTTGTTGGTAGCTACTAGCGTGAGATAGACTGTCTTGCTGAATTCCATAATCTCCAACGCCCGGCCTTTCAAATCCGTCGGTGTATCAAACTCCTTGACCGTAGCCCCTTTGAACCTGACTTTACGAAGAGTAGATGCCAGGCAGTACCGGATTTTCCACATGTCCCAGTCATCGTCGGACAGCTTCTCTGCCTCACTGTGCTGACGGAGCGCCTCATAGAGCTTCTCCGTCTCCTTGGTCGATCGGTCCATCAAGGTCACATCTAAACCGTTATTGAACAACTGGTAGGTCTTCGTGTAGGGCTTGTCACCTAACACAGCCCGCAGAAACGCCTGCTTGTCTTCGGGCGTAGGTTCGTCAGGATCCTTGATCTTGGTTGTTTCTGGTTCAGGCAGAGATTGTTCACCGAGTTCAGCAAGCCTGGCTTCAACAAGCGGCTGGTAAAGAGCCTGCTTGACAGGGCTAATTTCAGCAAGCGGAACCGGTTCCGCGATCTTGCCTGGAGCTTGCGCTTGTCCGATTTGCATGACTTTCTCCTATTGCTGTTTCTGTTTACGCCTGTGTGTTGACGATGTACGCCCCTGCCAAGCGCTCCGTCTGTGGGCCCTTGCCCGCCTCGTTCATCGACGAACGCTTTGTCGCGATGCCAGTTTTTGCATCGTAATTATCATGATCCGAGACGAACTTGAACTTAGGCTGATTCTGCCAGGCGTCGATGCCAGGATGCGGCATTTCAGCCGCGCCACCACCTTGCCGTGGAACTTCCGGCTCTTTCCAAGTAGCCGAACCACCACCCTGTTTCAACAGGCTCTGCCAACGGGTCTCCCACAAGAAGAAGGTACTCTCCTGACCGCCGAAATACTGCCTTGTTCGGCGACACGAAAAGTGAATCTTAGACTTAAATTCCATATTGCCAGGCGCATCTGTCTGCTTCACGACCTCTTCTTCATCGGCATCGGTAGCCTGCTTGACATCCTTATACGTTTTCTCAACCACCTTCTGTACTTCCTCCGGCGTCGGTAGTACAGGCGGAATAACTGGACCTTTGCCTACGTTCCCGCCAAACTCTGAAGCAAATCCATTCTTTGCGTAGACGCCCGTTGTACAGTTAAGGAACCCCTGTACCTCCACGTGCTTACCCAGCATAGTACCGTGAGCCACGTAAAGAGCACCGTTCACATGGCAACGATCAGTGTTCCAGTAGGCCATGTTCTTGTTGATGCTAAGCAGCGATTTGCTACCATTTCTTTCTATGATATTGAACTCGTCTGTTCGACTCTTCACTTCCTTGCCACGCATATACACTTCGCCATTATCCCTGGCATCCAGTGTGATACGCCCGGTTTGCTTACTAAGCCCTACATAAAAGTGATTTCCGTACATGTAGACCGGCGCATCTTCTGCCCTGAAAAGAATACCTGAAGTCTTCCTGTCCTCGCCAATCGGAGTGAACTCGTTCTTCTTAGGCGCTCCCAGCGAGCGACAGTCAAATATCATGGCCCCCTTGCGATCTGGACCATTGCCGGAAATGAACTCTAAGTTCTTTTCCGCCTTGATATGAATGTCTTTCTGAGACGCGGTGATATCTACGCAATTGCCGGCCTTAGCGATAAAGTCACGCGGCGCCCAGTTGATGATGTTTCGTCCCGGACGCATGAAAACGTCACCCACACAGGACAGCTCGATCGATCCACCCTTCATCTGAATCGAACTGCCGTAGCCATCCTCAATCAGAATGCTACCATCCTCCTGAATCTTGAAAATAGCTCGACTCTGATAATACCGAACAGCGGTATGCCCTTCCCGGTGATCAACTTTCAGCTTGGCCAGGTCGGGAAGACTGACCATGAACTTGTTGCCGATATTCAGTTTCGACCCGTCAATGCTGGCTGACTTCACCTTATCCAGGAACTCATCTACCAGCTCGCTTTCAGCCGGCAGATACCAGTCCTTCCCGCCGCCATCGGTCGTGTGATGGTACAATCCGCCAATAATGACGCGATTGTACATCCATGCCTGAACATCGTAGAGGTACGAGAACCAGCCGTTTGCGTCTTCCTTCTCAGGAAACTTGTATTCTGGCAGCTTCGGCAGTGGGCCCTTCTCGCCCAGCCTTGAGCTGCCGGCAGCGTGATAGTTCTTACGATTGTCGCCAGTGGCGTCATCCGGCGCTTTCAACTCCTTAGGAACCGGGATCAAGATCGACTTTTCGAACGAGATCTCCTTGGCACTGCGCACGAAGTACGCGCCAGTGATACCCTTCGACTGCTCAAAGACGCCAATATACTTCGTGAAGTTGCTGAACGATTCCTGGTCGGGCATATTCTTGCCCGGTACCTGTACCCACTCGTGTTCAATGTCGCCCATGTAACCACGCAACAGCGTATGCCGTGGAATGATTAACTGATCCTTCTTCTTGGGCTCCCACCAGGCACTGGCTTCCGGGTCCTTAGAGCGGCCCTTCTTTTCTTCGACTGCAGAATCAAGAACTTCCCTGGCTCCGATCGCTTCCCAAAGGAACGGACTTGTGCGCCGCACGAGATTACCTTCGCCTTCATCCGCAATCTCGTACTCCTCACGCATGCCGGTATAAGTCTGCAGGTTGTAACCGAAGACCCGGAGCAGATCATCGCCCCAGAATGCCTCAATTTTGGCCATGTCACTGGCGCGCAAGCAGGCCATCAGCTTGCCGAGGAATACAGCTACGCCTAACTCGTTGATCTGGCCCCAGTCACCGCCCAGCGCGTCCAGCGGCCGACCGACATCGCAGTACGAAAGCCCTTCCTTCTGATTCAACGGATCGAAGTGCATGGATGCTTTGGGGTCCGCAGCACCTACCTGCGACCGCATAACAATCATATCGGAAACGAGATTCTTCAAGTTGGTCGTGGTAGCAAGCGCCACGCCCAAGATGACCCGCGTACCGCCGGCTTCCAACACATAGACCGGCGTATGAGGAGGGTAGCCGCCCGAAATGGACCGTGCGCCCATCGCTGTTCCGGTTGAGCCATACGGATGCATCGCCGTGCAAATAGCTGTGCTTCGTGCCTGTGGGTCAAACACAAGATAGCAGTCACTGCGCGCAAAGTAATCGAGCACGTATCCGCAGAAGACGCGGGTGAAACCTACAACGCCCTGAAGAGGAATCTGACTGGAACCAGGAAGCGAAGGCGCCAATTGCGGACGCAATAACGAGGCCCCTACGGGGTCTACAGCAGTATCATCGGCCATCTGTTTCTGCTTCTGTTTGACGGAACTGTGCCGTCGCGTAGACGGCACAGTTCTCGTCGGCCCTAACGACTAGGCAACGTTGCGGTCCTGCCGGGCGAAGAGCAATGTCAGGTCTTCGTTGATGATCATGTCCACCGCCGAGACCGCGTAACCGACCGATGTCAACACAACGCCGGTGCACTTGATAGACGGCTTCGGATCCGGATTCACTTCGCAATCTGGCAAGCAGGTAACAACAAGCGCCAGCGTGATCTGCGTGCTCCGAATGTTACAGACGTTCCCGTACTTCTTGATAAAAGCCTGGGAAACGCCATTACTCGGACCAAGCACGCGCTTGATCTGCATCTGACCCTGCGTACGGCCAGCGATAAAGTAGGTCTTCGGTGATCCTACTTCCCAGAGCCGGTTCACGTTCTGCTGGTATTGCGTAGCTACCTGCTGAACGAGCATATCCTCACCGAGATCTCCGACGATCATGCGCACACCATCCGCGGACATCGGGGTCCCGATATCCACTGCACGCCCGAAAATGTCGCACCGAGTTGCCATGGTTTCCTCTCCTTACACAAGTATCGCAGCCGCGCATTGTCGGCCACGTTTCTGTTCCTTCCTACGATCCCACTCCAATTGCGCCAGCACCTCAAGATATCTGTAAATGGACCTCCAAATTGTTGAACGGCGCCG
>Ga0307376_10006834_pt1 | contig 10040 bp, 6 predicted proteins | sample TR2MG_FD_202536 | JGI IMG/M metagenome (GOLD analysis project Ga0307376, IMG submission 202536) | Soil microbial communities from Risofladan, Vaasa, Finland - TR-2 | ecosystem: Environmental > Terrestrial > Soil > Coastal area > Acid sulfate soil | place: Finland: Risofladan, Vaasa | collected...
AAGAAGCCAAGAAAAGGTGAACCTAATTCGAACTCTCAAACAAATCTACCAGGACCTCAGTGAAACGGATTTCCTGTTTAAGATTACAGATTTCGCTTTTTTTACAGAGCGAGTCTTAGGCTGGCAGCCACAACCATTCCATCTAGAATGGATTGATTATGCGTTAAAAAATCGACGAGTAGCTATACAGGCTCCAACAGGATTTGGAAAAACAACTATATTGGGAACAGCTTTTTGTCTTTGGACTGCTATGAATCAACGAGATAAAGAAATGTGTATCGTGTCAAAAACACTTCCACAGTCTACAAGAGTTTTAGGCGGGATTAAAGATGCTATTGAGAATAATGAATTTCTGAAATCATTGATTCCTAAAGATAAGCCGATGAGTAATTGGTGTTCTCAAACTTATATGGAAGTATCTTCTGGCTGTAAGATTTTTTGCAGACCTTATTCTGAAAACATCAAAGGTATTCATGTAGATTATTTATTAGGTGATGAAGTTGCTTCTTATGATGATCCTCAAATTTGGTATCGGTTTGTTGTTACCAGGACAAATGCTAAAAATGGAATTGTTATTGCAATCTCAACTCCAGATAATATTGCAGATCTCATGCAGGAGTTACAGGCTAATCCTGAATATGTAGCAAGAACCTATCCTGCTATAGTAAATGGTAAATCAATATGGCCTGATAGATTCCCTATGACTAAGCTTGACAAGATCAAGAATGAAATTGGAGTCGCCTCATTCGAGAAAGAATATATGTGCAACGCAAAAGCTGAAGTAGAAAACGCAGTCTATCCACCTCACTTGCTTACAGAATGTTTTGATTATGGTGTGGGTTTCTCGACGCTCCCACTTCAAGGGTTTACAGTTATTGGTTGCGACTTTGCTATTGCATCTGGACCAAGAGCAGATTTTGATGCGTTCGTTGTCTTAAATAAATTTGGAAGAAAATCTACAATGCTGCATGGTGAAACTCATAGAGGATTTACTATTGCTGCAAAAGTAGCAAGACTAAAAGACCTCTTTGAAATGTATAGACCTCGAGTTCAATATGATGCAAATGGAAAAGAAGTTCCACCTGAAATTGCTGCTACAATAAAATTCGTAATAGATCCTTCATCAGTTGGACAGGCAATATTTGATGAGCTGAGGAAAGAAGGTATTCCAGTTGAAGCTGCTAAGTTCGATGCTATCAATAGAAATGCTATGCTCATAAATCTAAGACAGATGGTAGAGAATAAAGATTTGATTATTCCAAGAGACCAGGAAGATCCGCTGTGTATGAATTTCACAGACAAGCTAATTAAGGAACTGATCAGTATGATGGAAACAAAAACCAAGAGCGGTCAGATAACTTATCAATCAAAAGCACCTCACGATGATACCGTTATGGCATTGGCTATGGCTTGTCATGGGGTTGCAGCACAAAAAGAATTCTTAGATTGTATGGCATTTTAAAATGGACTCTGTGGGATTTGAACCCACAGTCTCTCCGTTGCAAGCGGAGCGAGATACCAGATTAACTCCAAGAGCCCGTAACGGTGTGGACGGGATTTGAACCCGCATGCCGAATTAACGACCTGGATTTCCAATCTGGGCTAAGCCCATTCAACTCTGGGCTAACCATTCGAATCTGGGATTAGCGGTCCAGCGAATGAACCAGATCATTCACCCACACCATTGGAGGTAAGGGAGAGACTCGAACTCTCATTCTCTTGGTCTGCAGCCAAGCGTGTTGCCAGTTCCACTACCTCACCGATGGGATAACTCGGATTTGAACCGAGATTGGCTGGTCTGGAGCCAGCTGTAATGCCTGATTATACCATTATCCCGATATAATTTAATAAGTAATTATATAATTTATAATTAATTGCGGTGGTCGGATTTGAACCGACGTTCTTCGGATCATGAGTCCGACGAGATTACCTAGCTACCCTACACCGCATTAAAAAACACCAACGCCATTATGTTGGTGACTTGGAGGCGACCATAGTTTCATGGGCTTCCATACATCTCCCAGCCTTATGGTGTCTATGATTATGGAGCTGACAGAGGGACTCGAACCCCCAGCCTGGTGGTTACAGGCCACCCGCACTTCCAGTTGTGCTTTGCCAGCATGAACGCCCCTACTCAGAGTCGAACTGAGATTCTTTCCGTTAACAGCGGAACGCTTTACCTTCAAAGCTTTAGGAGCACAGAAATCGCCTCTTTCAAGGAATTTGGTTAGAATGTTTTGGTAGAAATCATCGACGATTTGTGGATTAGCAACTACAAGATGATGTATTCGCCATCCAATTGGTCGTCTTGTAATCCATTTAATCACCGATAAATATGAGTGCGTGTGTCATAGGTTTCATCAGCTTATCCTAGGTTGCCAAATCAGTCCCTCTTCACGCTGAGAGTATAATACATAGATTATTTAAATAATTTATGCAAATGGGCGTAGGGGGATTCGAACCCCCGACGGACTAACCGACTGGATATCCAACGAATGATTTGAGTTTCGCCTTCTAGACGGATGAGATCATTCATCCTAAGTCCAGCGCATTAACCACTCTGCCATACGCCTATCAGATGAACCTACCGAGATTTGAACTCGAGTCTAGCGATTAAAAGTCGCTTGTTCTTCCAGGTTGAACTATAGGTTCGTAAAAAGTGTATAGAGAAATCTGCTCGCCGAGAATTGAACTCGAAACTTTCGGTCTACAGCCGAATGTGATACCATTTGCACCACGAGCAGTTTAGAAATCAGCGAGCAAACTAACTCAATAACACTTCAATAACTTGAGTTTTAGTTTGCTACTACACATAATAATGATGATGTGAGGGAACTATTATATAAACTTTATGGGTTGATAGGTGGGGATTGAACCCACTCCTAATGCTCCACAGGCAATTATGCGAACCATTACACTACTACCAACATATGGTGGGATTGGTGGGACTCGAACCCACATGGAGTTGCCTCCACACGATTTTCAGTCGTGCGCCTTTCCCAGTTCAGCCACAGCCCCATATACTCGGAGGAGGATTCGAACCTCCGTTCTCCTGATCCAAAGTCAGGTGTCATTGACCGCTAAACTACCCGAGTGTTAATGAATGCGCCTAATGGGATTTGAACCCATACTTCAAGGTTGGAAGCCTCGCTTGCTGCCATTAACAATATAGACGCTTATGTATTTTTATAGAGCCATCTAAGTAAAATCTCAACCATTTTCCAATTCAATGATTTCCCCCCTAGATGCTTATAGTCTTTTCTTAATTTCTGCATTTCTGCTCTAATCTCTTTCCAGTTCTTTTCCCTATCTGCTTTGCATAATCTGAAAGTATGACCTCTAATATGAGGTGGGAGATACTCTGCTTCCTTTGGAAATATTAGTGGTCTTTTCTGCCTATTGAAAGCCTGATGACTCCCATCACAAATAGTAACTCCATTCCTAATTTTATTCTCTCCACCATTCCTTTTGTGTTTGATGTGATGGACTGTCAACTTACCGAACTCATGTTCATTCTTACAATTAACACAAGGTCCTAATTCTTTAGTTTCTGAATCTCTGCTAATGTTCTGGCAAGTAAAGCTATCTCTAACTAAAACATCCTTCTTGAACAGGAAATCTTGATACAGTTGTTCCTGCAGCTCATCAGATAATTTACTGAACTGCTCAGGATCCCATCTCTTGAAATACTGTTCTTTTGTTACTTTCTGTTTGTATATTTTGTATGCCATGTATATCACATATACATTGTATATGAATAGGCCTGCTGGGAATCGAACCCAGGTAACTTGGTATCTCCAATGGATAGGAGCCACTCCCTAGCCATGCTTCCGCATAGAAGCCAAGAGCTCTATCCATTAAGCTACAGGCCTATGAATGACGATACGGGGATTTGAACCCCGAGTCTCTCAGTAACTGAGCCAGGTTATCAGCCGACTCCGCTGGCATATAAGCCAAGTGCGTTGACCAATTACGCTATACCGTCATGGCGGCTCAGCCGGAATTTGAATCCGAATCGCAAGAGAGACAATCTTGCATGATACCTGATTACACTACTGAGCCATATGGGCGTGCTCGGATTTGAACCGAAGTTACCCGCTCCCAGGGCGGGGGTGATACCAGACTACACTACACACCCAATCTCATTTTTAATTATTATTGTCGCACCATTCCTGGGCTGCTTACATTTATCGCAGATGTGCGAGCATCTTTTTCAGGTTCTGTAAAAAGACTTACATCTATGGCAAGTCCTGAAGTAAATTCCAGTTGTTTTCCTTTTTCTATTGTCCATATTCCAATTTGCCATTTACATCACCTGATGGGCATACCCGGAATTGAACCGAGAGCCATTCCTTGTAAAAGAATGATGTTACCGTTACAAATCATATGCCCGTTGGTGTTCCAGTTGGGAATTGAACCCAATTCACATAGGTCGAAAGCCTAGTATCTTTCCGTCTGACTCCTGGAACATAAAAGTTTAGCCTTAGAACTCTCTCGCAAATGTCGAGTAAAAATCAATCAGAAATCAAATCACGAGAGAGCAAGACGAATCAACATTGAAAATCCGGTCTGATCACTATGCCAGTCCCGATTCTCTGTCCTTCTTCTGCGTGATAATACATAATAACACTTGAAAATTACCTGTTATATAAATAGTTTACGGAAGATTTCAGAAAAATATATATATTACCTAACCTATTTTATAAAGTAGTTCCCAAAAATGGCCAATAAAAATACTTCTTCCACTAAAGATAAGACGACTCCAGATAAGAAAACCCTTACTTTTATTCAAAAGTTATGGGCATTACACAATCAAAAACTTATATATCTATATGAATTTGCCTTTACGGTGATCATTTATGGCCTGCTTCTCAATTTTGCTTCGGATAGTTTATTTGGATTTGAATTCACTATTCGAAACACATTAGCATTGGGGATTGGATTTTATTTTATCAAGGAAGAGGCTCCGAGAATAATACATAAGAGCATTCCCCAGCCTAGATATCCTAAACACTAATAATAAGAGGTAATGAACATGAGGACAATAGACGAAGTTTATTTGGTAAGTAATCCAATTACAGTTACGAATGCAGTGCCACCGAGCGGAGAGTTAGGAGTTCCTGAAAGCAAGAAGACAACCCCTACTCTATCGAGAGTCAAGTTACAGGAACTTGAATTAACTTATATGCATAACCCGACTGTCTTTAATGGAATCAACAAAATAGTTCAAACGATTATGTCTGCAGACCATGAACTTGTTTGTCCTGACAAAAAAGTCAAAGCATGGTTTGAGAATTACTTAGACAATCTTGGTAATTCAGGAACAGATATGTCTTGGGAAATCATGTTATCACAAATATATAAATTTCAGTGCATCTATGGGCGTTCTTATGTAGAACAGATTTTTAATAAAAGAGGGAACAGAATTGTTGATTGGGATATGATTGATCCTAAGAAAATGGATTATGCCAAGTCTTCCACTTTAACAATTGTCATGGACGAATTTCAAAATCCTGTAGGCTATGCAGAATCTTTACCTTATGGTTATTCTGTTGATGATGATAGATTACCTACGGGGTTAAAAGATAAAGTTACTATGCCTATGAATTCTATTTTTCTTCCAGTCAATAAAGTTGCTCAAATAAAACTATTTACTGTAGGGGATGGATTTTATCCTATTGGTTTGATAGAACCTATCTATAAGACATCACTTCGAAAAATGAATATTGAAGAAGCATTGGCTAATGCTGTCTGGCGACATGGCTTTCCAATCATTGCTGCATCTGTTGGAGATGCAAACCACGAACCAACACCTCAACAAGTTCAATCAATTCTAGAAAAATTAAGGGACATTAGCTATAAGCAAGAATTATCTTACCCTTATTATTATGATCTAAAGATTCTTGAAAGTAAGAAATCTGAGAAGCTATCACAACACTTGGAATATTTCAGAGAGCAAGAAGTTGCAGGAATGGGAATACCTAAACCTTTTGCTACAGGTGGTGGAGAAGCAACTAACAGAGCTACATTAGGGAATCAAAGTGGTATGTTCGCACTAAGTCTTAGAGATATCATTGACAAAACAAGCGATGCAATAAGACAACAACTATTTAGACCAATTTGTAAATTGGAAGGATTCAAAACCGTTCCAACTTTGAAATGGGATGTTGTTGGTGCTGACGAATTTGATAATAAAGTTAAGAGAATAGTCAGCTATGTGAAGAATGGAATTTTGACTCCTGAAGAGGTAAAGGATTTCATTAAAGGCACAGAAAAAATGGTAACAAAATAATGGAGCTAATCTTTCTAGGCACAGGCCCTACAAAAAAGCTAACCCAAGATGGTCGAACAAGGAGCTCACTTGCAGTAAAGACTAAGAATTCGACGTTCATAATAGGTTGCTCTCTCGATTTTTCTGAACAAATTATGCGTGAAAACATTGCCGATATTGATTTTATTCTTCTGACCAGTGCAGATAAAGATAGCACAGGTGGGCTAGTAGTCCAGCTTAGAGATTGGATGAATAAAAGGGATCTAGATAAGATGCCAGTTTATATGGAGGCGACTACATGGCATCAAATCAAGAAAGAAATCAAAGCAGTTTCTCATATCGAACCTCGATTGATTAAAGTTAATAAATCATTTTCAGTATTTGATAATTCTTTTATCCCTTTCAGAGTTAGTAGCGGAACTCAAATAAACACATTAGGTTTTAAATGGGACAATGTTGTTTACTCTGAAGATGTTTCTGAAATTCCAGAAGAGTCAAAACAGTATTATCAGAATGCACATACAGCTATATTTGATGCAGCATCTTGGTTTGGTGATAAAGGGAATGCTCACCAGAATGTAGCTGATGCATTAAAGTTTGCTACAGAGAATAAACTCAATAGATTTATTATGATACAAGCAGGATCTTCTTATCCTAATCATGCTGAAGCTCAAGCAAAGATTAATCAATATTGGAAACAGTTAGGGGCTGATGACACAGAAGTTATGCTTGCTCAAGATGGCCTTAGACTTTCAACACCACAAGCTTTAACTCAGATATTGAGTGAAATCAAAGAAGGATTTTGTGTTAGTCCACCCCATGGGCGTATGATTTATATGTCAGATAAAAGTCTTATTGTTAATTCAACATTATTTCGTTCTAAGGTTGGGAACCTACTCTATTTAATAGAAGATGATTTGTGTTATGGGCTTATCAGATTACATATGCCCAATAAGATTAATTTGCAAGAATTCAAGGAGTTGGAAGAACAACATCAAACCACTGAAGACCAACGTAAGAAATGGTGGCCCAACAAGGAGATTCTTTATGCTTATCAATTTGATGTAGTTGAGAAATACACTCATCCAAGACCTATTGCAGTTGGTGATAAGACACACACATTTATAACAGATTTTAAGTTCTTGGAAGAAAAAGCCAGCAAGAAACTACAACAAATGTCCCCTCATTTATTGAAGGAGCTTGGAGATAAGTTAGTAGTCAAGGATTTTATTTCTGTCATTGGCGGTAATAATAATTCTACAGATGTTAATATTTTAATAAGGTTGTCCAGTCCATCTGAATTTTTGAAGAAGGCGATTGAAGAGCAGATTCTAAAAGATTGTTCATTCTCAAAAGAGATTAATTTTAAATGGGGGGATCCAGAAGTCCCACACGATACTTATATCCCTCTCTATGATTTGCAGTTAGTAAGGAAAGATTTGAAGATTGTTACGATGCAGGAAGAAGTCTTGAATTTAGCAGCAGTTACTCCATTCATTCCAATGAAGCCAAAGAAACTTTACGAGGTAGATGAAGTGTTGGCATGTGCGAATAAAAGGAAGGTTGCTATTGAAAAGAAGTTTAAAGGAACCAGGTTAATATTAATTAAGACGGGAAGTAGAATCCGATTATATTCTAATGAGAAAGATGTTACTCAATATTTTCCTACGATTGTATCTGAAGCATCAATACTTTCAAATAAAGATATGGTATTGGATGGAGAAGTAGTTAAAGATGGAGTCGACTCCGCAACTAATTCAGCATCTACTTTACACTGCTTTGATATTTCATATTTAGATGGGGAAGAATTAATGGAAGAACCATGGTATAAACGAAAAGCTACACTACATTCTTTAAATTTTACTCCCCATATCAAAGAAGTTACTAGCTTGGTCACTCAATTTGAATCTGAAATCAAGAAAGCAATCACCTTTGTCAATAGTCTTCCAGGATCTGATGGCGCAATCATTAAAGATTATGATGGCAGATATTACAAAGGAAAACAATCTGATGTATGGATGGATCTTGTTCAAGGCCCAACTTCCACAGGAACTACAGGCATCCCCCAAGTCCAAGGGAAGAAATGGAAGAAGAAACTATTGCCTGGTCCAAAAGGAGGTTCTTTATGAAAGGGAGAAAGATAGGTCAAATTGATGTCAGCATTGATGATATGCAAACTATAGCGACGATGACAGGAGGCAATCATACTCGTAGAGAGATAGCTGAAGCAGTAGGAAGGTCTATGAATACGGTTTACAGATACCAAAAGAAATTCGATTTGGTCTAATTCTAAATACGCAACTAATATAAATTCGAAAATTTGATGTATATAGGTATGGCAAAAGATATACCACTCGAAGAACTCTATTCTCAACCACTCGTCCAAAAACTTTTAAGCCAATTGGAAGGGCAAGAAGTTGATTTAGAGAACATAAAAATACCTTATATAATAAAAGACAAGGTTCTGATGAGTCCAGGTGTTTGGAACAACTTCTATTATAGCGAAGACGCAATAAAGGAAGCATACAACAAGTCTGCATGGACCAACAAAGAAATCCGTTCATTATTTCTTGATCACCAAGATAGGAGCTCACGAGAATGGATTGGTGAAGTTAAAAACCAAAGACTCGATGGAGATACTGTTATAGGGGATCTAATTATTGTTGATAAACCGACTGCACAGAAATTAGCTTATGGTGCAAAGATGGGAATATCACCTAAAGTTCATGGCATGGAAGAAGGGAATAAAATGATGGCATTTGAATTTGATAATTTTAGTGTTGTTATTAATCCTGCCTGTAAGACTGCATATATCAATAACTCACAGAAGACAGAAGAAGAACTTGCAAACCAGAAACCATATGGAGAAGTTCCCTATGCCGATCCTGGCTTCCAGAAAGATGGGGTAAAGAGATATCCCGTAGATACAGAAGCCCATGTTAAGGCGGCCTGGTCTTATATTCATCAGGCTAAGAATGCCGCATTTTATAGCAAAGAGCAGTTAGGGAAAATAAAAGCAAAGATTACTGCTGCTGGAAAAAAATTCGGTGTTAAATTTGATGTAAAAAACTCAATGGAGGAAAATAAAATGGCTGAAGAAGAAGTTAAAGATGCAGCCCCAGAAGAAGCTAAACCTGAAGCAGAAGTGGAAACACCTGTTGAAGAAGTAGCAAAACCTGTGGTAGCAGAAGAAAAGCCTGCAGAAGCTGTAGAAGCTGAAGTAGAGAACGCTGAAAAGATTATAGACGCTCTCAGTGAGATAACTAATAAGAATGCTAGTATCGGTGAAATTGCTAAGAAAGCAAAAGAGATCCGAAAAGAAGGTGAAGCCTTTTCTAGTGCGATAAAGAGAGCATCAGCAATGATGGAAGAAAAACCTGCTGAAGTAAAAAACTCAGAGATGGCAGAACAAGATGTAGTGAACCAAATTTTGAAACTTGCTGCAATACTGGCTAAAAAGAATCCTGCTGAAATGGCAGAAGAAAAACCAGCAGAAGCGAAAGCTCCTGAAGCAAACACCAAAATGCAAGAGATGGAAAAAACAATAAAGACACTATCAGAGCAGCTAACAAGCGTTGAAAGTAAGCTCAATGAGCCAGCGCCTAAAACCGCAATGAGAACTGAGGAACTATCAGCAGCAGATGCAGAAACAATGGTGCAGAGAAATCCAGATGTTGCATTCCTTAGTGTATTACAAAGGATGGGAGGTATGTAAGATGAAAGACACAGTCCAAGAACTGGCAGCCGGATCCACAATTACAACTGTTGC
>Ga0307376_10006835_pt1 | contig 10040 bp, 9 predicted proteins | sample TR2MG_FD_202536 | JGI IMG/M metagenome (GOLD analysis project Ga0307376, IMG submission 202536) | Soil microbial communities from Risofladan, Vaasa, Finland - TR-2 | ecosystem: Environmental > Terrestrial > Soil > Coastal area > Acid sulfate soil | place: Finland: Risofladan, Vaasa | collected...
TCAAGGACTTCAAGGATATGGAAATTATCAAATTCACTAAAAATTATAGGTGCAAAGATGATGAGCTTTTAAAACGGTTAACCGAGCTTAGACATGTTATGCAGAATACTAAATTTAATAATACAACTATTAAAATGTTTGTTAGGCATGCATTTAAGGACAGAAAGATAACAGAAGAAGAATTAAAAAAGACATATGATTATAAAACGGATTGGGTATTATGTAGCACAACCAATAAAGATAATTGTAAGGAAAAACCACAGACAACACATTATACAGAGATTCTAACCGGTGAAAAATATTTATGTACCCGACATGATCACGGACAGATATATAAGAAATTAGCAGGTGAAAAGAATGTTTATTTAAAGGGCGATGTAGTGTGCGGTCCACCTCCTAATAAGAGATTTGAAAAACGCCACGCTTTCACAATTCATTCATTTCAAGGAGTGACTATTAAAAGCCCATCAAAACTATATATAGATACTAATAACATATTTGATCCAAGACAACTATATACAGCTATTAGCAGGGTTGAACGACTTGACCAAATATATATAATCTAATATATAGAACGTGTTGAATGTTACAATTATATAATAAAAATATATAATTATAATATACACTACACTAAAATAATGAGTTACGAAGCAGACGCACGAAGACAACTAATAAGCAGGCTCCGAAACGTTTACGGTTCACAGGCTGACGCATACCGGGGGGGGGCTGTCAGAGAACAAACAGAAGCAGAAAAAGCGTTGGCGAAAGCGTTGAAGGAAAATAGAGCACTTCAACGCGCTATCAGAGATAAACCACCACTAAAAGGAAAATGCCTAAAAAGGAATAAGGTTTGCGTAGAATATAGGTGCCAACTACCCGAAGACGTAACAACACTCAAGGAATACGAAAGGGCAGAAAGACAACTATTAAAAGACCACCGGAGCGCTGCCGCCAAAGCTCGCCCGAAAACTGCATGGCAGTTGCTCGTTTCCGATATATGGAACAAGGAAATGAAAGATGAGAAGGGTAACGTTAAGGTTGACCCCAACGACCTCGAAGGCGCCGATTATGAATACGCCGACGCACTTAGAGAGGCGAGTAAGCGATATGCGGAACAGGGTAACGTGGCAAAAGTGCGAGCGCAGCGAGTATATGTACGAAGGCTACCAAAGGAAAAAAAAGCAAAGGCTAAGAAGGTTAAGAAGGCTAAGAAGGCTAAAGCGGTTTCTGCATTCGCTATAAAAAAAGGGGACACTGTGACAATAGGAGACCAAACAATACAGCTATTAGTTAAAGGCTATAAAAATAAATCTACATTCGATAAATGGATACAGTCAAAAATGAACCCTAGTTATAACATGAAAGATACAGCAATACTAACTAGACCAGTTTGGAATAAAATTAAGGCAACAGCACAGAACCCCAAGGGGCGAGGGCTTGGCATGTACAACCCAAATTATGGAGGCCCTGGATATGGAGCAGGTAGAAGCGGTGGGGTTATGATGGACTCTATGTACGGTGAAGGTTATGGAGGTTACGGAGATTATGGGGGCGTTCTTATGGACGTATTCGATGATTACCAGTAATAATTTTATAAACTTATATATATAAGTGTATGAAGTTATCTAACGCTGAAATAGTTAAAAGGCTTACAGGTGGGGAATTTAAAAGAAAACATATTAAAACTCTTAATATAGACTACTCCAATAAAAAATACAATGAAAATGATGTTTTGAAAGGGGTAAATGTGGAGTTGGAACACCAGGATTTAACAAAAGGAGATTTAAAAAAAACATACATGATAGCGCGTGCACATCTAGAAGAAAACCCCAATTATTATGATTTGCTTGAACTACTTGAAGACCCTAAAAATTACTCCAGACTAATGGCTATGAGGGGTGAGGGTATCAGAGATTTAATTAAAGGTGGAATACACGCCTTAGAGGTGATTAGGGGTGAGGGTATCAGAGATTTAATTAAAGGTGAAATACACGCCTTAGAGGCGCAGGGTTACGGTTATAGTTGCTGTGGGGGTTGTGCTAAGTGCGGTGGGTGTGCTAATTGTGACATGTGTATACCTAATAACGTTATTGATAGTGTGGGCGGCTGCGCAACGTGTGGAGGTGAGATTAATTTAATTATGCAGAAAAACACAAAATCAATAACACAGCAGATCAAGGATGCCATTAATACTATGTCAAGAGACCCAGACAAGGGGGAAATTTTCGGTTCTTATGTATACCGTAGCCAGTACTACCCAGGAGATATCGATTATCATGAAATTATAAATACCACACCAGCAAATGAAAAAAATGTGTATAAGTTAACCGCGCAAACACTCAAGGATATAACCCGGGACGTGCAAAAGAAGCCCAACATATATTTTAGTGAGATTAAGGCCGGGATAGATCAACGGTTTAACCTAAAAATAGATAAGAATTTTATGGCAAACGTTGACAACCTGTTTAATTTGAAATTGTTGACACTTGATGAGTATGAATATATACACAAGTTATATGAGCTGTTCAAAATTGACTACGACAGCAACGCATATGATGAATTAAAGGAGTTCTTCAGGATGAAAAAAATAATTAGATGGAGTGCCCGGGATGTATTGAGAGGGTATAGAATGATTGCAGGTAATAAAAAATTAGAACTTGTTGACGCTCTAAAGGGTAAAAGCGATATTAAAATAGATATATGGGCACCTATCAACGGTAGATACATTGAATTAACAAATTTCTTTTTTCTTGTTGTGTTTGATCAGAAGACACGCGATATTAAGATATTAAATGCAGATATCCCCGATTATGTAAGCGGTATAATTGAACAAATCCAGAAATACAACAGTAAGCTATTTTTTAACCCGTTCAAGATGGCTAAGAGAATGTGGGGGATTGCACGAGAACTAAAATTAGACAATCTATTACAGTTATTAACCCCATTATTTCAGGGAAGCGCAGCAAAAATTAATCAGATCATAGGTGAGATAGACACAATTATATTAATGTATGAGACTATCAACGACACACCAGATAAGATACTAAATGAACAAATAGATGAGTTTAAATTAAGAATGTCGTATATATATGATATCAAGTATGATGAAGATTTGTTTTATAATATGGTAGATTCTGTTTTAAGTACATCAGACAAAAAGAAAAGAATTAAGATATTAGGTGATATTAAAACATTTCTTAAGGACATTAGAAACGAAGACACTATTAAATACTTAACCGAGCACGAACTATACCCAGTACCGGAGTTTATATATCATCTAGAAAGTGAAAAGGAAGGGGGGCCAATGGATATACCATTATTTAGGAAAGTATACGGCTAATATGTGTTTTTTCGATTTTTTAGAAATAACATGATGATAATAACCTTAAAAGTATAGTGTTATTTCGATTTTTTGAAAATTTTTTATACTGTATATATATAAACTATGCTCAGTATAAAGGACGGGAAACCGATAGCCATAATTAAGGGTGGTAAATTTGACAACACAATTATATACATTGATGACAAACTAAAAAGACCAAACAAGGACACAAAAAAAGAATATTTTACGAGAAAGCACAACGTAAACAGCATTGATACATTACATATAAAACCGTTGGATGAAGTATATGTGTACGATGACGGTATTATACAACCACTACCGGATTTTAACAACACACAGAGAATATATATAAGTGGTCCTACTGGCAGCGGTAAGAGTTACTATATAAGAATGTGGTTAAAGGAATATATAAAAGTGTTCCCCGATAGACCCATTTATTTATTTTCTGATATGCTTGAAGACCCGGCGCTAGATGACTTTAAAAACTTAATGCGGTTCAAGTTAGATGAAGGTTTACTTAAAAAAAAGCATATCAGACCCGATAAATTTAAAAATAGCATTGTTATATTTGATGATATTGACAGCATACAGGACAAAAAATTATATGCATATGTGCTAAGTTTACAAAATGCGATATTGAAAACTGGACGAAAACTAGGCATAACCGCAATTGTCACTAATCATCTTATGAACAATGGGATAAAAACAAAGGAGATATATAATGAGTGCTCAATTATTGTTTTTCCTACTAGGGGCAGTAACTTCTACGCGCTCAATTATGCACTTAAAAAATATTTGGGTATGGACTCAAAACAAGTTAAGCACGTTGCAAGGCTACCTACACGTATGGCTACTATTTTTAAAGATTTTCCGCAGTTTGTTATGTACGAAAAAGGAATTTATCTATTATAATTATATACATGGATCAAGTTATAAAACAATTAGTACAAAAGCCATTAAGCGGAAATGATATATATAACGCATGCGAAAAAAGCATTAAGATAATGAAATATGGAGAACTGAATAAGTATAATACAATAGATGACGCATTTAACCCATATGATGCAATCGCACTATTATATATGACAAAGCCGACATTTGGGCACTGGGTTCTATTATTGAGGCATCCCAAACAAAAAACAATTGAATATTTTGACAGTTACGGGGGGTTTATAGATGCACCCCAAGAAAAGATAACAACCGAAATTAAAAAAATGACCGATCAACGGGATAACGAATTAAGTAAAATGTTATTAGATTCTAAGTATAAAATTGTATATAACCCGGTGCAAATTCAGGCGTTTAACAGTGGCGTTTCATCTTGTGGGCGTCATCTATGTTTAAGGTATTTAATGCGTCATATACCTTTAACACAATATATTAAAGTGCTAGAGAATAGCAAAAACAACCCGGATGAGATAGCAACATATTTAACAGCATTCATATAAATAATATATAGTTCTAGTTTATAACATGCAGAACCTCGACAGATGCGATAACGTATATTATAATATTAATATTCCTCATGATGACAATATAAGTCGAAATGGAGAACCAACACCGGCGAACTATTTTGAAATTAGGGGTACCTCTATTTTACCTTGTGACGCTGAAGATTACACGATGAGCGTTGTCAGGTTTTCAATCCCTACTTCTCAAATACCTATACAAGTAGTACCCGTTGATATCTCGCCAGGTAATACCGATATTAATAAATTACTGTATTCTATAACATTAGAATGGAATGGTAACACTTTCCAGGAATTCATAACATGGGAAACCGCCCTAAATTATGTACCTGTTCCAAATACACCGGTAGAAGGACAAGAGCCAAGATATGCACCATATTATTATTTGTATAGTGTTAAACACCTTCTATATAGAATTAATTTAGCATTAACACAAGCATATTATTATTTGGTATTAGCTGGGGCACCAGTGACAGCCCCGCCATTTTTTGAGTACACAGGAGAAACTGAAAAAATAAGACTTTATGTACCTGAAGATTACACGACTAATAGTGTTAATATATATGCAAATAATACATTAAATAGAAATTTTGGCCTTGGTTTTGATCAAATATATGAAGGTTATAACGTACCAGATGGCAAGGATGCATTATTTATATTAAGTCGCAGTGGCACTAATATATTAACATTAACAGCACCAATTAACCCTTTACCATTAGTTGCGCCTTATAATTGGAACACACAACCATATATAGAACTTATTCAAGATTATAACAGCGTTTCTGATATGTCTAGTTTTTCTTCAATTGTCATAACTAGTCGGAGTATACCTATAAGAAATGAATGGGTAAGCCTGCAATTATTAAAAGGACCTATACCGATAGGCCAGCCAATACCCAGCAACGGGACTACACAAGATGGATTTTTAAATATTTTAACTGATTTCGAGGCCGATATAGTTAGCGGGTTTGAGTTAAGAAGCAAATTAATATATACTCCGACCGCTGAATATAGGCGCACTACATTATTAGGGGGTAACCTTTCAACAATTGATATACAAGTTTATTGGAAAGATAACTATGATAATCTATACCCTATTATGATACCTGCACACGATGTACTAACAATTAAATTGTTATTCGAAAAGAAAATATAAAAATATAGAATATATGTTTTTTTATGTATATATAATATATAACAAAACTATATAGAATGTCTTTAAATAATCCAGCTGTCCAAGTAGCCCGTGTGATGGACCCACGGCTTGAAATTAATAGACGCCGCCATTATGTGGCCCTTAAAGGTGCTATGGTTAACACTCACCAGCAATTTCCGGCCACCAATATTTCGCAAAATTCGGTCCAAATCAGTTGTAACCCGCCATCTCGTGGGATTGCAATAGCCAGAAAAGTGCTAAAGGAGGCCGAATTTGATGTGATTTTGAATGGTACAAATACAGGCGTTAACCCTTTACTATCAGAAGGTTATTATGCACTCCGACAGTTCCCACTTACTCAAGTTACATCCAGTGAAAGTGTGACCCTTAACAATGCCACATTTACACAGGCGCCATTATCTCAGTATTGGCCAGAGGTGCTAAATTACCACAATGAATATAAAACACGATTCGGCCAATATTCGCTCACCCCTTCAATGGCTGACCAAAGCCAAACTTATGAAGAATTGGCCGGCACCGTTCGCAACCCACTTGCTGCTTATGGTGATAATTCATATGAACAAACCCGTGGCTCATTCCCTGGGCTTACTGTTGTTAGCAATACACCCACACAAGCGGTTCTAAGGGTTAGAGTTGTTGAACCTATACTACTTTCTCCACTTGTGGCTGGTTGTAAAAGTGATATGACAAGCGCACTTGCCGGGATTCAGAATATGAGTTATGGGTGTACTTTTGGAAAACTTGAGCGCCTGCTTTCATTAATGAAGGACCAAGGAGCACCAGGAGTTAAGGAGATAACAAGTGTATCGGTGACACCTACAGCTTTTAAACTATTGTTCAATTATCTGACCCCTGACCCACTTAACCCGGTTCCTCGTAACATGGTATCTAGTCTTTTCTCAATTGTATCATATCCAACTAAATATAATGCACCAGTTGCACCGGGTCAAACGGTCCCAATTACTCTTAACAGTATTCAAGTTTCCAGCATCCCCCGCAGAATGTATATTTTCGCCAGACGTGATGATTTTGAAAGATCAGCCTTTACTGCTGATGCGTGTTTTGGTCTTGAAGAAGGAGCAAACCCGCTAACAATCACCTGGAATAACCAACAATTTTGTTCGCAGATGACGACAGCAGACCTATATAACACAAGCGCTAAAAATGGTGTGAACATGAGTTACCCACAGTATATAAGTCATAGGGGTAGTGTTACTTGTCTTAACTTTGGTGACGATATCGGGCTAGCTTCTGATGAGGCCCCCGGCGTCCTCGGTAATTATCAACTTGGTCTAACTATACGAGTTAAAAATACATCACCCGAAACTATCACCCCTACCCTATTCGTTGTGTGTGTTTATGAGGGTGTATTTACTGTCCAGGATGGCAATTGCTCGCAACAGATTGGAGTACTAAGCCGCGAGGATGTGCTTAACAGTAGAATAGTTAGAGGCATTAATTATCAGCAGGCACAGGATGTCTTCGGGGGTTCCTTCTGGGATACTCTAGGCCGTGCTTTTGGCACAGCTGGTCGATTTATTAAGGACCATAAACTTTTATCTAGGGGTCTTGCTTTAATCCCTAACCCATACGCTCAAGGTGCGTCACGTGCCGCGGCTGCTGTCGGCCTTGGTATGTCTGGCGGTAGTTTGACCAATGATGATATTAAGGGACGGCTTACTTATGACGCGTCAGAACTTGCGGAAGATGAAGATGAAGATGAGAGCAAATATAAATATATCTAATGTGTTTAATATTATATGATATGTATAATTGATTTTTTTATTAAAATCAATTATAAATAATGGAGCATTCTCATATATATATTTATCGTCTGTAAGAAAATGACATATTCAAATGTAAAACCCTTTGAGCCAATGGTGTAAATAAATCGACTGTACTTAATACATCAATTCGTAAAACTGTGTCCTCCCCTGCCTGTTTTCTAATTATTGCGCTGCATGGTATTTGTGCCGCTTGTCCTGTATTTAAGAAAAATACACACGCGTTGACGTTGCCAATTCCTAAAATAGGCGCTGGAAATAATATAATATCTTTAGTATCGAATGTTAATGTTGTAGCATAAACGCCAAAAGCATTAACCGGAGCAGTAGCAAACCCACCAATACGCGCGGAAACATTATAAGTCACAATATTACCACTTATTATTTTTTGACTTTGAATAACAGGGGCAACGCCGGTGCCCGCTCCAGGGATAATATTTAAGTCAGTAGATAGTGCCCCATTTTCTATATATTCATTGGGAGGGGGCACAGGTGGTGCTCCAATTACATTATTTGCTTCAAGTACATCACAATAGACATGGGCCCATTTTTCATTTTTTGTTTCCGGGGTTAGAATATTTTTTAAAGACATGTTATATATTATATCATAGATAATATATTTTTATATACAACTTACGAGAAAAACAAATGTATTGTCCCCGAACCTGCATTACCACCATTGAGGCGCACACTCAATCGCTGACCGTCAAAAAAAGGCGTATCTGTTACATTTTGCACAGCGCTTGCGGCTATTAGATTAAATGAATACGCGACTACATCATTTTTTAAAACTTGTAGAGTCGCCCCTGTTCCTGAATCTGTTGTATATGATATTCTCCTTAAATTAGCGCTAAATGGTATTTTACACTCTGTTTTTGAATCAATGTTGTTATTTAATGAATTGTCAGGGTCACCGTTAACCAGGGCCACCCTCGGTAGAGAATTAAACACGCCCCCAAATGATAAACAATAACTACTAGACTCCTGCCACGCCGCATCGCCGGAATTATTGAACATTTTTAACACTAAGCCCTGGGTTCCTCTATTTCCTGGCATCCTGTACGAATTCCCGCCGGTATTAATAATAACGGGACCATTTAAATTGCTTGTTGTTCCAGCAGTAAAAACACCATTTGAAAATAATTGATTTTGTATGATGACTGATGCATTATTAATAAATCTCATTTGAACATTACCGGTATCATTATATATCTGGAGTTCTCCGCCTGAACTTCTTATATCGTATCTGTTTACGTTATCGACATCGTCCTTAATTCTATATTGTTCAGCTTCAATATTTGTGACATTTGTTAAACTCTGGTTGTTTAAATTAAGGTCAACCCCATTATCAGTTATTGCTGACTGATCAACCGTGAGACCGTCAACGCCGCTAAATCTTGAAAGCTGCCCCGCAACAGTTGGAGCCACTCCATTATATGTAATCCCTCCGCTGCCTGTATCATCTGGAGCCCAAAACGTAGCCCCCGCACCGTCTGTATGTAATGAGTAATTAGGCTGTCCTGTATCTGGGGTAGAGTAGTTATTGCCGTTAATATTAGTAGTGCCTGTGACATTCAAATTACCGAGAATATCCAGATTTTCCATAATTGCCGGTGTATCCCCTGTTATAGTTAATTGGGATGTATCTATACTTTTAGCATATATTGTACTCCATGCCTCATCTTCTGAGCCTTGTTTTAATATGTTTCTTATAGACATTATTATATATATATAATATATATATAATAAATGCAATCTTGCAAAATCAAAATTAAGACAGAGCACGGAGAAATTAAACGAACAATCACAGATCATAGCGATATTAATGAATTGCGCCAACAGATAGATATTTTTTTAAAAGAGACACAAGAAGCAATAGATGAAGGACGCAAACTAAATATAATGTGTTCCAGTTGTTGTAACGGAATAAAATTAAAAAATTGTTTTAAATCCAATATCAAAACAGGAGACAATAAATTAACACCTATTTGAGGACACACGCGAAGTACAAAAGCGATGAGCCGCCCCATTAGAAAAAAATCGTCGCTAGTTACCCTTTTAATGTCCCGTTTATGACACCTCGCGCCGTCTTTCAGTTTTGTGGATTTTTGCACATTGTGTCATATTATAAAAACCATCCGATTTTAATTTGTATGTTGTATCACTTTTTTGCCATTTTTCAAAAAACCATCCGATGAAAAGTAGCCGGTTCTTATTCTTTATTATAAAAAACATCCGATTTGCGGACCCCTACCCCTGGTGGTGGT
>Ga0307376_10006836_pt1 | contig 10040 bp, 9 predicted proteins | sample TR2MG_FD_202536 | JGI IMG/M metagenome (GOLD analysis project Ga0307376, IMG submission 202536) | Soil microbial communities from Risofladan, Vaasa, Finland - TR-2 | ecosystem: Environmental > Terrestrial > Soil > Coastal area > Acid sulfate soil | place: Finland: Risofladan, Vaasa | collected...
ATAGTGGATATACCTTATTACCAACAAATGGGTATAATTCAACATATGGAACTGATTTCACAAAGTCAGAGCAAGAGAATTTTAGAATTATATGGGGTATCGGAACGTCGGACACTAAAGAAATTGATTATAGTGGATACACATTACCAACTTCTTATGAATATTTTAAAACGACAGATTCAACTGATAACTATTCGTTGTCAACAAATTATAGAAAAGTTGTTGATTTAATCGCAACATTCAAACCAGATATTTTAGATGTGTTTGAACAAGCGTTTTTAGATTTTTCAAGTGAAAAACTTAATGAAGAAATATCATATTCACCATATGATGTTACCTATTCTAAATTTCAAGATTTGTTAAAGAAAATATCTTCCGTATCTAAACCTAATTCTGATATTGGGTTATATTCTACGGATAAAACAAAATTTATTAGGGAAATTAAAGATAGACAAATAAGGGAACTTGTTATTTTAACGTCACGATTACTTTCACCGGAGAATCTTGTAAAAATCACTTTAAGTAACCCAAGAGAAATCGATAATTATGTTCTGGGCGGGTTTACTGGTATTAATGTACAGAATTTCTCAACAGACTTGTATCCTGGGTCACTAACAACACAAATGGAGGATGATATTAGACTTTATCTTGGTGAAAATCTTGATGGAAATGAGTATTATAAAGATTTCTTTGATGTTATGGACATTTATCCGAGTGAGGATAACATAAAACAATTCAGACAAATTATTTACATTTATGCGGGGTTAAGGGCAACTGGTCTTTCATACGGAGATTTAACAAAAGAAACTCTTGTCACTCATCTGAGAAATGAAATAATATCCCCATCTATACCTACAACAGGACCAAAAGCAACAGATGCGTCAAGAAGAATTGGTGGAATGGATGTTCGACTAAACAATTATTTAGATCATTTAATCGAAAGAATTCAAAAGGATTTGGTAACCTCATCAGTTGCTGATAGAGCAACTAAAACAAGGGGGTATAATGACGACCCTGTTAAATTAGAATTATATAATTATTTTAAATCTTTTAATGATAAATGGACTGCGGGGAATTCAATTGGGCAAAGAACCTTATTAGAAGAATTTTTATTTTTAGATAAAGCAAATAAGGATATTGGTAATAGTCTTTTTATCGATATGCAAAGGTTAAGTAATTTAAATGACGATAAAAATAGTAACATTAATTTATTTAGTCTAATTGTTTTACTTACTAAAGGTTCAGGAATTGATATTAGAGCATTACCAGCATATGTTAATTTTTATGGTACTAATTTCACAAACACAGCAAAAAGAATTCCGTCTAAAAATTTAGCACAATCAATGTTTGGAGCATATCTTGATGTAGACCATCAGGACGCATCACCAAAAATTATTCTGCAATATACTGGACCAACATCGAAACACCCAGAATTAGAAGACATAAATAAGAAATACAAATATAAAAACGATGGGTTTGATATCGGTAACGTAAATAATAACCCAATTATTGTTGCGCCAGATGTATTCACCAAGACCGATTTCAGTAAATCAAATAAGGTGGTGGCTTTCGAGGTGAGTTTTGGTGATCAAAACCAATCAATTTTTAAAGGAATAGAGTTAGACCAAGCCACATTAAAAAACACATCAGAATCTTTTGAAGTAATAGAAAGGTTAGGAAGAAACGAAACTGGATCAAGCACATCACAAATCGATATTGGATTGTTTAACATATATAGGCAATCATCATACCAATGTACAGTTACGGCAATGGGTAATTTGATGATCCAACCAACCATGTATTTCTATATTAAAAATGTACCATTATTTAGAGGGTCGTATTTGATCACAGAAGTAAAGCACAACATTAAAACAACAGGGATTGAAACGGTTTTTAAAGGTACACGAATACCATCAGAATCCTTACCGAATCCATCTGATTCATTTCTTGCAAGCTATCGACCATTGTTCGATAGGTTAATAGGGCGAGCTCGAGCAATAGTAAATGAAGAAACCCGGGTATTATCCGAGAGTTCAGGTACAGAAAAAACGGTGGTTTATGGTACTGAAAGTTATACTTTTGATCCAGGTACAGTTAAAGTTAGTGGTGAAAAGATTCTCGATGAAGTGGGAATGACTAATTATGGAATACCATATAATGGAAAGTACAGTGAAAAGTATATCCAAATGGTAAAATATCGAATAAATGTAGATTCAGAATATAGAGAAGTTCGTGATAAAGGGTGGTTACGAGCGGTTGCGGTTCTTATGGGAGGTCCAAATTATCCGATAGATGATAAGACGGTTATGAACATCATATCGAATCTCACATTTGGTGAGACAGGGGTGCCAAGAAATATAACATGGGGAGACATTAAACATCTATCCGCTTCCCAATCATTCTATTCATCTAAATTTTTGTTGAACGGTTCAACACCACTAAAATATGTGACACCAGATATAATTCACCACGATTTTAGGGTAACAGAACTTTTAAATCCACGACTTGAAGATAAACAATATAAATCCATAATCACAATACCAAATAAAACTAATTTCATAAGTAATATTTATGAAGGTCCAATTAATGTCGGACCAGCGATAAATGGGTATGGTATCGGAGTGTCGGAACAATTAAGACAGAGATTAACTATAAAAGACGGTCAAGTGGTGTATTTCAGGATGTCATAGTGAAATTAACAAATTACTTGATATTTATATAAAAAACAAATTCTATGGAAGACACAAATAAGGTATTAGATACATTTCTTGATAATACATATGTAAAAGAGGTATCGGAAGATGGAAACGAACAAACTGTATGTAATAGAGAAACTGGGGAATGTTATGTAATTAGGTCAAAAGACGGATTAGTTGAACGGATCAATAAAAAATACGTTATCGAAGACGGTAGACAATTATTACAGGATTAAAATGGAAAAAAAGAACTTAAAAACCGACATCGGACTTGCAAGGTTCAGGGAAATAAATAGGTACGCGGGTAATCTTCTTAACGAGCAGGCGCCACCTCCCCCACCAGCTGAAGATCCGAACGCAGTACCACCTCTTGAGGACCCAAACGCAATCCCACCAGCTCCTGGCGGAGAAGAGGGAGCAATTCCCCCACCACCAGGTGAAGGTGAAACATTACCACCAGAAGGTGAATTAGATCCTGGCGCAATGGAAGCAGATCCGTCAGCTGAAGATGATACGACTGAGGAAATGGATGTGACCGATCTGGTTAACATGGTAAAAGATGTAAAGAAACAATTGGACACACAATCTCAAACCGAAGATCCTGCCGAAGTTCAGAAAATGGATGACATTTTTACGAAGTTAGGTGAGTTGGAAGGTAAATTGGGTGAAATGGATAGTGTTTTAGCAAAAATAGATCAGTTAGGTGCTCAAATTGAAGCTTCCAAACCTAAAACCCCAGTTGAAAAACTTGAAATGAGATCAATGGACTCATATCCATTTAACGAAAAACCAAGCGAATTCTTTCAACAAAAACAGGAAGAGATGAGAAAAACGGGAAAAAACGAGTATGTTTTAACAAAGGGTGATGTAGAAAACTATGGGAAATATGATATGATGAAGTCATTTAACCCATCAACAGAGAATTTATATTAACACTTTTACAGCCGTATACGGCAACGGAATAACATAGGGCGGCGCCCACACAACAGGATGAAAAGATATTTTTTACATATATTTTAAAAATAAGTAAGGCGTGATTTTGTTATCACGCTTTTTTTATTTATATTTCATCTACTAATGTGTGATAAAATTAAATTATATGGGTAAAAAATTAAATGTGGTTGATTTATTTTGTGGGGCAGGGGGATTAAGTTATGGATTTTCAAAAAGTCCAAATTTTAATTTGATATGTGGAATCGATAATGATGTTAATATGACCACAACATATGAAAAAAACCATCCTGGCACGAAGGTGTTTACAATAGATGTGACAGACTTAACTCGTGACTATTTCGAAGAAAACACAAGTTATAAAGTTGATGATGTTGACATAATTGTTGGGGGTCCCCCATGTCAGGCTTATTCAACCCTTGGTAGGGCAAAATTATCTACGAATGGAAGAGACATATTGGATGATCCGAGAGGAAAATTATTTCAGGAATATTATCGTCTTTTACAATTATTTAAACCCAAATTTTTCATTTTTGAAAATGTTCGAGGGTTATTATCTATGGGTAAAGGTGAATTGGTAAACCAAATCGTTGAAATCTTTAAAGACTTAGGGTATGATGTACAACTACCTGTTTTAAATGCAAAAAATTACGGAGTTCCGCAACATCGGAACAGAATAATAATTACGGGTACATTAAATAAAGAGAAAAAATTTGAGTACCCGAAACCAACCCACGGAGATAGTCCGTTATTACCATATGTGACATTTAGGGACGCAACATCCGACTTACCAGAGATTGGACAGAATGAGTCGGCGGACTATTATGCGTCCGAACCCAAAACGGAATACCAAGAATGGCTTAGAAAAGATTCATCAGATGTTTTGACTGAGCATAATTACCCCAAAAATAGTGATAGACTGGTCAATTTTATGAATATAGCTATTGAAGGGGGGTCAATAAAGGATTTTCCAGAAGAGATAAGACCAAAAATATCGTTTAATAATAGTTACAGTCGTTTATGGTGGGACAAACCATCGACAACTATTACAAGTAATCTAGGATCGCCCTCTTCAGCAAGATGTGTACATCCATCATCATGTAGAGCTCTAACCACTAGGGAAGGTGCAAGACTACAATCATACCCAGACGATTATATTTTTGTTGGAAGTAGAGGGTCAAAAAATCTCCAAATTGGAAACTCTGTCCCACCATTATTAGCTGTTGCATTGGCCGACAGTCTATCAGAATATTTTAATTACTAATGAATTTAGAAAAAATACGAAAAAAGAACAATGTTGTTTTAAAAGTAGACGCAGTTAAATTACTTATAGAATCATTCAATATTACGATTGAAGATGTCTTAAAAAATTATGAAGGAGAAAATTTTAGAGATACGGAAATATCAAAGAAAGAAGTGTTTCATCAAGTATTGAGTGATACATTATCAGAAACAAATCGAGATTACTTGAAAATAATGGGAAATCTGTCACATCATAGAGATGGGAGAACACCTGTTGAATATTGTAAGAATTTAATATATGGATGGCTCTCTGAAGATGTGGTTCTAACAACAGTCCAATTAAAAAGTATTCCTGTAAAATTATATGGAACAGACAATGTCCGAGAATTTTTATTAGCAAGTGAGATAACCACAGAACCCGATCTTGAAATAGGAACAGGTGAAAATACCAGACTAGTGGAGGTGTTTTGTGATTGGAAAGGTTCTTGGGAAAAATATAGTCATGCAGATTTAAGGGATAATAAATATAAAAGATTGGTTAATGAAAATTCACTCTTATTAGGGTTATCTCCAGTTTCTGGAAAGGGGTTTTTATTAAATATGTCCGACGAGACCCATGGGTTTTATAGTAATAAAGTATATGGTTATCATGGGAAAAAAGGTTATACATGTGATAGGATTTCAGAATTCATTAAACCTATGGATGAGGTATTAAAAGATCTTTATGATTATTTTATATAAAGTTTTGAATTGTTATTTTTTTTAGTTATATTTTGAATACAATAAATACGTTTTATAAACAATTAAATTTTTAAAAATTATGGGAACATTTGAAGCAGTACAAGCTCAGTACGAAAAGAACAAAAACGCCGGTGGCGGGAGCAAATTTCAGAATCAAGAAGAAAGAATGAAGAAGTATTTCACCACAATTTTACCGCAGGGTAAAAGGGAGGGTGAAAAGAGAATTAGAATTCTTCCAGCAGCAGATGGTGGAAGTCCATTTGAAGAGGTGTATTTCCACGAAATTCAAGTAGATGGAAAATGGCTTAAATTATGGGATCCGAAACAAGAAGGAAAACGATCACCATTAAATGAAGTGAAAGATAGTCTTGAAGCGACTGGAAGAGATGAGGATAAAGAACTCGCCAGATCATACAGGGCTCGTAAATTTTACATTGTCAAAGTTATTGACAGAGATTTGGAAGAAGACGGACCTAAATTCTGGAGGTTCAAACATAACTCCAAACAGGAAGGAATATTTGATAAAATATTTCCGATATTCCGTAGCAAGGGTGATATTACCGATCCACAAACTGGTAGAGACCTAATCCTTACCCTGACATTGGCGAAATCCAATAACGGTAAAGATTATACCTCAATTAGTTCAATTATTCAGGAAGATCCGTCAGTATTACACGCAGACGCTGAAACCACATCAAACTGGATCGAAGATTCATTGGTATGGTCAGATGTTTATGCAAAGAAAACTGAAGATTACCTTGAAATGGTAGCGAACGGTGAAACCCCAAGATGGAGTAATGAAAAGAAAGGATGGGTTTCAAATTCAACGGCGGAAGAAACTATTGGTGGTGATTCATCAGCAGCGGTAACATCCCCTGATATTGACCCACAGGATGATGAGGAACCAGGTGAGGATCTTCCGTTCTAGTAAAACAATCTACCGATTATCTTCCGATTCTTAATGGATCGGAAGATTCTTGGTGGTTTAATAAAAGAAGTTAACAAAACATAGTATGGCAGCGATCAAAAAGAAAGACTTTTCATCAATCAAATCAAAATATTCACAAGAAGCATCATTCAAATCCGATAGGTTTTTCGATTTAGGGGATGCCTTTCTCGATGCTTGTGGTGTACCTGGACCAGCTATGGGTCATTTAAATATGTTCCTGGGTCACTCAGACACGGGGAAAACAACAGCGTTAATAAACACAGCGATTGACGCTCAGAAGAAAGGTATTTTACCTGTATTCTTAATTACAGAACAAAAATGGACATTCGACCACGCAAAACTCATGGGATTAGATTGTGAGAAGGTGGTTAATCAAACAACTGGTGGGTCTGATTGGGATGGTTTTTTCCTTTTCAATAATCATTTTGACTACATTGAACAAATTACGGACTATGTAAATGATCTATTAAATGCTCAGGAAAAGGGTGATTTAGATTACGATTTGTGTTTCCTATGGGATTCGGTCGGGTCAGTACCTTGTAAAATGACATTTGAAGGTAAGGGTGGAAAACAACATAACGCATCAACATTAGCAGACCGTATTGGAATGGGTCTGAATCAGAGAATTACCGGATCAAGAAGAACAGACAAAACACATACAAATACATTGGTTATTGCTAACCAACCATGGGTTGAACTTCCAGATAATCCATATGGACAACCAAAAATTAAAGCAAAAGGTGGTGAAGCGGTATGGCTTAATTCTACTTTAGTTTTCTTATTTGGAAATCAGAAAAATGCTGGTATCACTAAAATATCAATCCAAAAAGATGGTAGAAAAGTGAAAATTGCAACCAGAACTAAGGTGAGTGTTATGAAAAACCACGTTAATGGTTTGGGATATGAAGATGGAAGGATTTTAGTGACAGCACACGGGTTTATGAAAGGAAGATCCGACACAGATGAAAAGAAATCAATCGAAGAGTACAAAAAATCCGCAAGTGATTATATTGTCGAACGTCTGGGCGTCCAATTGGATGATGATGTGAAGATAGTAATGGAGGCAGGGGACGAGTAGGATGGACGAATTAGATGAGAGAGAAGAGGTGTTAAAATATCTTTATGAACAAGAGATGAGAGATATTCAACGATTTTCCGAATACGCGAAAGAAAAAACAGAAGAAATCCGAAACGAACAAATAAAAAAAAATGACAGTCTTACTAGTTGATGGGGATAACCTATTAACGATAGGGTTTTACGGGGTTAAAAATTATTTTTACAAAGGTCAACATATTGGAGGAATATATCATTTCCTCAATACCCTTAGACTATCCTTTGACAATTATCGATTAGATAAGATTGTTGTCTTTTGGGATGGAGAGGATGGATCATCATCTAGGAAAAAAATATACAGTCATTACAAAGAATCAAGGAAATCAAGACTCAAAACAGAACATGAGATTGAATCTTATGATTATCAGAGAGCTAGAATAAAACAGTATTTAGAGGAAGTGTATGTCAGACAGGGTGAATACCCTTATTGCGAAACAGATGATTGTATAGCATACTACTGCCAAACTACACCCGATGAGAAAAAAATCATCTATTCATCAGACGGAGATCTAGCTCAACTCGTTAACGAAAAAGTACAATTATATAATCCTTCACATCGAAAGTTATACGGACCAAAAGAGGTGTTTGTTTATAACAAGGAAGAGGTTTTAATCGAGAACATATCTTTGGTTAAAATGCTATGTGGAGACTACTCTGACGATATTGCGGGAATAAAGGGAATGGGAATTAAAACCCTTAAAACTTTATTTCCTGAAATCGTAACTCAACCACTAACATTAGATTACATTCGATACAAGACTAATTTCTTATTCGAACAGGATAAGGAAAGTAAGATCGTAAAAAATCTAATTACGGGGGTTACTAAGTATGGTGTTTTTGGAGATGAATTTTTTGAAATCAATAATACCATAATAAGTTTAGATGAACCACTTTTAACCAATGAAGCAAAAGAAGGAATTAATGAAATAATTAATGAAAATCTTGACCCCGAAGGGAGGTCATATAAAAACACAATGAAAATGATGATGGAAGATGGGTTATTCAATGTATTACCTAAATCGGATGATGCTTGGATCAAATTTCTAAATCCTTTTCTAAAATTAACAAGGAAAGAAAAAAACAAAAAACAATTAAAATTTTTAAAAAAATAACATTATGCAAAATCAGGACACAACAAAATTTGAATTTATTTTAACTCTTGAAAAGAACATCGTAATTCAAAGATTTTTTAATGTAAATAATTATAATCCTTCGTCAAAAAATTCCATCGATCTTTATGATTCGGTGACATCAATTTGCGAAGAAATTGAGAGGGATTTAAAGAGTAAAACATTGGATGTGATGAATGATAACCCAGAATATGCTACGGAAGAGCAACGAGTAGAAGAGATTAAAAATGCAAAAGAAGAAAACTTTATATTACGAATAAAGTTGGGGGACTGTGTATTTATTTCTAGATTATTTCCTGCTCATGTTTATCATCCAAAAGTGAGATATTCGGTAGACATTAGACCAAAAGTTAGAAAAATTTTGGGGGAATTAACAAACGTATTGTCATCTAAAAGTTTAGAGGAAACTTATTTGGGTTACGAGTTAAAATAGAGATAAAAATATGAGTGAGAAAAATTTTGGTTATTTGGGGACGACATTTCAACAGTCGTTACTCAAAGCCATAATCGAGGATAAAAAGTTTGCAGTTACAATTATAGATGTTATCGATAGTAAGTATTTTGACGGTCCTTACTTCAAATATCTAATGGAGAATCTCAAAGAACTCTATACTGAGTATGGTTACGTTCCAAATTATGAGACTCTACAACAAAAAATTTTATCTGAAAATGTTAACACTACCGCTAAAGTCCATCTTGATACCTTAAATAGTATTAAAGATAAGGAATTTGATGGCGAGGCTCTCTATGTGAAGAAGACAGCATTGAATTTTTGCAGACAACAGGTTTTGAAAAGGGCATTAAAAGAATCAGAAGAGATTATGTCTAATGGTGATTTTGAAGAATATGATAAAATCGAGGGAAAAATTCAAACCGCATTACAAGTAGGTGTCACCAATGAAGATATGGTCGATATCGGTGATAATGTCTTGGACGCTCTTGAGGATGAATATAGAGTTCCATTCCCAACAGGAATCGTTGGAATTGATAACTTACTTAAAGGCGGGATAGCTCGAGGGGAAATGGCATTATTATTAGCACCAACAGGTATTGGTAAAACAACTTGGTTGACGATGATGGCGAACTCTGCATATGTTGCTGGGGCAAATGTGTTACACATATTTTTTGAGGATAATATGAATGACATTCGTAGAAAACATTATACGATTTGGACTGGTGTTGCTCCCGATGAGTTACCTAAACAAAAGGAATTTGTT
>Ga0307376_10006840_pt1 | contig 10037 bp, 7 predicted proteins | sample TR2MG_FD_202536 | JGI IMG/M metagenome (GOLD analysis project Ga0307376, IMG submission 202536) | Soil microbial communities from Risofladan, Vaasa, Finland - TR-2 | ecosystem: Environmental > Terrestrial > Soil > Coastal area > Acid sulfate soil | place: Finland: Risofladan, Vaasa | collected...
TGTAATTATGATTTTGAGCCACTACAAATTGTTAATAAATACTGGGTTGTTAACAGCTTTTTTACTATTTTTATTGGCTATAGCTGCAATGTGGGTTAATATTATTATAATAGTAAATATATAAAAATATTATGAGTAAGCATTATTAAGCATGCAATAAATTAATAATGAGGTTAAAAAATGATTCAGACATTTAGGCACGTAACCTTTGTTGTAAGTCTCGGGTGTTACAAAATTTCCTGTTCCGTTGTAAAAACCGAAGGAAATTTAAGGACCTCTTAATTTTTTAAATAGTTACATCGCACTAATGTTGGCTTTTTATTGTGACCCTCATTTGATATCAACATATCTCCATTTTTTAAAAAAGCTATTCCTTCCGGCTGATTGAATAAATCTGAGTCAAGCTTTTCCATATATTCAATTTCCCCATTCATGTTAAAAACAAACAGTAGCCGTTCCATCCCTGACACTATGAATAATCTATTTGTTATAGGATGAATTCCTATTGCAGATGGGCTGAATTCTATAATTGGTTTCTTTTTATGTCCTTTCTTAGGATTGTCCATTGGAACTTTAATCTTATTCTCTAAAGCAAACTTTTTAATAACTGATAAATCAAAGACAAATACGGGTTTTTCGGTTAGTTTTTTTGATTTCAGGTCAAAAGCATAAATAACCCGTCTATTTTTATCTTCTGATTTTTTCGTAATATATGCCTTAGGAGCTATCAATAGTCTGTTACCCTTTTTATCGAAACATAATCCTTCATTATCCTTAACTTTGATCCCAGTTGAATAAGATTTCCACTTTAAAATTGCAGATTCATAATTAGCAATTTCAAACAATGTACCATCACTTCTCAAAATATAAACTGTTTTATCCACCCTTGCTATCCCTTCATAGTCACCATCGGTGTAGAAACTGTACTGTTTTTTTATTTGTCCCTTTATAAGATCATAAAAAAAGATAATGCCATTTTCATCCTGAATACAAGCAATACCAGAGGCACTTGTTTCCGTTATTCCTGATATTTCATTCAGGATGGCAGGTAGAATATAGATAATGTCAGGACTTGATAAATTATAACCTATTGGCCTGATTGGATTATCAATACTAATATCATATTGATCAGAATAAATAAATATATTCAGGAAAAAAAATAATAGAAAAGAGGAAGCTGCCATAAAAGAAAAATTTTAGTCTTATTCACTTTTCATACCAACAATTATTCAATTTAGTGTTGAATTTCCTAAGCTTTATATCCAATCCTTTAAGCGTACCGGATTTTCTTTGAAGTAAAGTTAGAAAAAAATTAGAGAACAGTACTTCTCAATAGAGTGCAATACTTTCATCTATGGACAAAAATTCAATGAAAATACCTATGTGATATTTGAAGGACTAACAGGGTTTAAAGAAGAAAACGGTATGGTATTTCCGGGGTTAAGTTTAACAGCACGCGACAATGAGAACAATGTTATCATTAATTATGATGACCTGTTTCTTGATTACAGTGAAAGTGGCTTATCTGTAACAGATTTCCACTCCCGTGTATCAGCCAGTTTTATTCTCAACATGAGTGAACTCAAAAATCCGTTGCATTGTGAACTGACGATATGGGATAAAAAGAGCGATGCAAAAATTACAGCAAAAGCAGATCTGCTTGCAGAATAGCATCTTACAGCTTTTCAGGAGATTGAGAAATCATCATATTAACCTTTTGTGCTACCTTTTTTGCTAGATAGTCACAATGATTCATGCAGTGACCAGCTATAAAACTTTCCGCATCTTTAATTTTAGAAAAATTAAAACCCCACATATCATGACAGGTTGTAAAACCAAATTCATTTCGAAACCAGATGCCTAATTCTTCACTACAATTGATGGATCGGTTAAAATTATTAATCTCCCCGTTCATAGCCTCATTGTTTTCATGCCTCAGTAACCGATTCATCCTTGCAACCCTTGAATAGCTGTTCTCAATTTTTGCGGTTACGGAGCTTAATGCCATAACACCAGCTGCAAGCGCACCACAAGTCCGATTAAGTAATGCTATACCTCCAATAAACAACCACGATGAGTCAAGAAGTTCTTTTGTGATTAGAAAATTACTGTTAAGGTTATTCAGAACGCCATGGGCACAATGGAATTTATTATCATCAAATGTCTTCAGTAAAAGTGAATAGGATTCTTTTGCCTCATCAGATAAACGGTCAGGGGTTGAAACTGCTTTTATAAATGGCTTATGAAAGTTGTACATAGCTCTCTTGCATTCCGACATATCACCCTGGCGAATCCTGCTGCAAATAGATGAACCATTAAAAGCAATAAATTCATTAACAAATGATTGTGCTTTGTTGATAATATCAAGCTTTTCTGAAATTCCGGTAAGGTTATTGTTTTGAAACCCCATAAACATCAAAGGTGCAGTCAGGGCTCCGCATTCCATATTGGATCCGGCAATACCCCCTGCCATTGCTCCGGAATATTTAACCATATTGGTATTTTGAACATCATTTATATCGAGAAGTGTCTGCATAATACTAGGTGCACAATGTCCCATTCTGTGGACGTTATTTATAGTTCTTAATTTCTTAGTATTGAAAACACCATAACCAATTAAGCCGGCTGTGCCTAAGGCTGCAATTGCAAGAACACTTTTTTTTGTAAAATCTCTCCTGCTTATTGATCCTTTGCCTGTATTAACAACATTACTTTTCATAAAGAACAAAGATATTTAACAAGTTATTTTTGATTAATCTAAACTTACATAAAAATTGCTACAGAACCTAAATCAAGAACTTAAGAAGAGATATTTTTAACAACATTTACTTCATTAGGTTCAGAGTCGTATGGGTTCTGTCGCATCTGGTCAATCATTCACTAAAATATTAATGTAAATCGCATTCTATGAAGCTAAGGAATAAAACGATTTAAAATATACTGCTTGTATGATAATTGATTTCGGAAAGCAATGTCCTTTTGTATCCATTTGTGCTGTGTTTAGTTTTGTGCTAAACTAAAGAAATATTGTTATACTTCTATAGATGCGACAGAACCTTTCAAAATGGCTTTAAGTATTTTGGATAAGTATAGTAATATTCAATCCCTGAAAATTAATCCCCCAAATAATTAAACCTGAAAGAATCCAAAGATGTTGATTCAGAATAAATAACTTATTAAATATTCATATGTTAAATAAACGGACGATTATTTAAGTCAATTATAACTATGGAATAATGTGTACAAATGTATGGATATTGGTTATAATCTTCCTGATTACAGAAATTTCTTCTTAAATATATAGTTCAATATTATTTGTTAAGAAAGAGCCAAAGAATCAAGTACCTAATTATGGATTTGTATAGTTTATGCTTTAGGCACACCTGACCTAAAAAAGCTTACGATTCACGCTTGAAGGTTTCGTTAAGTAGAGCAGCGCAAAAAATCGCTCCTATAAATGCAATTGGCATTATCCAGATAGATGTTTGGAATGCAGATTGTAGTTGCTCCGGCGAAGCATCAGGACCACCGCCAAATATTCCAACCAGCTGGCCGAAGAGAGGTTGGCCGATTGCACCTATTCCCATTAGAACAACAGCGGAGAGACCATTGGCGGTGCCCAGCACCTTATCTTCGTTGGATTCTGCAATTACAGGATAGCCAATGCTTTGGGCAGCTGTTATAAGCCCCAGAAAAAGGAATAGAACGTAGAACAGCCCGGCACTTGAAGAAGGCGGAAATATGATAATCAGCATAACAGCGAGCGATAGGATTCCTCCTCCAAGCATGGCTTTCTTACGCGATCTGAGCCTATCGGAAATCCATCCGCTAAGTGGAGAACCGATCATAGTGCCGATAAAGATCATTCCGATGATTCCTGTAAAAGTGTCTTCGGAGAATTCCGGATTTACAAATTTCAAGTAGGTAGTACCCCAAACAGCCCCTAAAAGGAGCACAGACAGATTCAACAAGCCGATATATAATCCGGCAAGCCAGTTTTGTTTGTTGCGTGCAGCCAATTTCAATCCCTGAGCCAGTGAAAGACTTTCTTCGGTGTCAGTCTCTGCTTTGTGTCCTTCTGGAAAATCTTTTAGAAGCAATACTGCTAAGACAAGGATTAATAAACCCAATGCTCCGTTCATCAACATTGCAGTTTTACCACCAAATGCGGTAATTAGTGCAAGCATGGGTCCTCCAGAAATCCAGCCTCCAAATACGCCGAAGGTTACAAGAAGCCCAGCGACAAGAGCCAGTTGACGTGAAGGAAACCATCTTGGCGCTAGCCTGAACGGAGCCATGAAGGCAACGCAATGAGCGACTCCCATCAGGAACCTCAATACCATGGCGACATATACATTTGTTGTAAATGTCATGCCAAATACACAGATCACGACAAGGGCAATCATTGAAAGTATCAGTTTTCTTACAGAAACCTTGTCGAGCAGTAATCCAATCGGAATCAGCAACAGGACTGTTCCGAACAGAAACGTACCTGCGAAGTTGCCGAAGTCGGCCGTGGTTTGCAGCGACAGAGTTTCCATGAAGTATTCTTTCATGGCCTCGGTGCTAAACAGAGTCATCTGAATAAAGCTATAGAAGAAAAATGCACCAGCAGTGAATACAACGAATGCCGAACGCATTGTGTTAGTACCCTTCTCTTTCATTGTTACAGTTTTAAAGTTAGTTATTTTAACACTTCGAATGTCTCTTCATACCGTGGCATTTCACCATCATTCCACATTTCTTTATCTTTGGCAGTATAAAACCACAACGGTCTTATGTGGCTTATGGTCCATTGTTTTGTTTCTTCAACCATTTCTTTTAATCTCTCCGGATATTGGCCGCCTAAGTTCTTTTTCTCACCAATATCATTGGCAATGTTGTATAATCCCCAGGGTTCATTTCCCATTCGGGTGATTTTCCAGTCTCCTTTTCTGGCTCCAACATCATTATAGCCTTCACGGTGACGAAGAACATAAATCATCCGGTCATCCGACAAAGGTTCCTTCCCAGTTAGCAAACCTATGATTTCTTTACCATCCAGGGTTTTTCCTTCGGGAATAGTGGCATTAGCTAGTTTAGCAAATGTTGGGTAGAAGTCGAGTGACGACACCGGATAATCTAATCGTTTACCGGCCGCAATTTTTGCAGGCCAGTGTAAAAACATGGGCACACGATATCCACCTTCCCAGGCATCGCCTTTGGTTCCTTTTAAAGGATAGTTACTTGCTCCGTGATCGAAATTCCCCCCATTATCACTAAGAAAAACAATCAAAGTATTATCAAATTGATTCGTTGCTTTCAAAGCTTTTACAATTTCACCTACACCACGATCAACCGCATATACCATCGCAGCATAAGTTCTGCGGTCTATGTCATGAATATTAGCAAATTCCTTTAGGTCATCTTCTTTTGCTTCAAGCGGTACATGAGGCGCATTGTAGGAAAGATAGATAAAGAATGGTTGTTTTTTTTCTGCGGCGTCATTTACAATTCGTACTGCCTCCCTTGAAAAGGCATCGGTTAAATATTCGGTTTCATTTACTTGTTTATCATTATGTAAAAGCGGAGTAAGATATACGTTTATCGGATATTTCCCTGCTGCAAACTGCTGCTTGTAAACAGGCATGAATTGATCAGGGAAATACCTGTGACCGCCTCCAAGAAACCCATAAAAATCATCAAATCCTCTATTGTTTGGTTGAAACCGGGACTCAAAACCAAGATGCCATTTACCTACAATAGCTGTATAATATCCGGCATCATGAAGTACATTACTAATAAAAATTTCGCTTACAGGGACACCGTCATCGGTTTTTAAACCATCATCCCGAAGATTATAGGGAGTCCCAATACATTGGGAATAACGCCCGGTCATTAGACTGGCACGACTGGGGCCGCTGAAAGGATGTGTCACATAAGCCGAGTTAAATATGATTCCGTTCTCCGCCAGACGGTCCAATTCTGGTGTGCGGATGTCCTTTGAACCATTAAATCCCACATCTGAATAGCCAAGGTCGTCACACAAGACAACAATAATATTTGGTCGGGGCGCCTGTGCAGCAGCATGTGCGGCTGAGAACAGTGACACACTACATAAAGCCAGGTTTAATTTATTTGATAATTTCATATTTATTTATTGAAAGGATTTCCTGTACTTAAATCGTAAGTTAATATTATTCAGGTATTAGAAGTTAATACTCTCTTTTTGTTTGGAGGATTTTGGAAGGCTGCCTTTCCATCCGGCATTAAACTGTTTAAGCAGCTTTTCCACAATAATTGGATTTTTCTCAGCAATATTAACCGATTCCAAAGGATCGGTATTGTGATCGTATAGTTCAATAAAAACAGGTTCCTTCTCTGGCTGGGTGTAATCTTTCCAGACAACCAATCGATATTGATCAGTTCTCATGGCATATCCCAGAAGGCGGTTTTCGAACAGATCGCGATCCCATTTTTCTTTTTGTTGTAAAATGATTCTATCCTCTACTTCTTCGATCAGTGGACCAAAATATGTTTCGCGCATTCCTATGGATAGCGGGTTTGCAGCCCACTCACGCAGTGCGGGAGTAGGAAACTGACTGAAAGCTGCCTTTTTCCAGGTTTGTTTTGGATTTTTAAGAAGCGGAACAAAACTTTGCCCTTCCAGCGTTTCTGGCTTTTCAACTCCAACTAAATCACACAATGTTGGATAAATGTCCACAAGCTCAACCAATGCATCAGACTTAGCCCCTTGATTTTTTTTCGGAATAGTTGGCGTACTTATGATTAACGGAACGCGAGTAGCATACTCGTAATTTGTGGCTTTTCCCCAGATTCCCATATCACCCAAATGCCAGCCATGGTCTCCCCAAACAACAATAATCGTGTTTTCAAGAACCCCTGCCTCGTCAAGAGCAGCCACCATGCGACCGATTTGTGCATCGACATAACTTACGCAAGCCAGATAGGCATGTTTAAGGGTTCGGGCAAGAACTGTATCAATCGGACCCTCTTTTGGCATCCCGTAGCGAACGCGCAATTCGAAAGAAGGATGCAATCCCATGGTCGCTCCATTTTTTGGTCCCTCTGTCAGGGTGGCTAAAGGAATCTTTGCCGGATCATACATGTCCCAATATTTTTTCGGTGCAATCCAGTTAAGATGTGGCTTTTTCAGTCCCAGACCTAAAAAGAAGGGCTTATCAGGATTTTTCTCAAGCATGTCTTTTAATGTAGCAATGGCCAAATCGGTATTGTAACCATCCTCATAAGCATTGTCCGGAACATCGGCACATTCATATGCCGGCCCTTCGCCAAGTCCGTTTTCAGCAGCAATTTCGCCGTATTTGGCAATCATTTCAGCTTTGTTCTTTTTCACAATTTCCTGGTTTTCAGAAAGCGCATAGCCGCCGGGGAAATTGGGTTGCTTTACCATCACTTTGTCCGTAGCCGGTTTCCGGCTCCACGAAAGTTCTGTATCTACATATTGCCCATGAAATATCTTACCGGTATAAACAGTCTCGTATCCATTTATTCTTAATTGTTGAGGAAGCGTTATGATATCGGGGTTGACATCCCTGAAATAGGTAAAATTTTCAATTACCTTAATTGTTTCGGGGCGTGCGCCAGTCATTAGACTGGCGCGTGATGGGCTGGAAATGGCCTCCTGACAATAGGCCCGTTCAAAAACTATCCCTTTCCCGGCTATCGCATCCATATTGGGCGATTTTGCAATGGGTGATCCATAACACCCTAGTTCAGGGCGAAGATCGTCAACTGCGATGAACAGGATATTTGGCTTTTTAACTTTCTGTTTAAAGGGCAGAAGAATAAAAGCACATAAGACAATGATCAGGCTTTTCATAATATTCTAATTTTCTAATTTATCAGTATTCCTTATAAATATTCTTTATTCCTTTCTTGAAATGCCACAATTTTATTTTGTTGTTCCACAGAAAGCTTTTGTCCATTTAAATACCAATAAGCCCTTCGGGCAATTAATATTTTCTGATCCAGTAAATTTATTATCTGATCCAGTATAATTTCAGAAGATATATTCTTTTGTTCCAAAATTTCTAAAAACAAGTCAATCTCCTGAAAGCTTAAATTGGGGATAAACAGGCTTAAATCGTCCAAATAATGATCAGGTAGGATTCTTTTTGTCCTGTATAATGAATTTAATATTAAGATCCGGTGATTCCCATTCCCATTTTTAAAAAGAAGTTTTGTCGCATCAAAATAGATGTCATCAGGAGCAACTTCAAAATACCTGACAGATGCTTTAAATAACTCGTTATATACCTGGGCCTGTTTTATTACTTCATCAACGGTTTTCTTATCATAGACCTTTTTTTTGTTGATTTGCTGAAGGGCAAAATCCTTATAATTGTTCTCGCCATTTTTCAGGAACTTTCTGAGTTGCTCATTGGTGCAGGCTTCGCCGGTTATTTGCTGTATTTCCGAAATAATGCCTCCATTTGCATAATGCCATAATGTATAACATGACAACGCTGCACCTTTAACAGTTTCATTATTATCGATAACAAGCATGGTTGCTCCTGTGACGGCATCAACGCCCTCAATAGATACAGGGTTAACCAGATCATCGATGGAAACATTTTTAAAAACTGAATTCCTGTCCTGAAGGATATGATGCAGCTTTTTATAATCTTTTTTGGAAAATGATTTTCCACCAGCCTTCTCCAGGCGTACACCTGATTTTAGCTCAAACCGCAGATATTCCCCTATATTGTTCCAAAAAATACGGACAGACACAACTTTACACACACTTTCGTAACAATTTACTGATGCAACATCCATATAATATTCAGCGGGAATCCCATCCGTATCACCTATTTCATATAAGTCATATTCCTGCATAGCCAATTCACTTTTGCCAGGATCCACAACTTTTACTTTATGTTTTTTCTGTGAAACAACAGTGTTTTCTACTCCCAAGCCATCCAAGGCGGGAATCAACAGGCAGAGGACAATTATGATATTTCTAATAAATATCTTCATGAATAACAGCGTATTTCAAAAAGGTTAGCATTTTTGGTCCCATAAGTCTCCTTCATCCTAATACGGATTGCTGTTGCCTTTATCGAATCAAAATGAAATTTTATCAAACGCCTCTGATTATTTTCGTTCGAACCAATTTTTACCCATTTACCATTCACCCGTGCCTCAACCTCCAGCGACTTTAACAACTCATGAGGAACATCATTCCAGAAATTTTCACTCACTTTGGAATCTTTTCTCATCATGATGTTGCGTTTCACATTAGTGTCACATTTTATTTCAATAGATGATAAAGAGACAGGGAGTTCCCATTCCATCTGGACACTGGCAGGCAAACCATCAGATTCCCAGTGGTGTATTAATCCCTCAAAGTCTCTTGACATGCCATCGGTCAGCAATTTTACATCTCCCGAAGTAGTTGATGAAGCAAAAATCAAGCTTGCCTTTCTCGCCAGATCATTCGTATCATTTGCTGGCCGGTTTGGAATAAAAGCATCATCGCGGAGCAATTGTTCCTGTAGATCAGTAATAAAATTTTCGGTTATATCCCGTGGCAACACACCCTTATTCACACAGATGCCAGCAGCTGTCCCGGCTGCCTGCCCCATAAGTGAACAAGTTGCCATTAACCTTGAAGAAGATAAAGCGATGTGCGTCTGGCTGATGTTCCTGCCTGCAAATAATAAATTCGGAACATTTTTTGAATAAAGGCTCCGGTAAGGTATCTCATAAATTTTATTGAAATGATAGTGGAAATAACTTGGAGGATCAGCGAGGTTTTCAATTCCAGCCCAGCAATGTTCATCCAGCGGCCAGCCACCATATACCACTGCATCGAAAAAATGTTTGTGTTCCGTAAGGTCTTTTTCAGAGAGGATATAATCTCCGATAAACCTTCGGGATTCACGGCGGCCCGGAAGTGATCCAACCCAATCAAGCGCAAGGTTTTCTGCTTCGGGGAAGTTGCCCGAGTTTTTAATGTAATCCCAAACGCCATATAAGTAACCCATTAATTTATGCCGGTTAATTTCCTGGTC
>Ga0307376_10006841_pt1 | contig 10036 bp, 13 predicted proteins | sample TR2MG_FD_202536 | JGI IMG/M metagenome (GOLD analysis project Ga0307376, IMG submission 202536) | Soil microbial communities from Risofladan, Vaasa, Finland - TR-2 | ecosystem: Environmental > Terrestrial > Soil > Coastal area > Acid sulfate soil | place: Finland: Risofladan, Vaasa | collected...
GTATAACAGTGTAACCAACCACTATTACATAATCCTCCTAGTCCACTAGTTTCTTTCCATTCATTTAATACCCATTTAGTATCATTATAAGTAGTTAAATCTTGCTTAGTTAGTTTATATCTAATATTTGTTTTCATATGTTTTTACTTTATTTCCATAGCCTTTTCTGCTAATTTGATTAAATCAATATTAGCAGCATAAGCAGCATAAGTAGCATAAGTAGCATATCTAGCAGTATAATAAGCGGCATTAGCAGCATTAGCAGCAGCAGAAGCAGCATAATAAGCAGCATCAGCAGCATATCTAGCAGCATCAGAAGCGGCATAAGCAGCAGAAGCAGCATAATAAGCATATCTAGCAGCAGCAGCATCAGCAGCATCGGCATCAGCAGATTCTTTACTTCTATCTTTATTTTCTAGCCAATTATTAGCCCAGGTCACCCATTTTTTATCTTTATATACTTCTAAAGCACACAAAATACCAAATGCTACTTTATTAATTAGAGATAATTGAGGAATTTCCATTTCCTCAATTATTCTCATCCTAGTCCAACCTTCTTTTCTACCATAATCGGTTAAACATTCCCCTTCAACTTCACATTTAAATAGTTTAGGATTAGTAATATTGGCATGAATAGGATTTAATAGAATTGCTAGTAAAGGATGTGTATAACAGTGAAGCCATCCTCCAGTACATAGTTCTCCTAGTCCACTAGTTTCTTTCCATTCATTTAATACCCATTTAGTATCATTATAGGTAGTTAAATCTTGTTCGGTTAGTTTATATCTGATGTTCATAGTATATTATTCTACTTGATTAAATAGTCAATAACGAAGACGAAGGAGTAGCTGTTCCAGAACCAAGAGATTGTGAAGTGGAACTAACACTCTTACTAATATAACCGGCCAATTTAGCCAAAGCTGCTTCCGGAGAAGTCTTTGTAAATAGGTCTGTCATATCAACAAACTGAGTTATATTTGCTTGCTTCTTAAATTTCTCAAGGTCAGAAGATGCCATTGGATCTGATGCCCCAACCATAATAAGAATTGCAGCAATAGACTCAAGATTCTCTTCCTTCCTAATCCTATCAATAGCCTTCTTAATACTTAATGGTGTTGCACTAGAAGCATTATCCATACCGTCAGTAATGATATAAATAACACCATTTGCTAGAAATTCTTGACTTGCTAGCTGTTCTCCATAAACTCCAGTTGCCTCAAGAGAAGATAAGACTGCATCATAAAGAGCCGTATTCCCACCAGGATTTAGAACATTATCATATTCCGAAGGCTTAATATCAGCCAATTGACGGAATCCATGAACCTCATCAAGGTCTGAATTAAACGATACAAGACGTAATAATAGGTTTTCTGCTCTAGGGGCCTTTTTACAAGAACCTAGAATTGTTTTAAGACATTTTTCTAGTTCAGATCTAAATCCATATACCGAACCTGATACGTCAGTAACAACAGTTGCTAATGTATATTCAGTAGCCCCTAGTTGATCTAGTCCAACTCCGCTAAAAGCGTAATTAGATGGTGTAGTAAGTGATTGCATTGAATCAATATCTGTGATATCTGGCATTGTATTTCTCCTTTGTTATTCTTTGTTATTACATACTTTCTTTTACATATCTTTTTATAGCTTTTTCGAAATGTTTTGCGTCAAATCCATTGCTTTCAAATATATACCTTCCTAGATAATAATTATAATTTCCGGTTGAATTGTCATATGGCATTATTTCACAAAATAGTTTCCATACTTCTTCTCCACCTTCTTCTCCCGTTAGATTTTTATTAAATCTTTTCTTTGGTATTGGTTTAATATTCTTCTCCTTGCATTTATTATCTATTTAACTGTTGGACGATCACCGCTTTGAGCTAGAAAACGAATTTACGAATTTCATCAACAATAATTTGTTGCCATTCGTCTCTAATTTCTTTCTTAGATTCATCATCAATCGCTTCCCATTCATTACCAATTCCGCAACGATCAGTAATATCCTGTTCAATGCGTTTAATGATTTTTTTTGCTGTTTTTGATAATACGTCCATATTACACTCCAAACATAGCTTTTAGGGCAGGAATAATTTCAGATGATCTAGCGATAAGAGCATATAGAACATACATCCATCCGCATAGAAAATGAAATACTCCCCACCAAAAACTATGATTAAGAGCGGAACTAAAAACTGCCGCAATAATACCACCAATTAACGCCATTACATGAGCTACTTCTGATTGTTCCATAACTATTCTCCTTATTTATTTTGTTGTTGTTTGTTTTATTAACCATATTTCCTATGCCAAAAACTCTGTAGATTTCGCAACTTTCATTCCACGCTTCATCATAGATACTACGAAATCCTTGCCTAACTGTTCAAAACCACCAACACTAGATGAACAATCTTCAAGAAGAACCAATTTTTTGATATTTTCTTCACCAAAGGAATTCGCAATATCTTCTGCTGAGTTCTTTACACAATGACTTAAAGCTTCTCCACCGAATGGAATAATATCCGCATCTGCCAACACCTTAATAAGGTTCGTATTAAGCATTGTTGTTGGATCATTATCGTCAATTACATCTGCTCTTACTACCGAATAATTCTCTGTAAAGCAATTGCTACCTTTTGGAACATAATCAACCTTCTTAAATCTATTCCTACACCATTCTATTAGTGCATTATGAACTGGTTCAACAACTGTAGATCCAACAGAAGAGATTAAACAATGAGGAGGCCAAATACATAGAACATATCGGTTATTAGCTTTAAGGGATTGAACATATTTTAACGAACGTTCCTGTGTAGATGGATTAGTAGCCCTCCATACTCCTTTAGTAACATCATCCTCTGAGATAAGAGTAAATGGATTAGGATGCTGTCCTGCCGAATTAATCCACCAAATAGGGTGGGCAATATGAACTTCATGGTGACTATCAAGAGTAACGTGAATATCATCAATTTTGTTACGCAAGCGATCAATCATTGCACCTAGACGAATCATATCTTGATCTGCTCCATTTACTGGCAATGCGCCTTTAGGAGAACAGAAGTCTACTTGAGGGTCTACAATTAACAAATGTACCTTCATATTTATTACCTTTCTTTTATACTAACCTAATACTACCTTCTTTTCTCTACCATTATATACGATTCAAAATATTTTTCAAGAATTTTATTTTTCACTGTTAATCAAATTTGAGAATCGCTTGATTGTGTGTGATTTTTCAATGCCCATTTAACAACATCTAATATTCTATAAAAATATTCATATTTTGGGTTAATTTTTTCTGGATAACAATCATACCATTCATCTCCAAATATCTCGTACATATAATCTTCAAATGACAAAGATTTCATATATTTGTATTCTGCTAGATTACAACACTGATCGTATAACATTCTTGCCTTCTCTTTAGATATATCATCAACTTTTCTTTTTTCAACAATATGTCTTTTGGCATGACTTTCAAATCCATTTTCATCACATATATTATTAGGAACACTTGGGTTTAACTTTTTACAAAGATAATCATTATCGCAATTTATAATAAATTGTGATAAGTTGTTGTTACCCATAGCCCCCCAATAATATGTCCATGATTCATTTAAACAAGTTATTGTTAATTTTCCTTTTCCTATCATAAAATCTTCAAGATAGACAGAAATAGGGTCAAGATTATTAATATCTGTTATAACTATTTTTTTAACTGTTGAATATTCTATTTTCATTTTATCTCCATGGCTTTTTCGGCTAATTTAATTAAATTGGTATTATTAGCCTTAGCAGTCTTAGAAGAGATAACAGCGGCAGAATAACGATAAGAAGAAAAAGGATAACAAACGGCAGTAACAGCATAATAACAACAAGTTTTAATCTTAGCAGCATAATTATCAGATTTAATCTTAGCAGCATAATAACCATAATAAACAGTTGAAGAAACGTCATAAGCAGATTCTTTACTTCTATCTTTATTTTCTAACCAATTTTTAGCCCATTTTACAAATTCTTCATCATTATTTACTTCTAATGCACACAAAATACCAAATGCTATTTTATTAATCTCTGATAATTGAGGAACTTCCATTTCCTCAATTATTCTCATACTTGTCCAACCCTCTTTTAATCCATGATCAGTTAAACATTTTCCTTCTACTTCACATTTAAACAATTTAGGATTAGTAATATTGGCATGGGCAGGATTTAATAGAATTGCTAGTAAAGGATCTGAATAACAATGAAGCCATCCTCCAGTACATAGTTTTCCGAATCCATCAGTTTCTTTCCATTCATTTAATACCCATTTAGTATCATTATAGGTAGTTAAATCTTGTTCGGTTAGTTTATATCTAATATTCATAGTCATTTCATTTCTATTTTATTTTTCATTATAGTCTTCTATAGTCACATGAAACTTATCAATAAATTTCTGTTTTAGCCCAATAGCATCAGATATTTTCTTGGGTCCAATTTCATTTAGTAGAGAATTAATTTCTCCACCCTTTCTCAATGAAAATATAACTCCTTTTTCAAATGAATAATTAGTTGCGGGAATAATCGATAAGGCAAATTGCTTCTGAGATTCTATTTTTTTACAATCATTATAAATTGCCTCAATGTGATTACGGATATCATCATAAATTGATTCAACAAAGTTTATATATTTAGCATCTTCAGGAAAATATTTTTCATATTCCTTATCTTCACCTGTCATAACGAGTTGTAAAATGTTTTTAGGGGAAATATTCCCATTAGAACGCATATGGGCAACTGCAAGATAAGAAGCGGATTTAACTTTAATCCTCCAATGACTTCCATTAGGATTTTCTATTTTTAATACCACTCCTTCATCTAAGGTAGGAAAAGATGAAATAATTTTAAGAAGTTCTTCATATGTTTTTGCTACGAAATATTTTGGTCTTTTAATTTTTGCAACGCCAGCAACATTATCCAATTCTACCGCGCTTAGTTCTCGATAATTAAACTCTTCTTTATTGCTTCTTGCTCCAATAAGAACTATTTCATTATTTTCGTATCTAGTTACGATACGATTATAAGGTCCAATTAGTTCAAAGATGAATGTAAAATCTTCCATACATTGATTAGCTTTTAGAAATGAAAATAAATTCGTCTTTTTGGCGGCATGTAAAAAAGCCTGCTTAAAGGTAATACCGAAATTAGTATTCCCTTCTGCGTAAGCCATTGATCTAGAAGAAACTTCCCATTCTCCATTTTCAAATCTCATGGGGATAATAGAGCCATCTAACTTCATTTCAATAATAGAATCCTCTAATGAGAATTCTTTTGTTTCATATTCTTTGTATGACGATATTCTTTGAGTATTTGCTGAAATATTCTGAGATTGTTGAACACCCTCACCCCAATTCATAAAACGATTGAAGGGATATGAAACAATATCCCAAGTTTTATCTTTTAAAATAATACCCCTGCAAGAATCGACTATTAAGTTAAATCTTGGGGAATCAATCATTGAATAGTTTAAGACACAAATGCCTTTTTCTGGATACTCACGAACCTCGATCTTAAATTCGTCTTTTAGTTTTTGTAGTCCGTTGTTTATTAGATATTTTTGCACTTCTAACATATTGTTGTTCCGTTAATATTTGTTTTTCTATAGTTTTTATTCATATAATAGCCATTTTTATTAAAATTGTCTTTCTCCCACAGCGGTTGTAAATTTGTGTAATGAAAACATTTCTTTTGGTCTTCTAGTGTACTTAAATTAAAATAAACGCATGGGATAATATGGTCTATATGCCAACCGTTTTTCCCATAGTTGTTCCACGACATCCCATCTTCAAATTTTAATTCTAAATAATTTTTTAATTCGGCAATAGAACATCCTAATAGTTCTATTGTTTTCTTAGATTTTTTAGACCCACAAAATCTTAGGGATTGATTAATCCTTCTACTTAAATTGGATCTAATTCTAAATCCAGGATCTATTTTTCTCCTTTCCTTGTCTCTCTTATTTCTTCTTTCTTTATTTTTTGATCCATATTCCTTAGCATTTTTTAGCAAGACTTCTCTATTTTCCTTATAATATCTTTCTCTATTGATCTTATAATTTTCCTTGTGTTCACTATAATACTTTTTGTATTTTTTTATGAGTTTTTCTTTATTCAATTCCCAATATGCCATTCTGCTTTTGGCTAATTCTTCTTTATTCAACTTTTCATATTCTTTTCTATCGACTTTAAGTTTTTCTTTATGTAATTCTTTGTATTTTTTTACTGTTTTAGCAATTTTTTCTTTGTTGTTTATCCTATAGTTTTCCAATAGTATTTTACTGCACGGTTTACATTCATTTTTCCACCCGTCTTTTCTGGCTCTATTTTTGGAAAAATTATCGGAAGTTAATAACAACTCTTTTTTACATTTATAACAAATTTTTGTCTCTTGCATAATATACTCCAAAGCAACAAGCCCAAGAACAGTTTAATGAAGTCTCCCAACTATCAGAAAAACCATTCAAGGGCTTGATGAAATCTAAATTTTAAGTTGGGAGACTTTAGTATATTATACAAAATTAATCATTCAAACTCCTTTATTTCTTTTAACAATTTTTGTACTTCCATAACCAATACCATACTATATTTTCCCATCTTTGTCAAGAACTTTTTCTTCCAAATCCAAAGATTCATCAAAAACCCAACTTTCAGAACACAAATCACAAAATGGACCCCAACTAGGAACACTATAAGCATAAGAGTCCGAAGCCATACACCAAGAAACATTTAAATATTTATGAATTTTTGGATCTCTTTTCTCTTTCAAATATTCTAACTCTGCACATAATATTCTTCCAGTAAGTTCAGTCTCTTTATTTCCTGGATCTTGATATGCTGGATGCAAAGGTTTCAAATGGTGAAAAACAATCTCCTTAATGTTTTCCCAATGAATGTCCAATCCATTCCACCAATCTTCTTTGTTTTTTATAATCATATTCTACCTCTAACTTTATCCTCACTTTGTTGAACATCTTCTTTTAAAAGTTTAGTAAAATACTCTTCTCCTATATCCGTTAAAACTCTTCCTTTTGCGGTATTAGTTACTAACCATAGCTCCTTTGGTCTGATTTCTATCTCGTCAGAAATGTTTTCTTCTCTAACCATCATTTTTGTTGCAATGCCAACACAAGAAATAGCACCAGATATCCTAATAACTCTCATTAAAGTTAATTCCTGCTCATTTAGTCCCATAGGATAAATTCCAAAAATGTCTTTTAATTTATCCCAGTCATTTATGGTTAATTTATCTTTACACTGACGTTTAATTTTTTGGGCAAGAGAATATGTATCTCTGCCTCTGCCACGACAAGCATAAGCTAAATCTTCCATCGTATCATTTGAACAATTTGACAAATTAATTCCAGGTAAATAATACCTTAACATATCAATGATTTCTGGATTTGTATATGGCTTAAAATATATTGTTTCACATCTATTTACCAGAGGTGGAAATATCTTAAATGAATCAGTTGTAGCTAAAATTGTATTAATTTTAGTTAAATCATAACAAATTTCCCATCCCTCATATTCTAAAGTATTAAATCCCTTTTCACTAGGAGACATAAGAGAAAGCAAAATAGTTGTTATTTCTCCAGAAAGTTTATGAGCCTCATCAAATAAAACTGTTATTGGTGTCATTCCCATAACCTTCTGGAAGAGAATAGACTCGACAAAATCTTTAGTAGTTCCTATTGTTGCACAGTTTATTTCCAAAAAACGTCTATTCATATTTGAAGCTAAAATTTTAGCAACATAAGTTTTACCTAATCCATGTGAACCTGTAAACAGCATAGAAGGGAAAGACATATTTGGCTTGTGGGAATTAATATAAAACTTTAGTTTTTTTACAACTTCTTCCTGTCCAATTATGTCATCAAATGTAGGGTTCTGAATGGGTTTGTTTTCTCCAGATATTAAATCAAGCTTTATTCTTTTGTGTATTGCCATAATTACCTGTTACTAATCGATCCATGTTTCATTTTATACTCTATCTTTTTGCGAAGAGACCTTAAAGCCTTTTCTCTAATTTGACGGATTCTTTCGCCACTTTTACCATATTTTTCACCCAATTGTCTTAACTGGACTTTATCATCAGAAAGAATTTGAGCAGATATAATATCCTTACTTACATCGTCTAATTCATTCATAGCCTCATAAAGATAACCGTATTGATCTTGAGAAGAAATACCATGAGAAGGATCAACTGCTTTTTCATCTGCAATAAAATCCCCTACAGTAGAGACACTGTTCTCACCCCAAGGAATTTCTTGGTCAAGAGAAATACTACTAACATTAGCGTCACGAATGCGAAATAGTTGTTTCTCAGAAATTTCCATTTCTTCCATAATTTCTTTGTCAGTAAAATCTTTCGCTTCCATTAACTTATTATGTCTATATCTTCCGTTAAGAATATGAACCGGAATTTTAACAATGCCGCTTGCATGTATCGCTTCAAACATAGATTGACGAATCCAATAAGTGGCATAAGTTGAAAATTTAGTATTATGTTTTTCTGCATCATATAAATATGCAGCTTTAACAAGTCCGAGATTTCCTGCTCCAATTAAATCTTTAGTTGAAACTCCAGTTGCCTTGCTAAATCTAAAGGCTTCTTTAAGAACTAGACGAAGATTATGAGTAGTAATTTCTTCAATAGCATTGCCAAAAATACAGTCTTCTTTTTCAGCTTTTTTGCGTTTAGAAATATCTTTAATACGAGAATGAATAGAAACTCTATCCTGAATAATAATGGATAAAGCCCTTTCTCGTTCTGAAGAAAGAAGCGGTTTATTATTAATATCTTTTATATAAGAAACTAGATGCTGTTCAACTTCTGGCATATTAATCTCTCCAATCTACGAAATGGATTTTGTCTATTTATGCATTCTTATCTACCATCTGATAGAAGTATGACATACGCTAGATAGAAAGTCAAGAGATTTTTAATTCTTTTTTGAGTGAATACGTCCTCATGATATTTTTCTTATATTTGAGAAAAATAGCCATATTATGCACTCAGAATATTCAGTTTTTTACTTTCTCAGAGAACTCTTCTTTAACATTATTCATTGCGAATAATATTTCCTCAAAAGATATCGGAAAAAAATTGTGACAATCTACTCCAACATCCATAGATTTATATAATGGTAGTAAATTTGAATGGCTATGTCCATATAAATGTATGCAATTTCTAAAAGCTCCCGGCCATGTCCTATGTCCATAATGACTAATAAATATTTTTTGACCATTAATATCTAACATCTTTGAAATTGCAATAGTGGGATCTGTTATTGGTTCCTTACCACCAATTATTTCAATCTTTCCATTATTAATTTCTTTATCGAGCATACCTCTTTGAATTGCTTGTCGCATAGCCTTGTCATGGTTGCCAAATAAAAAATACATCTTTCTGAAATTCAACCGCTTAATTATTTCTAAAACACGTTCTGCTGAACATCTAAAAGCAAAATCTCCAAGAAAATAATAATCATCTTCATTTGAAACAACACTATTATGATTTTGTATTAAAACTTGATCGTGCTCATAAATATTACAAAATGGACGATTACATAAAGAAATTACGTTGGCATGTGAATAGTGCGTGTCTGCTGAAAACCAAATTGTTTTCATTTACTGAAACATTATTCTTTGTTTATTATCGTTGCTACCTTCAAGTTGTGGAGTTTGTGAATAACGTCCTGTTGGTAGAAAAGTTCTTAATTTTTTATAGAATTCATTGAAAGTCATGGGAGCATTACCTTTCAAAACTTGAAGAGCAAATGCTGTCATTGCCCCATTATTTCTACCATTAATTCTAGCATCATAACTATATTCTGTTGGCAAACATCCAGAAATAAGAATTTCTTTCATATTTTCTTCAGGATGAAAAATTCTTTTATTCATTGTATCAAAATGAAGTGATCTAATTTCTTCGTCATCTTTTGGTGGTAAATATCTCGGCATTAATCTTTCATTGGCGTCTCCATGAAAACTCATAG
>Ga0307376_10006845_pt1 | contig 10035 bp, 3 predicted proteins | sample TR2MG_FD_202536 | JGI IMG/M metagenome (GOLD analysis project Ga0307376, IMG submission 202536) | Soil microbial communities from Risofladan, Vaasa, Finland - TR-2 | ecosystem: Environmental > Terrestrial > Soil > Coastal area > Acid sulfate soil | place: Finland: Risofladan, Vaasa | collected...
AAAGAGAATTGTTGTTCGTGGAAAGGACTTTCAAAAAAATATAGAAAGACAAGTAATAAAAGCAGGAAGCCGATTCCCTACAATTGAAAAAGAACAAGTAACAATACCTACATTTTCTATTATTTATGAGCAGGACATTGCCGACCTTACGGCTCTTTCGCCTGTTGAATATGTTCAGTTTTTTGATAAGCAGTTAACGTTTAGAGATAAATACGACCTACTTAACACTAAGCGTAACTCTCCATTGGATTTACCAATTGATTTTGTTAAAGAATATCCTTCTGTTGCCAATAGCTATTCGCAACAAACCGAAGTGGCTCTTTCCCTAAAAGACAGAGATGAAAAATATAATTATGTAGAAAAGCTGATGGACATCTACTTATCTACATACACAAGGCTTGCTGTAAACGGTCAGGGAGATACAATTCGTGAGTCGATTCCAACACAAGATTGGGTTAAGCCAAATTATGTATTAAAGGTTGAAGAAGCTTATTGGGCATATAATTCAAAAATAAAAGTTTCTGAACTTCTTTCGTTTTTTGTTTCAAAAGGAAATGATGCAGGTTATAGGATGCTTTGCTTAAAGGTACTAGGAGTTGACTATCATTTATTTGAGCAAGCAATTATAAACGCTCTTTTAGAAACTAGAGATATTTACGTTTCTAAGTTAAAAATTGACGAGCAAAATATTACAGCAGACGTACAATATGAATCTAAAAATAATTTTATTGCAGGAAACATATACGATAAAAAAGACTACATCGAGGGTTCGGGCGGCCAAAACAGAGATTATAGCAATAATTTATCTATTTTTTATGGCTCTGATTTAGGCTCTTCAATTTATGAAAAAGCCCAATCGACATTAGAGGAAGCTGTTGCTTCAAGGTTTGTTCCTTCGCTTGCTCCAAATGCTAGAACAGAAGAAGAAGCAAAAGAACTTGAATTAAACATTGATATTTTCTGCCCTATATTTTTTAGCGGAACAGTTAATGCCGTTAGAAGCAAGGGCGATTCAATAATGCAGGTTGAGGGAGCGTTGATAACGGGAAATAAGGATAACGTTATAAACATGACTTGGAGCAATATACAAAGCAGACATTTGCCATTTGGTCATTTTGAGGTATTCAAAGGTTGGCTTATCAAAAATGAATCACAAATATTAGGAGAGTACAGGCGTGATGAAATTATTGACGCTTATGTTTATCCAACAAGACCACAAGACTATATAGCGAATTATGTATTCCCAAATTTTAAAGATGTAAATCTAAAAATGGTAGGTTTTAAATCAGACCTAGCGGGCGGAAAAACTCTCGATATGATAAAAAACGCTAGTAAAAACACGTTGGCGGTTTTAAAAGAATTGGGATATACAAAAAGCGGATTTGAGATTACTGATGAAGAAGCCGAAAGGTTAAAGAAGCAATTTGTTTTAGATTTTAAAGCAAGGTATTGGGATGCTAGGCGTGAAGGAAGAAGACTATTTAATTTCTTTTTAAGAAAAGCTATTGACAATATAAGTAGGCAACAAATTGATGCGTTATGGAATAAAACCTATAACAATTATGCAAAACCCGACTTACAAAAAGTTCCAATATTCCCATCTCACAATTATCGTTTCGGAAAAAAATCCGAAGCTAGAAAGTTTGAATTAATGGACGCACAAGTTGAAGGCGTTAGACACGTTATTTCAAGAGAAAATTCAGGGCTTTTATTGCACGAAGTTGGATTTGGCAAAACGACAAGTTCAATCACAGCCATTTCAAGTATGATGAATACGGGAGAGGCCAACAGGGTAATGTTTGCCGTTCCAAAGGCTGTTTATGAAAAATTCTTACAGGAAATAAAAGGGGATGATAATTTGTTTGGGCTATTACCAAATGTAAACGTGGTATTACTTGGAAACTTAAAAGAAAGCGCAATCAAGAAAATCAAGAAGTTTACTAAAGAAGAGTTAGATACAATAGCGAATTTTAAAAAATTCAATCGTGAATTTATTAAATTAATAGGCTCACTAAAAAGAAAAAGAATTACACTAGACAACGACCCTGAATATATATCTTCTTCAAATTGGAGTACTGCTTACAGCCTAATTAAAAAGGAAATAAAAAGCTATGTAGCTAAATATGAAAAATTAGAAGTGCTTAATAATCATGTTGGTTATTTGAATAACATTTATGAAGAAGTTAATGTTAATTTTCAAGAGTATTTTGAGGTTAGAAATAAGGTAATCCAAGATTCTAGTTCAACTGATGGTCAAATTAAAAAAGCACAAAAAGAAATACAAACAGAGGCATTAAAAGTAAGTAACAGGCTCACTAGAAGATTGAAAGAATACGTTTCTTTTGTTGCTGTTTCATTAATTGATGATTTAGGATATTACTTGCCTGAAGTTATGGCAGATAAAACTATTTTTATTGCACAGCATAGTGCCATTTCTGAATCATTAAGACCAAGCATAAACTCCGTTCTTAGGGCGTTAATGTTTAAAGAAGGTCTTGGAGAGCCTGAAAAGGAAGTAAAGACGTTTAATGTTTCGGAATGGGCAAATGTAACGGGGTTAACAGAAAATAAGTGCGCTTCTGCAATTAAAATATTAACTAGGCATCCAATAAGCCTTGCCCGATTAAATATTGATGGCTTGGTAGTTGATGAAATTCATAATTTTAATAATATCGTTAGCAGAGCGGGGTCAAAAGGTTGGTTCTTTCAGTCTAATACATATTTTTCTAATCCTGATAAAAAAAGAGGCTCGTATGGCAACGATGAATTTTTTGTTTTAGAAAAAGTTGGCGGTTCAACTAACCAAAACAGGTACGACATGAAGTATGATAGCACAGGTAAAGTATCTGATGCTAATGGAAGTAAATTAAGCGCAGCCGCATTATGTTTTGATATTCAATATAGAAGTGCAAAAAAGAATAATGTTATATTGCTTTCCGCAACACCATTTACCGATACTCCTTTCCAAGTATTGTCGGTTTTAGGAATGACAAACTATAAAATGCTTCTTGAAAATGGAATGGAAACTGCGTGGGACTTTTTTAATAACTACGTAGATGAAGTTTATAAATATGATTTAAGGCACGATGGAGGATATGGATTATTTATTGACGTTAATGGATATTATAACGACAAGGCATTATCTAATTTGATTACAAACGTGGCAAACGTTAAGATTACTGACGAAAGAATTGAAGCGAACAGACCTAAAAAAGCAATTATTCCACAAAATAAAATTTCTAAAGACGACCAAAATAAGGTATCAGAAACAACTCAAATGGGAGATTATTTTGATGTTCTTACAGAGGTTAATAGCCGAATAGTGTTGTCAGAGGCACAGCAAAAATTTGCTGAAATTATAACGAATTATTTAAGGGACGATAACGACCAAAGACCTGTTAAGGATATATTTCCAATTAATGAAGTTAGATTGTTAGGTATAAAACAAGGTGCGTTAGATGAAGAAATTGAGGAAATAGTAAAGCAAAAAATTGAAGATGCCACAGACGATGTTGAAAACGCTGACTTGTTTTTAACTGACTTACAGGCGTTATACGACAAAGGAAAGTTTGCTCAACACCCAAAAATAAAAGAGGCAATCGACCACATTACAGTTAAAATCCTAAAACAAGCAGTCGAAAAAACTGACGATGATGAATTGGAGGCGGTACAAGCAGACACAAGGCAAATTTCGGCTGTTCATAAACTTGCAGGAAAAGCCATAGGCTGCCAACAGGCGCAACAATCTTTAGTAATAAGCCCGTATTTAGTTAATCTTGGAGATGACTCTTATACGGCTACATTTTTACCTGATTTAGAGCCAAATCCCGCAAAAACATTTGTGGAAAATAGCCCAAAATTATTATTTGTCGTTAAGTCGATACAGCAAACGATTGAATATCAAAAAGAACAATTGAAAAAAGGCGAGATTCCTCATATCGGAGGACAAGTAGTTTATTTTGATAGACATAATTTTAGTTATGGCGGAAAAAAATATAATGCTTTTGAATTATTAGCCGAATATATAGTAAATAATGTTGATGGCATTACCTCTAATAAAACCGATAACGGTGAGTGGGTAGATATTGGCATCATTGATGGAAAAACCAAAATAGAGGACACTATTAAAAAAGACGTTGTTGTAAAGAGAGGCAGAGTTGCAATAAAAGATGGTTTTAATGACGGAAGCATAAAAATACTTATTGGTTCTAAAGCCATTAAAGAAGGTATTGATTTACAAGGAAATTCTCACACAATGTATATTTGCGAGGCGGAATTTAGCCCTGAAGTTGCAATGCAGTTAGAAGGCCGTATTTGGAGACAGAAAAATCCTTATGACGTAGTAAGGGTTATTTATATTCTAGCAATGAACACCATTGATTCATTCGTTTATTCAAAAATTAACAGAAAAGTTATGATGATTAAGAGAATGTTGGAATTAGGAGTTTATGAAATGAACACCACTCAATTTACAATGGACACTAAGGAAATGTTATTGCAACTTGAAAGCGACCCTGATAAATTAACTCAAATTCAATTCCAAGATGAAGTAGTTTATTTGAAAAACTATTTAGGAACTCTTGGAAAGAAGATTGAAAGACTACAGGCCGTGAAAGCAAAATACGGAGACGTTGAGCATAAAATGAGCATAAAACTTCCACATCTTAATACAATATACAGTCGAATTGGCGATGCAAAAACTGAATTAATAAAAGGGGAGATACGATTAGAAATTAAGAAACAAAAATCTGCAATATCAATGCAGGAGAAGATAGATTCTAATTTTAAAGGCACGGCTAAAGAATGGGCAGAAGAAGCTAAAAAGAAGGGTAAGCTTGATGTAACTGATAAAGAAATTCAGGATGCTTATGACGCAGAGATAGAAAAAAACCCAAAAAGAAATCCTTTCCCAAAATTATTAACTCCCCTTTCAATGGATTCTCAATTTTCGGAAATTGAAAAGGTTGTAATTAAGGTTAAAAGCGTTTTAAGTTTAAGAATAGTTGAAGATATTGAGCGAGTTTGGAGAGATTCAAACGAGGAAGAGCAAAAAGCAATTAGAGAAAAAGAAAATAAATCAGCAGGAGAAAGATATTGGCTTGCTTTCCATGACACTACGGGAACTTTAGATTTAGCGGGATATGTTAGGTCTTTGGTAGTTGCATTTATTGATGATGCCGAAGGAATAAACGTAGTTGAAACCTATCAAGCATTTATCAAAAATGATGGAAAAACATTAGACCAAATTGATGAAGTTATTAACGTATTCCAACAGGAATATAACACCGATGCTAGTAAATTAAAGGACGAAGCAGCGTTCAAAGCAAGCATTAGAGCAGATTGGGTTAAGGCGTTAGCGGATAGAGAAGAAAAAACAGATTTATCATTAGAAGGATTGGTAAAAACACTAGAGCCGTCTCTTGAACTTATTAAACTAAGAAAATAAAGTAGTTGATATGGAATTATTAAAGACAATAGGTTTATCAGAAGAGGACGTAAAAAAGATTTCTCCTGAAATGGCTAAAGCTATAAGTCAATTAGAGAGTATTTCGCAACTTGCGGAACAAAAGGATGCTGCACAAAATATAAAAGATACTTACAAATCTTTATACAGTCAAGTCGAGAAGTATATGCTATCACCTGAATTTTCAGAATTAGCATCAAAAAAAGGAAAAATTATACCTGCGGCAGCGATGGCGGAAAAGGAAATTGTTATTGAAGATATGCCGAAAGTAAAAACACTTCAAGAAATTGTTGCCGAAAAACATAAAAAGAAATCAGAACCCGTTGTCGAGCCTGCCGTAGAACCTGCTGTAGAAGAAGTAGTAGAAGAAGTTGTTGAAAAAGTTCCAACGTTACAAGATATAGCTACTAAGAAAAAAACGGTTGAAGAAAAGCTTTTTGGATTTATTTTCAAGGGAACTAAGTCAGGAGAAATGACAGGAAGAGAGTACCTTTCAATGTTGTTGGCCTACGGAGGTTCGGATGAATATTTAGGAATTTATGAAGACTCTAAGGGAGTTCATTACAGATTAGATTTACCAAAATCATTAGCGCAGGCCGTTATTTCATTAAGCATTACGCCCGAAAACTCTCAATATAATTCAATACAATCTGTTTGGGCTGCATACGCACAAGACGTTACGGCAACAATAAGCGTTGTTGGAGAAGATGAAAAGCTTTTAGAACAACTAATAAGCGTTGTTGGTGATGTCGCTTCGTTAAAACTTGAAGGCGAATTATCACCATCAGAGCTTGCAAACGATAAATTTAATCAAGTGAATTATACTGTTGTAAATGAAATTTACAGCCGTTCATTATCAGGCGATACCTACCACGACATTCAAAAGAAGATAAAACAATCATGGGAGGCTAAAGTAGAGTCAGATTCTAGTTGGAGTGTTAATCTTCCTTACGGAGTAAACTATGCCGATTACGTTTATCGTTCTGCCGAAAGCTACTATGGCAAGGGTGGAGAGTCTATTGTGGTTCAAAAGTACACTTTCTTTGTTCCTAAAGGATTAAAAAAAGTAGATTGGTTTGCCGAAACAGGAGGCCATTTAGACATATTGCCAATAAAAACTAAGGATTTTGAAAAAAACATTGAAATTGGTAAAACATATCAAGCTCAATCATCAAATTTCGATAAAGCATTATCTTGCCGAATTTTAGGAGAATCAAGGAATGGTAAGCTGTACGTAGCATCTGAAAAGGGAGATTTTGTTTATATTAATTTAAGCGCATACAGTTATTTTAGAAAATATTATGATGTTAATATTGAGCTAAAACTATCTAGCGAAACAATTGTAGTATATTCAAAAGGTGCTGTCGTTGGAGTTATGCCTACTACAAAATTATCATCTGTGTTAATATCAGGAGTTTTTGATATTCAGAATTTAAAAACTGAATTAAGAAACATTGATTCTAATGCGTTTGACTTTATGGTAAGTAGCACACAATCAATGACAGAGCAAACAGAAGCCGTTATTGAAAAAGTTGAAGAAATAAAAGTTGATGAATCCCAAGACGCACTAAAAGCGGAATTAACTTTAAGGTTGGAAACTATGCAAGACCTGTATGATGATGCCGTTGAAGAAGGGGAAAACCAATCAATGATTGATGAAATGGCATTAGAATTAGAGACTTTAAAGGATTTATTAGAAGATTAAAATGAGCAAGCAAGTAAAACGATACAACGACTATTGCCTTTTGGTTTCTAAGCTTGATGCTAAGAATCAGGAATTAGCTGAATTGGTTAATAAAAAAGGCGAACTAGAATATCAAATTGGAACTTTGAAAAGACAAATTTCAAATTTCAAAGATATTACCCAAATGTCAGCAGGAGAATTAGCTTCCATAAAAAGAAGCAGGATAAAAAACTGCCTGAACGATTCTGTTTATTTAGCTGATGGTGGCGCAATTACTACTTCCCCTGCACTAGAGTTTAGAAGGAGCGAAAGCGGGTTTAAGTCATTAACGTCAGAGCAGAAAAAACTTTATAAAAACATTGAAGGGATGTTGGTTGATAAACAATTCAGCATCCAAAACGCCACAATTATAGCTAGTGATGATAACGAAAGCTTTAATGTAAAAGACAGCAGCGAAATAGAAGATTTCATAGACGGAATGATGCGAGAAATGGATAATTATGAATCTATGCCTGTTTCAGACCTTAAAAAAACAAAACAATTAATATATATCTTTGTAATACACATCTCAAATCAATAAAATCATGGCAGAATTAAGCGAATTAACAGAACAAGAATTAAAAAGAAAAATTGACGGGGCAAAGTTGGTAATCGAAAGAAATGAGGGTCTTATAAAAGAGGCGGCTCAAAAAAAATTGGTTAAACTAGAGGCCGAACTTGAAAAGCGTGGCGATTCAGCTAAGAAAGAAGTGAAGGAAGTAAAAGCTGACGTAAAAGCTGATGCAGAAGCTACCGTAAAAGAGGTTAAGGAAGAAGCTAAAAAAGTTGAAAAGAAAGCGGAAGAAAAGGAAGAGCCTAAAAAGAAAGCCGCTAAGAAAAAAGCAACAAAGAAAAAAGCAACTCCAAAAGCCGTTGAGCCAAAAGAGAAAAAAACACCTGCCCCATCGTCTGAAAAGTTTGCTCTTACTATTGATGGGGAAGAATATGTATTTGCTGATTTGAAAAGTAAAGAATCTTGCGCTAAAGCAGTTGAGGCTGTTAAGGCTAGACGAGCAGAGCAGATTAAAAATAAGGAAGCTGCGGCAGAAGGGCGTGAGAGAGCAAAAACAATTTCAGTAACTAAAAGAATTACTGAAAATTTTGCATCTATTGCTAAAAAAGCAGTAGCGGAAGTTCCTAAAATAAAAATTGATAAACACCCAACGGATATTAAAAATGAATTAGCGGAAGTTGAAAAAGCCTTCAATAATTTATTTGATAAATTGGGCGAATTAATGGGGAAAGAAATTCCACCTAGTCAACGAAAAGAGATTATGGATATTTTAACCAAGTTTGAACAAAAAGTAGGAAAAGGCACAGACAAAAAAGAAGTTGCAGCATCACAAACCCGTAAGAAAGAAGATGGCGGTCTTGCTTCTTCGGAGATTGACAACTCTTGGTCTTATGCAAGTTTGATGTAGGTATTATTGGTATTAATTAATAAAGGCAGTAGGTATGGAAAACAGAAAATATAAACTTGGCGATAAATATCGCTCTGATTTTGATTATGACGGCATGATGGCTTATGGATTGAAAAAAACCATCAATGAAAACACCTCAATAACCACACTCACTAAACTTCACAATAGTTTTGAGGATGTAAACTTTTCCGCACAATCCGCTCATTTATGGTCTGCAATGGAAAAAATAAAAGCAGGTGATAAAAAAGAAGCAAAATCACACATTTTAGCGTTTAAAAATAGCATCGAAGATGAATTAAATTCTGTTGATTTGTTTGAAGACTACGATAACATACCTGCTAATGTAAAAGTAATTTTAGATAAATATAACCTTGAAGATGCTGATTACGAAATGCTAGGAAAAATGTTAGCCGAAGTTGAAGCAGAGGGATATACTTTTGATTATGGATTGGACGCAGAAGCTTACAATTTAAGGAAGATTAAAGATGGTGATTCTAAATACGAAGTGGGCGGAGAAATAAAAGTTGGATATACTATTATGCCTTACCCCCACAAGAAAGAACTTGTTATTGATAAGGTTTATAAGAATAAACAAGGCGAAACGTCTTACGCAGGAAAATTTGATGGCGACAACACTACCCATGATTTTATCTTGAATAAAAAGGATAAGATTACTTCAAAAAGAAAACTTCCCGTTTACGAAACTTACGCCAATCGGTACGCTAAAGGCTCTACTGTTAAAGGTGGTGGGGTGGAATATGGAATTGATAAAATAGGAACATACGATTTTGTTTATATAAAACAACTTGGTGGAAAAGAAGGTATGGTTATGGAGGTTGATGGCGAAGATTATAGAGTAAGAACAGATGAAAATAGGTTACAACAAGAGGATAAATGGTATAAAAAAAGCGATTTAAAAATAGCAAAGGGCAACAAAACAAGATTATTCAATAATGGCGGTGGGGTTGGTTCAAAAAATTCAGGCACAGATAATTGGCTATTTTTGAAAAACGGAGATGTTGTTTTTATTAATATTGACGGAGATAATAAAATAGGAATAGTTCAATCAAGTAATCAGAGGGACGGTATAACTGTTTATTATTTACCAAGAGGAGGAATGGCAACTACTGTATTTACATCTAAAGGCGTTTTACACAAAAGATATTCTTCAGGTAATGGATATTTAGTTTCTCACCTAAAGAATATAAAATCAATAAGTTTAGGTTATGAAGGTGTGTATGATGAACGAGGACTTAGTAGAGAAAGACCTAAAGATGATAGTAAAATTGAATTTCCAAATGGATTTCAGTTGGAAAAGAAAGAACTTTCTAAAATAAAAGAAAAGGATTTAACCAAAGAAATAGAATATATTAAAACACTTTCAAGTGGTTCATACGCTAAAGGCGGTGGGGTTGATGATTGGGGTA
>Ga0307376_10006847_pt1 | contig 10034 bp, 10 predicted proteins | sample TR2MG_FD_202536 | JGI IMG/M metagenome (GOLD analysis project Ga0307376, IMG submission 202536) | Soil microbial communities from Risofladan, Vaasa, Finland - TR-2 | ecosystem: Environmental > Terrestrial > Soil > Coastal area > Acid sulfate soil | place: Finland: Risofladan, Vaasa | collected...
TGCACCAGTAATACCAGTAATACCAGTAACACCAGTAACACCAGTTACGCCCTGAACGCCGCTAGAACCAGTTGGACCTGTCGCGCCAGTAATACCCGTCACACCTTGTGTGCCCTGAGGCCCCGTAGCCCCTGTGATACCCTGAACACCACTCAGTCCTGTAGGCCCTGTCGCGCCAGTAATGCCTGTAATACCGGTCACTCCCTGGATGCCTGACGGGCCTTGAGTGCCTGTAGCTCCAGTAACCCCTGCACCCGTTATACCTGTAACACCCGTTGCTCCTGTTATACCCTGTGCACCGGATGTTCCTTGTGGTCCACTTGGACCTGTTGGGCCAGTGGCTCCCGTAACTCCTGCACCTGTAGCACCTGTGACGCCCGTCGTGCCTTGTACACCAGTAGCACCAGTTACTCCGGTCACACCCGTTGGACCCGTGACCCCAGTTATCCCAATCCCTGTAGCGCCAGTAATACCTGTCACACCCTGGACGCCAGTAGGTCCTGTTGCTCCTGTAACACCCAAAGGTCCAGTAACGCCGGTTATGCCCTGCGCACCACTTGGCCCTTGAGCACCCGATGGACCAGTAACTCCAGTTATTCCCGTAATACCCTGCGCACCTGACGTACCTTGTGGTCCGCTGGGGCCTTGGGCTCCTGATAGCCCTGTCGGTCCTGTGGCACCGGTGGTTCCCGTTATGCCTGTTATACCCTGGACACCTGTTGCACCAGTTATACCCTGAATACCAGATGGTCCTGTGGGCCCAGTCGCTCCAGTAACTCCTGCACCTGTAGCGCCGGTTATCCCCGTTACTCCCGATATACCGGTCGGCCCAGTGGCTCCAGTAGTACCTTGAGGACCTGTTGCACCAGTGACTCCTGTTGCCCCCGTTACACCTGCTCCAGTTGCGCCAGTTATACCTGTTGGTCCAGTAGCGCCTGTAACGCCACTTACACCAGTGGGGCCAGTAGCCCCTGTTACACCTGCACCGGTTGCTCCGGTAACACCTGTGGCCCCCGTTACACCAATTCCTGTTGAGCCAGTTGCTCCTGTAACTCCTGCTCCGGTCGCGCCAGTGATACCAGTAGCGCCAGTAATACCCTGTACACCCGTTGCTCCTGTAACTCCCTGAACACCTGTCGCTCCAGTCACGCCAGCGCCTGTAACTCCTGTAACACCTTGCGCGCCACTTACACCAGTAGGTCCAGTGGCTCCTGTTATACCCTGGACGCCTGTAGCGCCAGTTATACCTACACCGGTGGCTCCTGTAGCGCCTACGACACCTGTGGCACCAGTCACGCCCTGGGCACCAGATACACCTTGCACACCTGTTGCTCCTGTTGTACCTACAGCGCCTGTAGCACCAGTCACGCCCTGCACACCAGTAGCTCCGGTTATCCCTGTTACTCCTGGTACTCCTGACACTCCAGTTGCGCCTGTAACGCCAGTTCCAGTTACTCCAGTTGCGCCTGTTACACCGGTTACACCTGACACGCCTGTTGGCCCAGTGGCGCCAGTAATGCCCTGAGGACCCTGGGCTCCAGTAGCACCCGTAACACCTGATATGCCATGGACACCTGTTGTGCCTGTGATGCCTTGAACACCAGACACTCCCTGTACTCCGGTTGCTCCTGTTACACCAGTTACACCCGTCGCACCGGTTGCCCCGGTTATGCCTTGAGCACCCGAAGGGCCAGTCGCACCAGCTCCAGTTGCTCCTGTAATACCTGTAGTTCCTTGAGGACCTTGTGGTCCCGTTGCACCAGTAATACCAGTAACTCCCTGTACGCCTGATACTCCTTGGGCACCACTTGGCCCCGTAGGACCAGTAGCTCCAGTTACTCCTGTGACGCCCTGGGTGCCAGATGTTCCCTGAGCACCTGATGGTCCTGTGGGTCCTGTCACTCCCGTTACACCAGACACTCCTGTAATTCCAGCCACACCTGTAGCTCCAGATGGACCAGTTGGACCTGTTGCTCCAGTAGTGCCTTGAGCACCAGAAGTACCTTGCGCTCCACTAGGACCTGTTGGGCCGGTAGCCCCTGTAATACCAGTAATACCAGTTATACCCTGAGGGCCAGTTGTGCCTGTTATACCCTGTATGCCTGATGGGCCGGTAGGACCTGTTGCCCCAGTGAGGCCCTGAGGACCTGTTGCACCAGTTATGCCTTGTGGACCTGAAGGACCAGTAAGACCTGTAGCGCCAGTAACACCTTGCACTCCACTTGTGCCGGATGGACCTTGGGGACCTGTTGCTCCAGTAATACCAGTAATACCGGTAGCTCCAGTAATACCAGTAACACCAGTAATACCAGTAACTCCCGTTATGCCTGTTACACCACTAACGCCTGTGACCCCGGTAACACCCGTGACTCCCCGGTTAGACGCGTGTATCGGCACTAGTATTCTCCTACCACATTCACATGTGCCGTTTCTGTCGCTTTACAGTAGAAGAAGATAATAGATATGCGTTCTCTTGCACCTAGCCGATTCACTGTCTTATTCCCCATTGGAGCCAATATAAACCTGTCATTAGGCTCGTTTATACCGATTTCAACATCGTTCGGCCCCATATTCTCAAACAGAGCCCAAGTCCAGGGCATCATTGGTGCATTGTGCAAAAGGTCAATATAAACAACCACATCAGATGGGACATCTATCTCTCTTGGTTCCGTCTTGCCCTCGTACTGTAAGGACTGAACGGTCTGTGCTGTAGCAGCTGCCGACGCGTTAGTTGCCATAGACTGCATGAGCACTGCCATGACCATAATCATCATGAACATCATCATGTCACTTTCGTCTATACCGAAGTCGTCGCCGGCTTTAACAAGGTCTTTTGCCATGCTGCTCCTATAACAAAGAGTGTGTCTTCAGCTTTACACTCAACCAATTACACGCTCTGCATTGTGCTCATCATCATCTTCATCATCATTACCACAATCATCATTGTTATCATCAAATTCATCAGCTCACCCATATTGATACCGCCAACAGCAGGTGCAGCTGATGTTAGGGTGATGACAACATAGTCTATTGTGTCGTCTGTGTCTGGGTCTGGCGTCGCACATGCAGTACCTGTCCCTGCACCAACACCCGTTGCTACAAAGTCAATCCCAACGGTATTAGATACTGCACCCACCAACGTGAAGTCCGTTGTGCCGATTGTCAGTATCTTGTATGTGGTGCCAACAACGAATGCGCCTGCAGGTATAATAGCTAGCCAGCCAGCTATCTCTTTCAAAGACACATACAGTAGGCAGTCTGTGTTGGGAAGAGTCAATACTGCCGGGATGGCATCTTCCTCACCTGCTACTAGAGCCGTTAGCATTGCGTAGTTGACTGTGCTGTTGATGAATGGCCCACCAACTACTGGCTGGTATAGGAATGCACGAGAACCAGGTATGAGTACTAGTGCACTTGTGTACTGCTCAACTAGCAGATAGAAGAAGCCTGCAGTAGGCGCCTTGGTAGCAAAGTTGCCTGTGAGCTGCCCTCCTACAGCTACGACTTGTGGACTGGCAATGTCTGTGCTTAGATATTCTCCCATGATGTCCCTCCTTTAGTGTTTGTGCTTACTAGTATAAATGTATTGGTTTACGCTGTAATTGCATGCACGTTGTATTTCAGTGTACCTAGCAGTACTTTGCAAAGTTGCTTTGGGTATATTTGCACTTTGCAAAGTTAATGTGCCGTTACTCATATCTATTGCTCTCTTTCTTCTTACTGCTGTCACCTCCAGTAATTTTTTCTGCTACCCACGTGCCACCCGCGGCAGCTATTGGTACAACCACGGCAAGAGCAACTGCACCCCAAAACAGAGGGACAATCGCCTGTGCTAGGGTTGTGTTGAGTGCTTTCACATTTATAGGCTGGTTCGCCACTAGTCTTCTCCATTCTACCTATAATACTCTACCACCTTCTTTACAGCCTTGCCACCGTATTCTGCTGCTTTCTTAGCACCTTTCGCAGCTGTTTCACTTATTGGTTTTGGTCGTGGTGGAGTTCCAGCGGGTTCATACAAATCGCGTGTCTGCTCCATCATCAAGCCCATCATCATCATAACGATCATCATCATTATCAAATTGCCTATATCACCTATACCACCAAGAAGCCCCGTTGGGGGCATATTCTCAAGTGTTACTGCGTCAGTTATTGTGGTCTCAACGCCATCTACCTCCACCTTAAGTGTATACTCACCATTTGCTTTACCTGTTGCGGGGACTTGAAGGGTGATGTCACCGCTCCATGTCTTTTCTGTAAGAGATTTGGTAAGCTCTATGGTCTTGAAGGCTTCAATATCACGACCCATGGCTAGTGATAAAGACCCCCAGAGCTGCAGTTCAGCGTTCTCTGTAGAGGTATACTTAAATGTGACACCAACTTTGAGAGCGTCACTAGGACCAAGGATAGGGTGAGCACTAGGTAGTGTTGCTTCGATCTCATATACCTGTAAATCACTTGTAGCACCCTCACTCCCAGCTGTGAAAAGGTGTGTCTTAGACGTTCTGTCCAGCTCCTCAATGGCGGACCTTAGTACACATTCCACATACCAATCACCCGTCTCGTCAATTCTGAACCATAGCCCAAAGCCTTCTGGCTGTATCTCGTAAACATGTTCCTGGCCTGGGTTAAGGTTCTGTTGCTCATCCGTTCGCCCAACAGTAGCGCCGGAAGGCTTTGTAATCTTACAATCGAGAAAGAATCTGCCCTCATAGCTAGATGTGTTCTTTACGTGCACGAGGACGCTGAAATAATCATTCTTGACCATGTCAGGAGCAGGCAGGATTTTAGTTATAAGGCCTTCTCTCAGCTTTACATCTAGTATATCGCCTGTGAGAGGTGGCACTTCGTAGATGGTGATAACAGAGTAGTCCGTCTCACTCTTTTCAACCTCGTTATCTGCCGTCTTTAGAGTGCCCCTTACGCTGTAGGTCTGCCCAGGCACGAGACTACTAGGAAGTGTTATGCTTCCTGTAATTGCACCTGGCTTCCAGTCTGTAGACATTTGAAGCTCTGTAGGAATCCCAGGAAATGTGTACTTCGTGAGGAATGTTGGGTCTATTCCAGTACCAAGGGAGATAGTGAGTATTCCAGATTGTGCTGGTCCTTTATAGCTATAAGCAACACTGAATGGTACGCTTTCTCCAATTTCATAAGTATTAGTGGCTATTGTAATATCAACATTGGCAAGGTCAGTGTATGGTATCGCACCTCCAGCGTTGAAAAGAACTGTCTTAGCAAATGTATGCAGAATGGTTCCAGCCTTGTCTTTCAGCTCAACATAGATATACCAGTTGCCGGGTTGGTCCACTTTAATTCCTAAAGCAGGCTCTGAAAAAGTATGAGTCGCCCCCGGACTAAGATCATTGGCTTTGCCTTCAAGGCTTCCAAGCACCGTACCATCGGGCTTGGTGTACTTGTAATTGATGTAAGGTGTGTATGATATTGCACATGTATTCTTCACCCTCACGCGAAGGAGGAATGAATCTCCAACTTGCATACCTGCTGCTGGTAGAGCTAACTCAGTAGAACCCTTGAGCACCTTGACATACTCGATTACGCCAGTTGGGTCTTCTGTAACCGAAAGCACACCAATATCAGTGTCTACCTCTTGAGCGCCATCATCCGTCTTCAGTGTGGCCCTAACGTCGTACATAACCCCAAGTGTAAGAGTGCCCGGTATGGTAAATACCCCTTCGTAGACGTCAGATACCCAATCAAGAGAGCCGTTAAATGCTATCTGCACTGGGCTGAATGTATAGAGAGTTTGTGCAAAGGAATACCGCCCTATAGATATTGTCAGCTGCCCGTTCTGGGGTTTACCTTTGTACTTCCACGACATAGTGTACGATACTTCGCTGCCCAAAGGGTAGTCCCCACTTGGTATTACGATATTGGGGTTGTACAGGTCTGATGCCGGCCAGGCCTCCCCTGCGCCAGCCAATACCTTAGACTCTTCATCATCAAGATGGTACACACCATCAGACCCATGCCAATAACTAGAGGCGTATATCGTCACATCACCACTTGGCATGGTGAAATGGCCACCAAAAGTGAATGTTAACCCTGCAGAAACATTCGCTGCCAGATCTATGTACGTGGTTGAGTTGAACTTAGCAACACACTTTATGCCAATGGGTGCCGTATACTTGTTCTTTATGAATATACTGGCCCATACGGTGTCCCCCGGCTGGGGTACCTCTGGTGATATGATAATATCTACTATCTCTGCATACTGCGCCATACTGCACCCCTTACGTCTCCGCGCCTAGTCATCCTGCCCCTATAGCAAGAGAGGGCTAACCAAGCATACTGCTCAGCTAGCCCTCATCTGCACAACCCAGACCTCGGAGACCGGTTTACATATATTCTGTTAAACCAATCGTGCCTGTCATGTTACATCCTATGTACTCACACCAGCATTTACCAACCTCACCGGGCAGATAAGGACTACCACTAAGCTCACGGCTCCAGGTTGATGCTATGCAGCAGCTATTACTGTGGCATCCGCAAACGGCAGATAGACAATATACCAGTCAATTACACCCGACACGGCATCCGTTGCGTTAATCAACCTGATGGTGCCCGCAGTCATTGTTAATGGAGCCGCGAAGCCTCCCTCTGCGCCCGTCAAGTCCAGATGGCCAACGCCAACGCCTGGAGTTAATAGGCCTGCAAGCAGACCAGTCCAGGTCAGAAGAACGTTAACTGCAACTGTGGCAATCGAGGCCGCTGCAGCACAAAGGTCAGATATGGCACCACCGCCGGTAGGCAGGAATGCTAACTGAGGTGTGGCCAAACCAGCACCTATAACGGTGGTAACATGACCAAAGAGCGCGTAAACGTGTACCGGGCCACCGGTGATAGTAAAGAGAGCAGTACCTGGTGTTAGATGTGCTGGTGATAAATCACCTGCAAGACCTACTCTGCGCACCGCTCTGTATAAGCGAGTTTGGGCTAGTGTTTGCCCTCTTGTATATTGTGTCGTCATTTTAATCTCTCCTTATTCTCGTTTCTACTTTAAGCAGCAACAATTAGTCCCAGCGCGTTGAGTGGCAGGTAGGTTATATACCAGTCGATTAGGCCACCGGTAACAGCTACACCTGTTGCGTCAGTAACGGCTATAACGCCAGAAGTGACAGTAATTGGGTGTGCGAAACCGGCTTGCGCAGCAGTTAGGTCTAGATGACCTATTCCTACGCATGGGGTTAACAGTCCAGCCAACAGACCAGTATAGGTGTAGAGGGTATTGATGGCGTCTGTGTCAATGTCTGCGGCTGAATCACACAACTCGGTCTGTGCACCACCACCAGTAGGGGTGAACTGCAACGTAGGAAGCGCGGTGCCCGCAATGAGCTCGGTAGCATGGCCGATTATACCATATACAAGCACCGGACCAGCCGTGATGGTGAAGATGTTAAACGTTGCGGTACCAAGCTCCAGTGCTACGCCCGGCCTGCGTACTGTTCTTAATGCATGGGTTTGGGTTAACTGTGCTCGAGTGTATTGTGTAGTCATTGTCTTTCTTTTTCTCCTTGTTCTTATTTCCGCCCTAGCTTATGCTAGGAGTCCCAAGATACTTCTACCCTGGGTGTCCTTTGGACGCTGAGTATGTCAAGCTTTCGCCTTTACCCAGCGTCCTCCGGGAATCCATCGCAACAAAGATTGTCAACCCTAGGCAACTAATGTCTTACCAATGTAGCCGTAGAGCTGCATTGTGCCAACGACACCAGTCGCAACCGCAACGGTGTTCGTTAGCTGCCCGGTGAGGGTTGCGCCTGCAGGTAGCCTTAGCAGGGTTGGCTTGTTGGCAATGTTGAAAACTACCGCTATGGCACTGAATTCATCATTCTGCGGCCCCAAAGGTGTTGCGAGATTGGCGGTGTGATAAACTCCGCCAAGGGGATTAGCCAGTGCATCAGCAAACAGCGAGCACCTCCAGTTGTAGACAACCGTGCCTGTTCCATCTGCAAGACACGTACCAACAACAGCGTTTAAGAACCATACCTGGCCTGCTGGTACTGTTATGGTGACACTAGTGATCGCTCCAACAGCAGCAGCTGCAGGGACAGTAATGGTTGCTAAGCCGTTTACTCCAGCGCCGTCAATATTTCCCAGTATATGCTGTTGCTCAGCCCACACGAGTGGTTGATTTACAGCCTTATCCAGGTCCCAAAACGCCGGTACACCCTTATAGTTGCCTACTGGGATAACACCCGCTCTGGCAACATTCTCGATCACGCCCGCCGGCGTGATCTGGGTGATTGTGGTCAAGGGGCGAATTGCCTTATCAATTATGTTTTGTCTTCCCATAGTCATGGAATACCTTCCTTTTTCGGCTATAAGCCGTAATATTTTCGATGCCTACACGTCTAGCCTACGCTGGCCATCATTCCGGTCATCATCTTCATCATCATCATGACGATCATCATGGTGATCATGAGATTCATGAGTTCCGAAATATCGATTCCGCCGGTTTGAAGCGCTGTCGTCATCGTTTTACTCCTTTACGTTTTTCTTCTTCTTTACAGGCTACCCTATTTAGATGGCGCCGCCGACACCGGCCATCATGCCCATCATCATCTTCATCATCATCATGACAATCATCATGGTGATCATAAGATTCATGAGCTCAGAGAGGTTAATGCCAGTGGTGGGGGTGTCCTGTGTCGGTAGCACACTCGACTGCATAGCAGTAGCCTGCTGTGATCCGATCCGCGGAAATACGGTTGTTTGAAGTGATCTGATCGTCATATTTTTCTCCTTCGCCTTTGTTTCTTTACTCCCTACTGCCGCTTAAGGGAGGTCTCTTAGCTAACCGTTAACGTGAAGAAACGCCTGGGTGCTAGGCACCAAAGGCGTTCTTGAGGTTGCGCTCCCACTTGTCGGCGACCGCAGGGGTAACCTTGGCCTTGTAGTTGGCTACCGGGATGGAGCCGGAGACGTCCTTGCCGAAGAACTGGCTCATCGACTGAACGTAGTTCTCAGGCATCACGCGCAGCTTGTTCTGAAGCTTCCTCTTGGATTCAGCGATACCCATTTAATTTCCTCCTATTTATTTCTTATTTTTCCGCTGTGCTGAGCTGTTCACGACACACCTGCGCTACGGCAGTTGGCGCTTTTTGGGGTGCATGAACTTTCAGCATACAATATAAGTATAGTACAAAAGCCTGTAAAAGGGAAATCCCTTTTGTCACTGCAAATACAGTGGTAGAGGGCTTTACGAGGAACAAAGCTCTACCTGTTTTCGGAAAAATGTTTGGGGATTGTTGAATGGGTGTGAGGGCCGCTAATCAGGAAGAGTGTTTAAGTAGGCTGTGATTGTATCACCATGACAGTAGAGGGGATTTTCACCTATGCCATTCCAGTCATGGCAATAACAACCCAGTTTCTTGCCTTTGAGTGAGAGGACTCTACGCTTGAATTCCGGGTCAGAGATAAGCCGTCTGTGGAAGTATACAAGATGTTTGAAGACGACTTCTTCACGCGTACCATCCCCGTCTGCGCGAGGAGGGCCTATGTAGAAGGGGTTGCCGAATATTGAAGGTCGGCCGATGTAGACGTCGTATGAGCTTTTGTTGACTATGGTGACGGTTGTTGTCATCGCAGCCAGTGTCCGTATGAGTTAATGCCTCTGAGGATACTTATCCAGTAACCCCAAAATCCCATGAGCTTCATAGGTGTTATTATACCTATTTCTCTCCTCCAGAGGTAAACATGCCAACATACCCAAGGATACTTCCACCAAGGATGAGGGAAATGCCAGCAGTACCGTGCCACCTGAAAGTAGTTCTTTACTACTTCTAGTGGGTTATACCTACGGATGACGTGTGCTGTTTGCAGCCTTATCCTTTTCACTTTGTTCGGGGTTCGCATTTATGTCAACACCACTTGCGATTAGCCCAATACTACCACAGTTAGGACAAACGCATCCCTGATATTGCACGGCGGTTGTCAACATTGGCGCGACTTGATACGTCTCTTCGTGGTAGTTCCACGACGCACCACAAATATGGCAGTCAACTCTTAGATACGGC
>Ga0307376_10006850_pt1 | contig 10033 bp, 8 predicted proteins | sample TR2MG_FD_202536 | JGI IMG/M metagenome (GOLD analysis project Ga0307376, IMG submission 202536) | Soil microbial communities from Risofladan, Vaasa, Finland - TR-2 | ecosystem: Environmental > Terrestrial > Soil > Coastal area > Acid sulfate soil | place: Finland: Risofladan, Vaasa | collected...
TGCCCGGCGATTCCAGCTTGACCCCCCCATTGCCCCAGTTGTTCCTAATCGTATTGTAGCTGATGCCCCCGCTGGCTCCGCCCTTAACCCAAATGCCGCCCACATTAGCAGCTACCTGGCAATTGTCTATGATCAACCCTGCGGTATCACTATCCACCGCAATACCCCAGCCGCCATTGTTAATTATCTTTGACCCCTCTATGGTAGTCTGGCCATCATTGAAGACCTGGATGCCCCCGGCCAGTCCTTCGCGGACGATCACCTGGTTAAAAGCCGCGTCCACGCCATCCACCCGGATTGATCCATTATGATCAACGCTCGAACTGCCAGCATATTCCACCAGGGTGTAATCGAGCTCTGAGCCTGTTGATGAACCGGAAAAGGAGAGATAAGCCCAGGCCAGCCCCTGGCTGGTGGTGAAGGTGACCAGGGCGCTGGGGCCACCCTGGGCCAGCAACCGGCCGTTAAATTGGATCGCCTTATTGCCATTGGTCATCACCGTGGTCCCTGCCTCGATGGTTAGCGTGGCGCCGGCATCTACCAGCAGATTCTCCCGGATCAAGTATGGGCCGCACTCGGGTGTCCAGACTGTATCGTCCGCGATAACGCCCTCGCTGATCTCCGTCTCTCCGCAGCTTGACGACAACCAGCCCGCCAATACCTGGGGGCCAGGCTGGACGATAAAGTTGCTCAGGTTCCATTCGTCGCTACCGTAACTCACCTCCAGGGTGAGTACCTCGCCCAGCACGGCCGGGACAGGCAACCCCGTCAGGCTGACAGTGAAAGAGGGCACGCTCCCGCTGCCCAGCGAGGTCGTCGCGTTGAACAAGACCTCATGATCGCGCAGGATCAACACCAGGGCTCCGGCCACCGGCAGGCCATCATAATAGACATAGCCCACGGCCGTGGCTTCCGCCGTTGCAGCCGGTTCAGCCGGCTTAATCTCACCCACCGCGGCTGCCGCCGGCCGGATCCCACCATCTGGTAACAGTAGCCTGAGCACTACCAACAACAATAGCGGCAAGCCAACACAGCAGAGTACCTTGGAATAATTAATACGGCCACCCATAGAAATACCCCCGCCAACACTGAGTTCGCGTGTGTGTAATCAAGCACAGTTTTTGGTTGAAAACCGGCCGGAAACATCAACAACTGACCCAGCAAACGCCGATCCAGTTTTCCGAACTCTCGCTAACCGGACCGAACACCAACTTCCCTTGAAAGGCGCCAATCTCACTTAAGATCAGTATACATCTGATCAGGCTGCGACCTTTGTGTTTTTAATCACTGCCTAAACTCAGCACGTTAAGCATGAAGAAGGTCATGATTCCCGGCCCGGCATTTGGATAACCTGGCCGCCCTGCTTGATAATGTTGCGCATCCATTATCTAGAATCGACCGCATTACTCCTTGACCTTACCGGCCCGATCATCTACTTGATAAAACAGATGAATTGCCCCAAAAATGGTTTGCAAGATAACATTGAGAGCAAGATCATGAACGACGAAAAAATCAAAGAACTCGAAAAGAAAATCGCCGACCTGCAAATACAATGGCCGGCCCATTCCGTCCCCCCGGCCATGATGCAGCTCCTGGATGACCTGGAAGAAGAGCTGGCTCAAGCCAAACAAGCCCACAACGGGCAAGACTCCCCTTTGACAAGTCGCCTGAATCAAGTATAGTATATCGTGTCTAGTCATACGTGACTAGACGAAGATGAATAGTGAGAACATTGAATAGTTTTTCTCTCCGTTCTTGTCTGTGTTTGTCCGTGTCCAATTTCCAAACGAACAGGCGATTCGATGTTCACTGTTCACTGTTAACTGTTCACCGTTAACTTCCTACCGGAGTAAAACACAATGGAGAGAGAACTCCTCCTCCTGGGTATGCTGCGTATCGAAGAGATGCACGGCTATCAAGTCGACCAACTGATCAACTCCCACCTGGAGCCATCCTTCCAGCTTAAAAAACCAACCATGTACAAGCTGCTCAACAAGATGGTTGATCAGGGTTGGATAACCTTCCGCGAAGAACAGGAAGGCAACTACCCCGTCCGGCGGGTCTATGCCATTACTTCGGCCGGGGAAGAGGCTTTCCAACAACTTCTCCGCCAGAGCCTGGCCGACTACCGGCCGGTCAGTTTTAACGACATCGCCCTGGCCTTCCTGGATTCACTCCCGGCCGGCGAGGCGTTGCCCCTTCTTCGGCGGCGGCGGGAAAGTATCAGCCACCACCTGGAGACAACCCGGGCCCACGATCCCGAGCTGGGCGCCCACCAGGGTGGTTACCAACTACTGCTTCTTCACCAGATCCAACATCTTTCGGCCGAATTAGCCTGGATGGATGAACTCCTCGACCACTTACAAGGTGCTGATGCAAATAAAAACCTCGTAGGTCTCTGAGACCTACGAGGTTTAACAGATTTATGGAAGCAACTTTTTATTATCAAGGAGACAGCAAGGCATGAATGACCCAGTTAAAAACGGACTGGCCATCGAAACTTTAGGCCTGGTCAAGCGTTACAATGAAGAAGTTTTGGCCGTTGATGGCGTCGATTTGGCCATACCGGCCAACAGTATCTACTCCTTATTAGGCCCCAATGGGGCGGGCAAGACGACCACCCTTTCCATATTAACCACCCTGCTCGAGCCCACGGCCGGTGTCGCCCGGGTGGCCGGCATGGATGTCGTCGGCCAGGCCAATGAAGTGCGCCAGATCATCGGTGTCACCTTCCAGGAAACCGTCTTGGACGATGCCTTGACCGGCCGCCAGGCCTTAGACTTTCACGGCCGGCTCTATAACCAGAGCAAAGCTAAACGCCAGGCCATGATCGCCGAGCTGCTGGCCCTGGTTGAGTTAGAAGAGGCGGCCGACCGCAAGATAAAAACCTACTCCGGCGGAATGAAACGCCGCCTGGAGCTGATCCGTGGCCTGATGACCGGCCCGCAAGTCCTCTTCCTGGATGAACCCACTTTGGGCCTGGATCCGCAAAGCCGGGCTCGCCTGGGCGACTACATCCTCGACCTCAAGGAAAAACAAGGCTTGACCGTGTTGTTGACCACCCATTACATGGACGAAGCCCAGCTTCTCTCCGACAAAGTGGGCATCATCGATCACGGCAAGATCATAGCCGAAGGCACCCCCCAGGAACTCATCCAACAGATGGGCGCCGATGTGATTCATATTGAAGGCCAGGGCGAGAGCGCTAACTTTTTGACCGCCCTCCAGGCCTTGCCCTTCACCCGGACCGTTTCCGAAACCGACGGCCTGATCCATGTCGGCGTTGACACCGGCAACCGTCGCCTGGTCGAGGTCGTCTCCGTCGCCAGCGACCAGGGCTATCGTATCGAGGACATCTCTGTAGCCAAACCCAGCCTGGGCGACGTATTCCTCAAATACACCGGCCGGCAATTCAGGGACTAAGGTCATCTTTCTGAGGCGCCGCAGGGCCTTACTGATTCACAGCTTACGACAAGGAAAAGTCATGATCCTACGGGCACAAATAGATTAATATAGAAAACCAATCCGTGTTCATCCGCGTCCAAATAAAGGGATAGAAACAAAACCTTGCGACAGGCAATATCACGAGCAGATGGGCACAAACGAACATAAAACAATAAAAAAATCCGTGTTCAGCCGCGTTTATCCGCGTCCAATTACCAGGAGAAAAACCAATGAGTGCAGCTTTAACACTTTGGAAAAAACACATGCGCAAAACCCTGACCAGCCCAGACGAGAGTTTAGGCATGTTAATCCAACCCATCCTCTGGGTCGTCTTATTTGGCGTAGGCATGGGTAGTCTGCTCGGCGCCACCACGCCCGGCGGCGAGGATTTTTACGTCACCTTTATGTTGCCCGGCATCATCACCCTGACTGCTCTTGGCGGCGCTATTGGCGGCGGCTCCGAGTGGCTCTACGAAAGGATTCAGGGCATCGTCAAAGAATACCTGGCCGCACCCATCCCCCGCTTGAGCATTCTCATGGGCAACGCTCTCAGCGCCATGACCAAGAGCCTGCTCCAGGCCGTCGTCATCATGATCGTCGGCGTCCTCATCGGCGCCAAACTCAGCGACAACGTCCTGGGTTGGTTTGGCGGACTGCTCCTGGTTGCCGGCTACGGCCTCGGCTTCTCCGGCATCGCCATCGCCGTCGCCTCCAAGACCGACAGCCCCGGCGGCTACCACATGTTGATCTTCATGCTCAACCTGCCGCTGCTATTCCTCAGCAACGCCCTCTATCCCTTGGAGACCATGCCCACCTGGATGGAAGTCGCCGCCCGCCTCAACCCCACCACCTACGTCGTCACCGGCATGCGCATCATGACCTTCGCCACCGGTAACGCTTTAGCTACCGTCGAAACCATTCCCCTCTGGCTCTGCTTCCTGGTCGTTGCCGTCTTTTTAGCCTTTGGCATGACCCTGGGCTATCGCTCTTTCAAAAGTTCCATCCGCTAGAGCAGGGTTCCCGCCCCCAGGAGTAAGCATCCTTAGATGTGGCTCGCCCCATTCCCTACCTTTCATCATAATACTGGGGGCGAGACAACCGGGAATTAAACCCCCGGTCGCGATTGATCATTCTGCCCGGTTGTCTTGCCCACTACTGGCCGGGATTTCAACCCCACAATCGCTCAAACCTGACCCAAGATCCCAAAATCCGAGCACATCCCAGCCCTCAGCCTTCAATCTTTTCTCTAATATGTATATTAAGCCAACGCTACTCACACACAGCTTGCCATCCATCAAAAACCGATCTAAGCTACTATCCTCAAGCGCCCTGTCTCGGGTCGACCATCAAAAAACGTCTCCAACTCAACTTTATGAGGTGGAAGATGATAACCCCGGGTATAATGCTGGCTTGCGAAGGCGCCCGGCGCAAATAATTCTCATCAAGAGGCATATCCATGATACGTCGCATTGGCAAAATAATTGGCCTGGTAATCGTTGGCTTGGCCGGCTTGTTGATCCTCTTTTTGCTAATTTCCATGATTCGTTATTCGCCCGAATACGTCGGCCGCACCTTGCGCTGGCGAGAATCCAGCGTCGCCACCTATCGAGAGTTGTTTCCCACCCGCCCTGTGGCCGCACCGGCCGAACCCTTCCACTTCGACGAAGCCCCCGAGCAGGCCGGTAACGTCGCCAACACTTTCGAAGCCATCTTGGAGACCCCAAATCTGGATGATTTCATGACCGAGATTGGCACCGAGGCCTTTATCGTCATCCAGGATGACACCGTCCTCCTTGAACGTTATTACAACGGCGCCGGCCGCGACACCCTCATGACCTCCTTTTCCGTAGCCAAGTCCTTCAACACCGCCCTGATCGGCGCGGCTATCGAAGATGGCTACATCAACAGCCTGAACGATCCCATCACCGACTACCTGCCTGAACTGGCCGAGCGCGATGAACGATTTAAGGATATAACCATCCGCCATTTGATGCTGATGGCCTCTGGCCTGGATTATCAAGAGTTGCGGCCGGGTCTCTTCAACAGCGATGATGTTATTACCACCTATTACCTCGACCAGCGTGAGGCAGCCCTAACCTTTACCGAAATCCTCGATCCGCCAGGTAACTACTTCCGCTATAACAAGTACCATCCCCAGTTGTTAGGCCTGATTCTAGAACGGGCCACGGGTTTATCACCGGCCCGCTACCTGGAGCAAACTATCTGGCAGAAAATTGGCATGGAATATGATGGCTCCTGGAGCCTGGATAGTGAGGAGAGCGGTTTCGAGAAAATGGAAACCGGCGTCAACGCCACCGCCATCGACTTTGCCAAATTCGGCCGGCTCTATCTTGAAGAGGGCAACTGGGAGGGAGAGCAGGTCCTGCCGGCCGAGTGGGTCGCCGAATCAACCCAGGTCGATCCAACCCTTCAGCAGAATGACTACTACCCTGATGATTTCGGACAATTGATCTTCAATGAATTGGATGGCTACTACAAATACATGTGGTACGGTTTCTTTCGCGGAGAAGAGGGCTACGACTTTATGGCAGAAGGAGATCGCGGCCAATTCATTTTTGTATCGCCCGATAAGCGCTTGATCATCATCCGTAACGGCCTTGAATGGGGTATTTCGTCTGCATCATGGACAAGAGCTTTTCAGGAATTCGCCGATCAGTGGTAATGGTCGCTTGAATCAGCCGCCTCATTTTGCCTCCGCGTAGCTGGGATAATTGCTAGCGCCGCTTCACCATCGCGGCCGTCTCCTACTGGAGAGTGGTGGTCCACATTTTTCGGGCCACATCGTTGTCTCTGTTTGGATTACCTGGGGATATTTCGAGCCTTTCCCTTGGCCCTAATAATTGGCATCGACGCCGGCATCTGTATCTGCAGCGGCAGATGCCGTCAAATCTCGCAGATAATCCCCCATCAGCGGCCACATCTGCCGGTATCGTTGATACCGGTGCTGGTACATTTTATGCCGCCTTTCATCCGGCTCAAAGGTGCGCTCAAGCTTAACCATTGCCCGCACGCCCTGTTCATAGGACCCAAACATTCCGGACCCTACCCCGGCCACGATCGCTGCGCCCAGCGCTCCGGCTTCCGTGATCACCGGCCGGGTGAATGGCTGGCCAAAGATGTCGGCGCACGTTTGCACCCAGATGTCCGACTGGCTGCCGCCCCCCACGGCCCGATAATCCTCTGCTTGAATGCCTGTCTCAGGCAACGACTCAACCACTTCTTTAAGATAAAACGCGGCCCCCTCGATAATCCCTTTGAGCACCTCGCCACGATGGGTCTCCAGGCGCAACCCGGCGATCAGGCCGGCTGAATCGGCTATGAACGCTGGTGGTCCTGTGGTGGAGAAATGAGGCAAGACCATCACCCGGCTGGGTCCGGCCGGTAACTCAGCGAACAATGCCGGATAAATGGAGCGCCCTTCGGCCAACGCCTGGCGATGTTCGGTCGCGGCAAACGTATCGCGATACCACTTAACCAGCGAGCCGCCCTGATTATAAAGGAAAGAAACGAAGCGATTGGGTACCGCATGATGTTCCGTATTCAGACCGCGGCTTATCATGGCCCTGGGGTTCGATTGGCCGGCGAACACCGGTGTGATGCAATGGAATGTGCCCATGCCATAAACCGCTTTACCCACATCGATCGCCCCGCAGCCGACCGCATTGGCGCCTTGATCGTGCACGCCGGCAACGATACGCACCCCCGGCGGCAAGCCCAGATCGCCGGCGATGTGGGTTGCTACCGTTCCGATCACGGTACCCGCGGGCACAACAACCGGTAGCTTGGAACGGTCGAGATCGGCCGTTTCCAGCAAAGCATCCGACCAGTCGCCCGCCTGGAGATCAAACAGCAGGCTGCGGTTCGCCAGCGTGAAATCCACCACCGGCTCAGCGCCCAACAAAAAAGAAATAAACCCGCTCCAATGCAGGAACTTGTAACTTTGCCCATAGAGCTCTGGCTGGTGCCGGCGAATCCATTTGAGCTTGGTCAGGCTGTAGCGGTTGCCCAGCGTATTGCCGGTAATGGCGTAGAGCTGTTCATCTGGCAGGAGCGTTTTAAGATCGGCCAGGAATTCCTCACCGCGCATATCGTAATTGAGCAGGGACGGCCCCAAAATCTGGCGATCCGCGGATACGGGCACGACCGCTTCTCCTAAAGAGGAAACCGCCAGAGCCCGGATTTCTGCTTTTGGCCTGGCTCCCGTAACCGAACGAATAGCTGATTTTACCTCTTCCCAGACGGATCCCGCGTCTAGCTGGGCCCAACCGGGCTGGGGGTGCTGGATCTCATATTCCCGGTAAGCCGCGGCCAGTGGCTCGCCGGTCGGAGAAAACAAGGCCACCTTGCAGCCGGTGGTACCCACATCGATCCCCAGCAGCATCAACCCGGTTCCCACAGAGCAAATCGTGGCTGTGGCTGCCAACCATACTTCGACAAATCCAGGGGATGGCGCGCCCACCCTTGAGCCACCCGCTCTTGGGTTGCCTGCCAGCTCTGCAAGCCACTCAACGCATCGGCCGCTTCCACATTACACGCCCCCACCGCCACGGCCATCGTCAAGGCCTGCTCAGGCGACAGTTCGCGCAAAAGAGCGCCCAGGAAACCGGCGATCGCCGCATCCCCTGCGCCGGTCGTTCCCACCACCTCAACCTGAAAACACGGCGCCCATAACATTTTATCCGCCCAGCCGGCCGGCTCTTCCGGCCTGGCCCGCCCCATCCCATCCAATGTGCGAGCGCCGGCCGTGCGTAAAAACAAGCCGTGATGGCCCAACTTGATCACCAGCATCTTCACGCCCATGGCCAATATTTCGTCACTCAAACTGACCAACAAGGCTGGCGTGACCGCTTCGATGATGTCCGCTTGTTTCACTTCCTCATACAGTTCCCGGCGCAACATAAAAAGGATCTCTTCGATACTGGGTAAGAAGAGATCGACATAGGGCAGGGTCTGCTGCAAAATTTCCCGCCAATCGACCTGGCCCCCGGGGGAAGCCGGATCAGGCAGCGCCATGTCCAGCGAGGTCGTCACGCCGGTAGCTTTGGCCTGTTGGAAAACAGCTACCAGCTCCGCGCCGTTCTCTTCATACATGAGACGCATGATGGGCGGGTAGCCGAAATGAAAAAGGTGCGCCTCGGCCAGCAGATCACAGTTGATGTCGGCCGCACAGAAGGCGTCATTAGCCCCGGGGAAGTGCAGGAAAATGCGATCGACCCCCGGCGCACTGATGATCAATGTATAGGATGTCGTTTCCTCGTGGGAGATGGCGATGCAGTGGGTCAGCTCCGGGTCGACCAGCTCCAGGATTCGCTGCCCGAATGAATCGTCGCCGATTTTAGCCACCAATTGCGTGGCTACGCCCAACTTATGCAGCGCCAGGCCGGTATTGGCGACGGAACCGCCGGTAGCAAATTCGGCCGATCCCGTTGAAATTAGGTGCCCCGGCCGGAACAACGTCCCAAACTGCCCCGATGGGACATGCCCCAGATTAGGGATGACATCAAGACAAATATGACCGGCAACCACCACCCGCTTTTTACTGTTCATGACTTATCTTCAGGCCATAAAACGACCGCAAAAAAATTCTAAGTACGGAAATAGCCGGATAGCCCCGGGAAATTTCACGAGGCTCAATGAACAGCGCAACCGGCTATTCCCAACCTATTTCCCAGAGACTGCTCTGCCCGCGCTGCCGAAAGTACGCATTTGTGCGGCCACGACGCCCCGCACCGCCTCTTTGATCTGCCGGACCATCAAGGGGTAATCATTCTGCGTTTTGCTCTCCTTATCCATGGCCGATCGCGTAACTGCCAGCGCGGCCTGGGCATTGCCGGTGAAGAAGTTGATCTTGGCGATGCCCAAAGAGATGGCCCGTTTGAAATCCGCCTCCGATATGCCGGAACCGCCGTGCAGAACCAGCGGGATGCCGGTCGCGTCACGAATGGCCTTCAGCCGCTCAAAATCGAGATGCGGTTCGCCTTTGTATTTACCGTGGGAATTGCCGATGGCTACGGCCAATGCGTCGATACCGGTTTCCTTCACGAATTGCCCCGCCTGGGCCACGTCGGTGTACAGGGCCGGATCGGCGCTGCCTTCCAGCGCCCCCCCTTCGTCGCCACCAATGATGCCCAGTTCTGCCTCGACGGAAACGCCCCGCGGCCGGCAGATGGCCACAACTTCCCGGGTTTGCCGGATGTTTTCTGAATACTCGAGCGAGGAGCCGTCAAACATGATCGACGTGAAGCCCAGTTCCAACGCTGTCTCGATACCGCCCATGGTCAGACCGTGATCGAGATTGAGGGTGATATCGACCTTTTCCCGCGCCGCAATCATATGGACCAGCGGCACCAAATTTTCCAGGGTGACGAAGGGATAATGGGCTTCGGCGATACTGATGATGACCGGCGATTGTTGCTCCCGCGCAGCCTCGACGATTGCCTCTAGAAACGTGAGATCCATGATATTGAACGATCCGACAGCGTAATGTTCGCGGTATGCCTTGTCTAGATTTGTTTTGAGGGTTACCAATGCCATTGTCTTTCCTTTTAGGGGATCCAGATGAAACAGA
>Ga0307376_10006852_pt1 | contig 10033 bp, 12 predicted proteins | sample TR2MG_FD_202536 | JGI IMG/M metagenome (GOLD analysis project Ga0307376, IMG submission 202536) | Soil microbial communities from Risofladan, Vaasa, Finland - TR-2 | ecosystem: Environmental > Terrestrial > Soil > Coastal area > Acid sulfate soil | place: Finland: Risofladan, Vaasa | collected...
GTTACAGCATCAGTCACCTTGCCATAGAGGTTGGCCAGACCCGGTGGTGGCGTTGGTGGTGCTGCCCTGGCCATGGCAGCGATCCCCACTATGGCGGCAAGACCTAGCCCTATCGGTATGATGACTAGAGCTGGTGATATCCGTCTCTCTTTGCTTTTATCATCCATCTTGACACCGCCTTAAACAGTTATTTGCGGGGTATAGGTCACCTGCAACACCTCAGTGTCAGCGACCACAACAGGGGCGCCCAGGACATCCCGTGCCACGCAGATGGCGTATGCCTGGCCTTGGAAGTAAGGATGGTCACCTCCTCCGACATACTTGGTCACAGCCGCATGGATGCCTGATTCTTTAACGGTAATAGCCTCTCCGGAGTTGTTGGTAAAGAGCCTTCTGATGGAGAACTCGCCATCAGGGTCGGCAATGGTCAGGCCGAAGATATCACAGCCCCCGTACTCGAGTTCTGCTGCGGCGGAACCGAGTATATCAAACATTTGGTTTTTATAGAGGGTACTAGACCAGGTAACGCCGTCAGTGGTATACACCTGGCCGTATCGCTGGTGGTAATTACCAAAACCAAGGCTAATATATCGCCACTTGACACTGTTTGCCGCAATACCCCCAGGGGCAGTCAAAGTCAAGGAGTAGATGATGCCCGGGTGGATATCTACCGGAACCGCCAGGGTAATCTCCCGCCATTCGTAGGGTGATGCGGTCGGCAGTGTATTGCCATCAGTAGTGCCTGAACCGAGTATGGTAGCACCAACAAAATAAGTGCCACTGCTTATAGAATTGACAGCTCTCAGGTTCATCACCAGGTTGCCCGGGTTACCTAAACGGTAGATGAGAAGTCTGGCCGATGCCATACGGTAACCTCTAGTACTGGTAAAGATAGTGCCGAATTCCCTAGTTCCGTAGATGACTTCATCTAAGGTATCGCCCAAGGTGTAGCCGTCAAAGACCTGCGGCCCGGCGATGGTGCCGCTGACGCCGTGGAAGATTTTCTGGCCCAGCCTGGTGTCATTCGGGGCCACGACGGTATCGTCCGTGCCGACCTGGATACCTATGTGTTCCCCTCTGAGAAAGTGGGGCGGGCGCATCGACATGGCCTCCTCAGGGGGTGCAGTACTATAACTTCCCGTGGGTAAGAAGATGGCGGCCCCACCGGATGGTGCAGCTAGGAAAAGGGTTGCTTTTTCTCGATGCGAACCGGATATGGTTTCGTCAGCCGATTGGCTGTCCACGTTTCTAGCAGCGCCGATAATATCAGTGATACTCCGCGGCGCCGCAAGCATTATCTGTGCATGGGTGAGGTACAGGAGTTCAAAAATTCCTTGGACCCAGCTTCTTGATTGCAGCTCCCGCCTTTCCAGTAGCTTTCCTTTGCTAAACCTTTCAAGTAATAATGTCGTTTTCATTCATGGCCTCCTTAAACCGTAGCCTGTAAACGATAATTGACGGTCAGCGTATCACCATCCGGAATATTGATGCCGCCGGCAACTACGTCGCGGATGGTCAAAAAGGAATAGGTAATAGCGGCATCGCCCGGGTTGAGGTAACTTCCCTGTCTTCCCAGGACATAAAGGCCGATTTCATTGACCGTAATCAGGCCACCGCTGTTATTGGCAAGGTCTCTGGTAAGGGTGAAATGAGAGGTAGTAATGTTGCTGGCCGGCAGGCCGAAAGCGACATTACCATACTGTAGCTCTCCCGCCGCCACGCCATCGGCTATCTGGGTTTCTAGAGCATAATCATCGATGGTTGGTGCGGTGTTACCTGTGCCCGCGACGATACCATAGGTGTCTATGCCGATAGCGGCGTCAGCAGAGAAATTCAGCGATGACATTGCGATATCCCTTAGCGTATCGCTGACATCCCGAATCTGGACTGGGGCTAGCTCCTGAACCATCTGCATCTGCACCAACAGCAGATCAAAGAACTGGCGCACGAAGCTCTTTGATGGGAACTCACGGCGCTCCCTAATGCTGCCGTCCTTCTTGCGGACGACCAGCTCGCAGTAAGCCGTCAATTCTCCCGGGAGCGATACTTCCTTGTCCGACTTTTTAATCTCTGTATTTACCTTTGTCTTGATTTTCGCTTCCATAGTTACACCTCGATTCTCACTTTTGCCCAGGTACCGAGGGGCTGGCCGTAGCCGGCACCGGCATCGGTACACCGGGCCCTTATCCAGTATAGGTTCATGCCTTCGATATTATTTAATGCCCAGTCACCCTGGGGGGTATGGGTTACCTCCCGCGTCCAGGCATTCTTGAAAGCATCGGTGTCATCATCTAGGTCAACACAGGCGGCAAAGTCAGCCACCCTCGAGTATTCCCAGACCACGGTATAGGTGCCTGTTCCCGCCTGACCCATATCCTGAATCAGGACGATAAACGGCTTATAGTGGCCAAAATAATAGGCATCGTCTACAGCGATAGCCACCGGGAAAAGGGTCATATCGTTGACCGTGCAGTATTCCTCGAACATGAAATCAGCATTGACGTCAATCGTCCAGGCGATCCCGGAGTTGGTGCTGTAGACACGGGACCCTCCGGCATAGGCCGGGGCGGTAGCATCACAGCGCCAGTTAAGGGTACCGGTACTACCGTGCCTGATAACGATGGCGTAGACTTCAGCCGCAGTGAGGTCAACCGGTGTGCCGAAGTCAAACCTTTCATAACGCCCGGGAGTGTCAAGGAAGGTATCACCGTTTAATGTTGCTAAGCAGAGGTCAACACCATCGGGTTTACCGGCCAGGGTTGCCTTAATAGAGACCGTAACCGTTCCCAAAGAAATAGAGGACGGCGTCCGCCAGAGCTTGAGTCGAACATACCTGATCTTGCTGTTGGCTGCTTGGGTAAAGGTCTGGGCTTCCCACTTGGTACTGGCATTCATGGCCTTCTGACTATCTTCACCGGCAATGTAGCTTTGGTCTATTGCCGGGCCGCTCTTGGCTTCTGCCGTCTCGTCCGCCTGTACCCCGCCGTCATCGGCTACAGCACCGCCGACCGGGATTTCAATAGTCGGATAGACACTATCAAAGGGGATATTCTTAGGGCTGTCGTGATCGGGAGTAAAAAGGGCGGCTGCCAGAGCCATGTCGAGTAACGGTGTCTGCCGTCGGAACCAGTCAGGGTGGAGCACTCCCTCGACACCAAGCGGTGATGCCAGAGGTGCATTGACCTGGCTAATGTGGTCTGGAGCAAAAAGACCAGTGCTCAGCGCATGACGTAGCTCTACGATAAAGAACCTGTCAAAATAGCTGCCGCCAGGTGCCCAGGTCACCAGGTTGCCAGGCCCTTCAGAGGTGAGAACATAACTGGCTACACCAGGGCTGAGCTTTGCCAGTCTCACGCCATCGTGTTGAGCGATGTCACCGATAACCATACCAGCCACAACCTCTTTAATCTGGCTGATGCCCATGCCCGCCCAGTTCTTATCGGCGTCGATAAGCAACTGAGAAAGCTTGGTGATTCCGCCTCCTTTAACGTAATAACTCATTTCCAGTGTCTCCGCATATCGCAGTTACGGTGATGGTGGCGGCTGCCACCATATTTCATGTCCTGTCCCCTGCGATGTCAACTCATCGCCAATATTGCCTGGGCTTAACTTGACCAGGACTCCACCTGAACCTCTATAAAAAATATCGCCACGCTGCATACCCAGCACCAGCTCTTTAAGATTCGAGATGCCCTTATCTACCCAGTTCTTATCGGCGTCGATAATGAGCTCTGATAGCTTGGTTATACCGCCTCCTCTCGTGTAGTAGCTCATTACATTCTCTCCAGCATATATTCGTAGTCCACCGCCTTAGCGTTATCAGCGGCATTATTACTGAGTAGAGTAATCCTGACTACCTCATGAATACCAACAGTACCGTTTATAACATCTGCTGCCACTACATCTGTCCCAGCGGCCATATCGAAGACCTGGTCATAGAATTTTCTCTCTACCCCGACGACCTGGCGGTAAGCTCGGATACGTATTACGTTTCCTACCAGGTTGTGCATCGAGACAGCAGCCAAATGGCATTTGTACTTAGTGTTGGCGGCTCCAAATGAAACGACATCGGCTTCAGCGGCCTGCCAGTTCTGGGCAATAGAGCCCGTTGCTGGAGGCAGCCCGTAAAAGTTCATAATTCGGGCGAGGAACGGGTGAATAATAAGTATCTCATCACCAATGCCTACGGGCACCGTAAAGGCATTGGCGGTGAAGTTTCCCGTAAGAGTGGCATAGTTGGTAATCGGTTGATACTCATTTTGAGGGGGAGCGCCACCACCAGCAGCAACTCTAAAGACAAAAGCGTAATAAGGGGCCACTCCAGATAAATCAATAAACTTATTGGCTCCAAGACCCGCCAGAGTTGCTATGGTAAACTGGTTAGCCCCGGGGACGCCGGTAACGACGCCATAGTAACAGAGACCTTGGTTGGCCAATAGGGGGGCAATATCAACGGCGACGGTATTGAGGACATAGAAGCTGGTACCAGCCAGAACCTGCGAGCTGAAGGCAGGATTCACGGTAATCTGGCCCGTCAGGGGGTTGAATGCGGTAGCGTTGCGATGCTCATAAATAGAATTGCCTGACTGGAGCAGGATTGTCTTGGTCGAGATAAAATCATTGGCGCCAATCAGGATGGAGCAAATAAGGGTAGTGCCTCCCACGTTCCCGTCAGCGGTGGTAATCCCGTAAAAGGATGAGAGGGCCCGGAGTATGGCATCTCTGTCCAGGGCCTGGTGCAAACTTTGCATTACCATCTCTTCACTCCTGTATGACCGCGCGGAGCGTCAGTATACCGACGGTTGGCGCGATTGCAGCTGTAATTTGAACACCGATATAAGGCTGCCAGTCTCCCCAGGCCATGCCTATCGAGGCATTACCGTTAGCCGGGCAAACAACCGGCGGTCCGATGTTGGTCGCCTGGTTTCGGGTGTTATCCACGTTCCCGATGGCCTGTAGCTGCATCGCTTGGTCAAGGGATGATTCGGCCTTTAGCAAGAGGCGCTTGCCCTCGGTCCAGTTAACCATCCTGTCGGAGAAGAAGGTGCCGGCGGACCGGATAGCCTGCTCGAAGATTGTCTCAGGCTCTCTCGCCTTCCAGGGTGTGAGCACGGTAATCTCGACACCGGGCTCCCCTGGCACTCCCTGAGCAGCGTTTATCTTGGCCAGCCACTCGATTACAATAGCGTTCCCTTGCACCAGTGCTTCCAGGAGCTCAATCAGATACTCCAGCTTCAATTCTGGGGGAGCTGCCGCTGCCGGTTTGGCGGCCATCAACGCACCTGTGGCTATCCCGAAGGCGGTGCCAATACCAAAAATAGAGAGTGTTTCAGCCGCTTTCCTTCTGTCCATAGCCATTAGAGCACCCCCGCCATGACCTTCTCCCAGGAATCGCCGGGTAGCTCGTCCTTAGACGCCAAGCCGAACCTGGCACGAAGCGTGTTGGTCAACTTGATTCGCTGATAGGTGTATCTGAAGAGGTGAGGACCGGGGAATACTGCTGCCTGAGTGGTCAGGCGGATTTCACGAATAGCCGGTATAAAGCAGGCCACCTCACCGCCGGCCACCAGAGACATGGGGAAGGTGGGAATATCACGGTAGCTGGCATCGTCATCACGATCCACAATAAAGCGTATGACGTTGGCAGCGCCTCCCGGGTTGGCTGCCATCCTGGTGAGCACGATAAGCTCGTCCGCCCTGGGATACAGGCTCTCTATGGTATAGACGGTGTTGGCCGCGGCGATGTTTATAGAGCGGGAGTGGGTTTCCTCAGCCAGGACCTTATACTCACGCTCTATTTGCTGGCTTATGGGCAGGGGCAGGACGCCCTTCTCCACGGAGTCGAAGATGTTGTGCTTTTCGGCGAGAGCCTTTTCCTCATCACTGAGGACGCCGGCGGGCACGAAGAGCTTCCCGTTCCTCCACTGGCCGTAGAACAGGATTTTATGGGCCACGGTCGGCTTGTAGGCCCAGACGCCATAGTGGGTAGTGTAATTAGCCACGGCGCCAACGCCGAAGAAGTTTAGATAGAGGATATCCCGGGCGATGAATCTCCAGGCACCAACTAGGGCGCTAATCATGGCCGCGGTATTCTCCTGCACTCGCAGGTCATCATACCTTGCCCGGAGCTCAACAAGGGCATTGGCGGTCACTTGGATATTGGCGAGCTCGGCGACGTAGGGCTTGAGCCGTTTAAGGTCGAGAACCGGTGGCGCAAACTCGGCGGTCAGCGGGACATTGCCATACCAGCTATCCGGCAGGAGCTCGGGTGGGAACCTCACATTTTTAATAGTTGCCTCAGCGATAGCCATAATAACCTCCCATTAAATAATTATGCCTACCCTGGTCCTGCCAAAGGTAGGCATAATTTGCTCCTTTACCTCCCTGGCAAGCCTCCAGGAGATAGTATTCACTTTACTATAGAGCCCAGACCCGACTAGCTGACCAGCACCCTCTCCCCAACCTCAAGATATGCAAGGGTTAATAGGTCACCCAGCAGGGTATCGACGTTCAGGCTGATGGTCCTGGTGGTGAGCCTGGTCGGGACGGCGGCCACAACAGGGTCGGCACCCCCGGCATGAGCTACGGCAGCCGCACCAGCGGCATGAGCCTGAGCCGCAGCCAAGACATCAACGGCGGCCGGGTTAATTACACCACCGGCAGCCTGCTCAAGAGGGCCAACTACAACCGGTGCCGTTACTGCAAAACCACCACCCCCCACCGCCACCGTAGTTATGTCGTGGCCGTGGACAGGGTGGTCAGCAATAGCCGCCACGATATCCACTTGGGGATGGTCTACCAGGTTACACAGACCAGTTGGCACTCGGGTAATCTCAGCAGCCAACACTGCCTGAATATCGGGGGCTGCAGTCGGAACCGTTATGGGGTTGGGAGAGACAACAGCTCCAGGAACCCATCTTATTATCTTCATTACTCTCCCTCCTTAACTTACCAGCACTCTTTCCCCGACCTCGAGATAGTTTAGCGTCAACAGGTCGCCCACCAAGGTATCGACGTTGAGTGAGAAAGTCCTGGTCGTTAGTCTGGTGGGAACAGCCGCTACTACCGGGTCGCCTCCGGCATGAGCTACGGTAGCCGCACCAACGGCATGAGCCTGGGCCGCAGCCAAGACATCAACGGCGCCCGTGTTGGTTACCGGACCACCGACCGACTCAAGAGGACCAGCCACAGCTGGCGCTGTCACTGCGGCGCCACCACCCGCCGGACCTACCGTAGTTATATCGTGTCCGTGTGCGGCATGGTCAGCTACGGCAGCGATGATAGCCGCCTGAGCGTGGTCCGCCAGGGCTGCCGGCAGCCTCTCAATCTCTGCTGAAACCACTGCCTGAATATCAGGAGCTGAGGCTGGAAGGGTTATCGGGTTAGGGGTGACTATTGCACCTGGAACAAACTGTACTATCTGCATTCTAGTTAACCTCCCCTCATCTCGATTCGGATTCCGGTCAGGGCGACCATGGTAGTGTCGAGAGCAACCGCACCGACGCCATCATCCCTGATGACCACATAGCCTATCTCGTTCCAGATAAGGTATGGCTGCGGGAGTTTAGGAATAGCAGCAAAGTAGGGATGGGCCACCGGGGCCATGGGGGCCAGGTGACCGAAGTTGAGCTCATTAACGCCGACGGTGGTCGAGAACAGGCTTATTCTGGTAGTCGGCCCCTTGGGATGGTAGTCGCCATCAATCCTCAATCCCGTCCTGGCTATGTTGACTGATGGGAAGGGGACAGCGCCCGTTTTAATTCCCAGTCCCTCAATAAACAGGGCGTCCAGCTCGTCAAACTCCCAGTATAAGTTTTCCTGCTCTTCCAGGACACCACCGGTCTGAAGACGGAACTGGTAATCTCCCTGCATACCATCGGTGGCCAGGAGATTTTGGGCGTATCGGGCAAAGGGGTTAACCTTGGGGATTGCCTGATCCTTACCACCGGGAAGGGTCAGCCAGGTATCGCCATTGATGGGGATAGACGATTTGCTCAGGAAAAGGGTACGGTTTCTGGTCCTTTCCGTCAGGTATGCCGGGAAGGCCATTGACCCGAACCTAGGCAGCTCGCCCTTCTTGTAGACCTTACCCCAAAGCCTGATGCGGTAGGCCGCAGTAATTGGAGATAGTGGGGGCACACCTGATGCAGGCCCGCAAAGGGTGGCTACGGTGACATTCTGCTTGACCTTAATGGTGGTGTTCAGGATGGGGTTCTGCACCGGCTGGGTAATATCAAGCGGGGTGCCGAAGCTGTAGAGCCTTCCCGCCCAGATACGATCTTTGGGCGGAGCCATAACAGTGGCCTGGATGCCAGATAGCGAGACATATTTGCCTAATTCCTCGCCATCGGCAACAATGATAATCTTCTTGAGTGCCTCATCACCACCGGCTACTACTGGAGACCAGACTTCGGCGAAGACTATCTCGGCACGTTCATCGGATTCCAGTTCGCCGAAGACCGCTGCCGGTGTTGGCCTTGCCCAAACGTTAGCCGCCTGGGCGCCGCCGAGGTAATCACATAAACAACGTAATTCAAAATGCTCAGCCATTTAACATTCCTCCGTTCCATTTGAGATTTTAATGGCTCTTTCGACCTTATTTAAGTGTTAGAACTCCAGGCCGACTCTGGCCTGGGACTGCGCCCGCTGCGGGGCATTTGCCATACCCGCTGTCAGTTGCTTTACGCCCCCACCACCTAGCTGACGCGCTCCACCACCAGTGGGCATGAAAGGCGCGACAATTGCGGGCAGTGAGTAGCCAAGGATAGCGGCACCGCCGGCAGCAACGCCCTTGAAGACGCCGGCGATCATACCCCGGGTGAAGAGAGCTCCAACGGCCCCAACCAGGGGTGCACCGAGCAGAGTTCCCCAGGTGAAGACCGGCTCCAGGGCGCCCATGCCAGGCGCAAATTTAATGACGACTCCCTCCGCCAGGCCGGTAACGGCAGCGCTACCCATGCCGACAGCGACCTCCGTCATCTCCTCTGCCCTTGGGGTACCGAATGCTAATTCTTGTGCCATTGCTTTTACCTCCCTTTTTGGTTGGCGTGCACTCAGGGTAAAAAGAAAAAGGGGCGTAGCCTTCAACTCTCTACCCGAGAGTGCTACGCCCCTTTTATTTACCTGGCTCGACGTACCAGGCGGGTCAGCAACCTTGCTGAAAAGGAAAGGGGCTAGCCAGACCTTTCCAGTCCAGGTTGCTAGCCCCTTTTTTATTGCCTTAGAGCTGCCAATGAAAGCAAAAAGTCGCAGAGCCGACTTTCATCGGCAAGCTCTGCGGCTATACTTTTAACATATCCCTATTTTACCTCCTTGTCAAGTTTTTTTGGTCAAAACTGACCGGGCAAATTTCGCTAGAGTACCTACAGTGACTATGGGTATATCGAACTTCCTAGCCAGGGTTTTTAGCTCTTTGGCGTTCATCATCTCGCCATTGTCACTGACCAGCTCACACAAGACCCCCCCAGGATATAATCCTGCCAGCCGGGATAGCTCGACCACGGCTTCAGTATGGCCATTGCGACCAATAAGGCCGTCGGGGTGAGCGCCCAGGATAGCGACGTGGCCAGGGCGAGCTAAATCCTCTGGCCTGGTATTGGGGTCAATGATCTTCCTGATGGTAAACGCCCTATCTCTGGGAGAAATGCCCGATTTTTCTACCTCTTTAGCATCAACCGGGCTATAGAAGGGGGTGTCAGTTACCCGATATCTCGAGGGGAGGGAGTCTATCTCTAACTCCCTAAGCCTTGATTGAGGTAGAGCCAAACAGAGAAGCCCCGAAGCCACCCTGGCAGCAAACAGAATTGAAGCGGCAGTCACCCCAGCGGCAGGAATCGCTAAATCAGCTTCCTTTTCAGACTCCGAGAAGATGATAACGAAGCGCCTCTCAGTAAAGGCTTTTATTGCCTTCTGCACTCGAGAAAACATCAGCAGTATACCTCCACATTGGGGAAAAGCTCAGTCATAGCCCTCATATCATCAAGGGGAAAGTGCTGCTTATGCTCAGGCACAACCCAACCTGAAAAGAAGCGCG
>Ga0307376_10006855_pt1 | contig 10028 bp, 13 predicted proteins | sample TR2MG_FD_202536 | JGI IMG/M metagenome (GOLD analysis project Ga0307376, IMG submission 202536) | Soil microbial communities from Risofladan, Vaasa, Finland - TR-2 | ecosystem: Environmental > Terrestrial > Soil > Coastal area > Acid sulfate soil | place: Finland: Risofladan, Vaasa | collected...
CCGGCGGTCACCAGCGCATCGGCGGCGGCGCTGACCTGTTCTTGGGTGATGCCTTTGGCCATCGCCGGTGTCTCCTCTATCAGTGCCCTACCCGCTTGTTTACGTACTGGTGATAAGTGATGATTATCACTAGTACGCGCCTTATCTCGTAATATACATTACATAGTATGAAGCATAAAAACACCTTGCCAGCCCTCACCGCACCCGCTGACGGCTTGGTGCTGCCGGAAAAGTTGGCCCAGCAAGCGGCCGACGCCGTGCGCGAACTGCTGGCCGAAGCCGCCGCGGCCAATACCACGCGTAGCTACGCCGCCGCGCTGCGCTACTGGGCCGGCTGGCATCAGGCCCGGTTCGGCATCGAGCTGATCCTCCCGGTGAGCGAGGCCGTGGTGATTCAGTTTCTGGTCGATCACATCCAGCGCAAGAACAAGGCCGGTCTGGTCAGCGAACTGCCACCGGCAATCGACCAGGTGTTGGTCACGGCCGGCCTCAAGGCGAAACTCGGGTCACTGAAGCTTTCGACGGTGACCCAGCGCGTGGCCGTGCTGTCGACGGCGCACAAGCTGAAACGGCTCGCCAATCCGTGCGAGTCGGCCAGCGTCCGCACCTTGCTGAGCCGTGCTCGGCGTGCCTCCGTGAAACGCGGTGAGCGGCCCACCAAGAAGACGGCGATCACACGCCCGGAGCTCGAGGCCATGCTGGCCACCTGCGACGATTCGCTGGAAGGTCTGCGCGATCGCGCCCTGCTCTGCTTCGGCTTCGCCAGTGGCGGGCGCCGGCGCAGTGAGATCGCCGCCGCCGACCTGCGCGACCTGCGCAAGACCGGCGAGGAGACCTACATCTATCGGCTGGAGTATTCCAAGACGCAGCAGGCGGGGGTGACGGTGGATTCGACGCCGGACAAACCGATCCTCGGGATTAGCGCCCGGGCGCTCTCGGCGTGGCTCGAGGCGGCGGGGATTCGCGAGGGAGCGATGTTTCGGCGGATATGGAAAGACCGCGTGGGCCCTGCCCTGCTTCCAGGCTCCGTCGCGACGATCGTCAAACGCCGGGCGGCGCTTGCGGGGCTGGAAGGGAACTTCGGGGCGCATAGCCTACGATCAGGCTTTGTCACTGAGGCCGGCAAGCAAGGCGTACCCTTGCCGGCGGTGATGGCGATGACCGAACATCGTTCGGTGGCGAGCGTGATCGGGTATTTTCAAGCGGGCGCGGCGGAAGACAATCCGGCGGCTCGATTACTGAAGTAATTGAGTGCGCGTGGGCTCGTTGACCACATTGTCACAGATGCACGGCTGACGCTGCCGTGCTCCCGACTACGCCTTACGGGCCTGTTTGGCTCGTTGCACTTGAGTAGCGCTACCTTTCTCGCATTTATCCTTGAAGTCGGCGTAGGCCCTTTCAGTGTCAGCTGATGCGCCGGGTGACGTGGTTTGCCGGAAGACTGAGTACAGTCGCTCGAATGCAGCGCTGTCATTATCGGCATCCCACTGCCACTCAAGGCTCTCCTCGGCACTGCGCTTCATTACGCCAGAGTAGATATGGTTGTTGATCGCTTTGACGAAATTGAGAAGATTGAATGCCAGAGCTTCGAGCTGAGCACTGCGTATCTTGATCGGCGGATTCAACTACGAAGTGCACCACGGTTGAAGGAGATATCGAAAACGTGTTGTGGCGTGCGGAAGTCTAAACGCTTTCGAGGCCGCTGGTTGAGCTTGTCTTCAATCGCTTGAATGTCGGCGTCGGTGTAAGCGCTCAGGTCACACCCCTTGGGTAGGTACTGGCGTATCAAACCGTTGGTGTTTTCATTGGTGCCGCGTTGCCAGGACGAGTACGGATCGGCGAAATAGCTCTTGGCCGTCAGGGCGATGTCGACCACGGCGTGCTCGGCGAACTCACTACCGTTGTCCCAGGTCAGCGTATGCACGCGAGGCTGCAGAGGGTGTAGCGCGTGGACAATGGCTCGCATGACCGTGTCGGCCTCGCCGTTGGGCACGAGCCGCATGCGCAGTAGGCCGGACTTGCGCTCGGCCAACGTCACGACCCGCGCCAGCCCTTTGCCCACGATGGTGTCGCCTTCCCAGTCACCCACCCGCTTGCGAGTCTCCACGATGGCCGGTCGCTCGGCGATGCGCCGTCCGTGAAAGCGCTGACGTTGTCGTGGCGTGCCGCAACGATGGCGGCGCCGCAGCTTGCGGCAGCGCAGATGCAGCCACAACTTACCACCCCGCTGACGATCAGCAGCTATATGCTGATAGATGCGCTCGTGGCTGATGAATGCCTCACTGGCGATCTGCACAGGGCTCCACTGATCGGCCTTAAGCCGTGCTTCCACGGCCGCCCACTGCTCGGGCTGGATCCGAGCTTGCGTGCTCGCTGCATACCTGCGCTTCGTGCTTTGCCGCTGTGCAGTCCGCGCGTGATACCTGGCTGCCTCGCCCGGGTTGCGTCGAAGCTCGCGGCTGATCGTCGTCGCCGCCCGCTTCAACTCCGCGCTGATCTCGCGGGCTGAAAAGCCGCCCCTATGCAGGTGCTGAATCTGATAGCGTTCGTCTTGGCTCAGGTGTGTGTAGCTCATGTGCAGTTCCACTTGGCGGTGAAGCTGTGCAGGCTACCGCGCCTGCGCCGCTCTATCGCGTCGGGCGGTGCACTTCAGAATTGAATTCGCCCTGAAGTGAGGCTCAGCATCTTCCCAGAGCCTCTTGCATTTCTCGCATTCGGCGACCGTAATGCGCTTCGCGTTAGGCATATTGTCCCGGTACAAACGTCTTGGCAGGACATGCCCTCTTGTTCGCGGTAAATTTGTGGTTCCGCAGTAGGCGCAAGGGCGATTTTTCAACATCACGTTTACCACCTTAAGTTGCCTTGAGATCGTAAACACTTCACGTCAGTGGCTTTTGCCATCGAAGGACGCGAGGCCCACGAATGGTCTATTGCGTACGTTCGAACCCTTTTGCTTCGAAATCCCTGATGCAATTTTCATCGTGAGCTTTCTCAATTTTGTATCCGATAAGACCTCCCGCCATTGAGCCGGCAGCTCCTCCTCCACATCTTGCAATTTGACCGGTGGTTTTGTTTTTAAGCATCACCGTCGGTGTCGCGCAACCCGCCAAACCGAGTACGCAAAAGAGGGGAATGAAAGTGATCTTCATGTTAACTTCCTACGTATAGTAATTGGACGTCGATTCGATGCGTCGGCTCGCCAAGGTGTGTTCTGGGTCGGTTTCTGCCAGTCGGTTTCTGCCAGTCGGCCTCGGCCTTCGGCTGATCATACTGGTCGGCGGCCTGGCCAGCACCGCTCGATCGCGTGTTGCATGCGTTGCGGTCCACGCGGCTCTCACTGGCAACATGGTCGTCGGCTAACCAGCATCATCTTGGCGATGCTTTTCACGACGTTTCAGGTGGCCGGTTTCCGATCGTTACGGGTGGCCGCTTTGGGAGCATTTTGGGCGGCCGGATTCGGAGCATTTCGGGTGGCCGGTTTGGATCATTAGGGGTGGCCGGTTTCGACTGGAATATGCAGCTCATCGCGTGAACGACCGGTGTTTCAACAAAGTCCGTGCGACGACCAAGTCGTTCGGACCATCTTTTCCCTGTGGGTGCGCGCTCACCCATGGGGGTGGGCGCGCCTGCATCGGGCGCCTCTGCCCCGTGCAGCCGAGGTGATTTCAACTAAGGCGGGTACGGACGCAGGGGAGGATGTTATGAAGAAAATGAAGCGCGGTGCAGGTCGCCGCCGTGAGAACCGCCGCGGCCTGAAGGCTGCTCGTGTGGCAGGTAAGTTGCTGCTCCATATCGTGCTCGGCGCCGTTTTGCTGGCCGGGTTGCTGTTCGTCGAAGGTCTGCTCCATGTTGCCTTGCTGTCGTTCACCCACTGGGTGGGCGATGGGCTGTTTGGCGAGGTGAGTGGCCTTTTGCAAGCGGTGGTACTATTCGGCGACGTCGGTCTGTTCTTGTGGTGGCTGAGTAAGTCCCTGCAGGATGCCGTTAAGGAGATGCGCGATGAATAATTACTTGAAAGCCTTTGTCGAAGGTTGCATTCAAGGGGCCAAGGAAACCCCGCGGGGGTTCTTTGCGCCCGCGGTCGCGCTCTTTCGATGGCTGAACCGAGTAACTGACGAAGCCTTGAACGACGGAAAGGTCGCCCGGCAGCACCGGGTGGCCAAACACTGACCCTCAAGGGGGCGTTTCCAGGCTGGATGATGACGGTACCTTCGGGTGCCGTCATCGTTTCTGGGGGGCTTGACGAAGCCGGCCTTGCCAAGCAATATCACCTTGCCTTTGGGCCGAGACCCGCCCTCGATTGGCGGGACACCACGTGCATCGCCACGGTGGCGCCGGTCACACTCTTGCCGGCCACGACACTCTCCCCATATCCGCGGTTTGAGAACCATGCGCAGTGCGTCCCTCGGGCGTGCTGCAGATGGTTTTCACGTGCGCTTGCGCACATCACGCTGATCGGTGCGCTACCGATCCACCACGGCATCACCACAAGACGGCACGAAGCCACACCGGTAGTTTGGGCCTAGTAGCTACAAGGTAGCGGTCGATCTTCGACGGAGACTGGCATGGGTTGTCCACAGCCAAATCCGGATCGTCAATTCTTGTCATCAACCCGCCAGGGCATATCAGTCCCCGTGGGGGCTGCTGCGTCCATAACATAGAGGTAACAGTCATGGATAGCGAAGTTCAGTATTTCGTCTTCAACGAGAACACCTTGTGCTACCTGCGTGAGGGCGACTATCGCTACGGCGTTCTCGCCGGCTCTGTGATTCGTGGCGGTCGGAACCCTCTTGAAGGGATGACCATCCGATTTGATTCGGACGTGGTCCGCCAAGCCACAGTTGCCGACTTCGACGCGTACCGCGTCATGCCGCCACGGGCCTTCGCAACCGCACATCCCCGCAATGGCGGGATCGACCACCTCCTCTGTGATCGTTGTCGAGCCGCAAGCAGTTAGTGGTCGAAGACTGATCCACACAACCACCACGTCATGGGCGCTGTGCCCATCGTGGGCGTGATACGTCCATGGCACAGAGGCGATCGGAAGAGGACGAAGAGTCCGAAGACTGATTCACAGCCAACGTAAGTTCAGCCATTCCTTCGTGATATGGCTGGGTCACTTTTTGTTTTCAAACCCTTCGGGCGCACCTCCCGAAAGGGCGTGCATTCCGCAGGGCATTTCTTGCGGCGTGCGCGCAGGAAATACGCTCAAGATCGGCGTGCACGGCCGAAACGGAGGTCAGTATGGAAAAGGTGTTGACGCCCGAAAGCGTCATGGTTCTGGTGGTCATGTTGATGCCCGGGTTCATTTACGGACGGGTCAAAAGGTGGGTCACCCAACGGATCGACGACGAAAAGCCAAGCGTGGCGAATGAGGTGTACGCAAACCTCGTACGCAGTCTCGTGATGCTGATGCTTGTCTTCCCCTGGGGATTCGGCCGGTCGGCCATCCATCATGTCTTCCAGGCGATGTCGACAGGCGCCCTGGACGGTGCATTCACCAGTTTCGGTGCAGTGCTCATGTACGCGGTGCTGCTCATCATCGGACCGGCGCTTCTCGGTGGCCTCATGGGTGTCCTGGAGGTCAACGAGGTCACCGGCTGGATGCGACGCAAGTTCAGGCTGCCCCCGGTGGTGCTCAATCAGGCGTGGGATGTCGCCATGTCGCGAGCGAGTGCCGAAAAGGGCTTGATCCTGGCAGAGGTCGCCTTGAAGAACGGGGAGACCATCCTGGGTCGTTATGGCCCGGACTCAGCCGCGTCTCGAAGCGGCGGGTACCGGGATCTCTACCTGCAGGAGATCTGGGTCGGCACGAACGGAGCGCTTGCGCCGGGGAATGCGGGTAGTATCCTCATTCGAGGATCGGACATTCGCAGTGTCCGGTTTATCCGTATCCCCGAATAGGAGCAACCCGATGGACGCCAAACCAACCAATGCGCCTGGTGTCTACTCGGTCCCCTCCATCTGGCGAGGGCCGCCCGGTGAGGTTCCCGAGAAGATCAGGAAAGATGGTGTCGACGCGAAGAAGATTCACGTCGATCCATCACGACTGGTCCAGTTCGTGAATTACGCCAAGCCGAAGTAATGATCAGGGGCCCCGGGAAACCGGGGCCTCGTCTCTTGGGAATCCAAGGTGAGGCCTGTTGCCAACGCGCAACGCTCACGACCGCTGGCAAAGAAACCGCAATACCGTAGGCGCGTGTTCAGCCGCCAAGCCAGCTTCGCCGTGTCCTACCGGCTCTGTTGGCTCAGAAAATCATCCGCCCCAATCTTTTCGCGGGATGCCGGATACAGGACTGCCGGCATGATTCCATGCCCCCTACGTCACTACTTGAGAACCATGCGCCGCGGGAATATCGGACCAGCCGCAGATGGCTTTCACGTGCGTTCGCGCACACAACGCTGATCGGTGCGTCACCGATCTACCTTCCGTTCCGCTCGGAACGCAACCCGGCCGGGCCATCCCGACAGGGTTGGCTCGTCCTTCATCATCAATGGGAGGACATATGTACACACTCAAGCAGCTGGCTTTGGTCATCCTTGGCCCTGCCATTCCCACGGCGTTCCACCGCTTCGCGCGACTCACTGGGTTCCTTGTGAACGGTGAGATCACCCTGCGTTCGTTCGCAGGTGGTCTGCGATGGAACAGCGTCAGCGTCTACGACAAGAATCACAGGATCCGCTTGATCGATGGTTCACTGGATCGAATGATGTCCTGTTGCCCGGACGATGACATCGACATCGAGTACGTGGGTCGTTGGTTCATGAACCCGTGCACTCTGCTGTGGTCGCGCCCGGTCGTTGGGCGGGATGTCGACGGCTATTTCCATCCTGGCGTCGAGTTCTGCGAACTCGGAGATGTCACCAGGATCCGCTGGATTGCCCCGTTCGTCAGCTTCGCGGCCGCACGCCGCGCAGCACGCGGTGATCACGCCGAATGCCACTGGTCGATCTTGAGCCGCCCGGGAGTCTGAGCCGGCTCCTAGGTCGAACTGATTGCCCCTTCCGGGGCTGATTCCCGAAGTGCCGCAGTCGCGGCAACACAATCACCTTCGCAAGAGGACGCGCAAGCATGCCTGCTGAACGCACAACACCGGATGCACTGACCATCGCCTACATCGCCATGGGAGCGCAGAAGTTCATGGAGACCGACGAATTTCAACAGCGAACCACCGAACCCAAAGGCGGGGAGCTCGAATTCGTCGGCGAAGTCATCGACCACGCATTGATGCTGGATTGCAAGGCTGACAAACGCGAGGCCGATTTCTTGGGGGTGTTTCTGTACGAGGTCGCCGACCTATTCGGTTACCAGATTGCAAAGATGCTCACCAACGAGGGCCAGATCACTCGGCAAGCTGCCGAGGATCTTGCCGATACATTGATCGCAGCTAACTGCCTCTGACGTTCACTGGCAGACAACCCTACGCCGCCGGCGGAATTCCCGCCGACAGCGGGGATTCCCTCATGCGGCTTTTGAAAACCACCACGAAGGAAATCACCATGAGCAAGAAAGTCGCACTGAAGGTCAACCAGACCAATCTGTTCAACGTGCTGCGCAACGCATTCTCCAGCGCGTCAGTCATCGGCGAGCTGATGCAGAACGCGAGGCGCGCGGGCGCCACGTGGGTCGCCTTTTCGTATGACGGCTCCACACTGAGCGTCCAGGACAATGGCAGCGGCGTTGCTGATTTACAGAACCTGCTGACTGCGGCCGAATCGGGTTGGAATGGCCAGACGCAGATCGACGAGCGCCCCTTCGGTTTGGGGTTCCTATCGGCACTTTACAGCTGCAAGGAAATCATCGTGCAGTCGCGCATCGAGGGGGCGGCGGAAGGCCATACGTTCCGTTCCACCACGGAGGATCTGCTGTCGGGTGGTGCCTTGAACGTCGATCCGGTGGTCATGGCCGAAGGCACCATCATCGAGCTGAAGGGCTTCACTTTGCATTCTCTGGAAGGCATTACCGACGCCTCGATTCGGATCAGGATTTTCGAAGGCGAAGTGGCAAAAGCGGCAAAGGGGTTCGCCATCCACGTTCATTGCAATGGGCGGACGATGGAACGCCCTGACGCCCTGGACGAAGGATTTCGCGAAACAGCTGTCGGGCATGTTCGACTTAACCTCAAAGCCAGCGACGGAAAGTGGTACTTGCAGGGGTTGCCGATTGAAACGCGAGGGTTTCGCAGCTCGGGAACAACAGTGGTTCACCTTGACCGAACCTTCCAGGCCAAGATCCCCGATCGTCAACATCTCGTCGACATCGAAGGCAGTCGCTCAGCGATCGGCAAGGCGCTGAGGGATTTGGCCAGAACGATGTTGTGCGAGATCAAAAGCACGTGTACCGGGGAGACGTTTCTTCGGTTGCATGCCCGCGACTGCTCGCAATGGGGCTGCAAGGATTTGCTCGACGACATCCCGCTCGCTCTTGGCGAGTGGTTCATCAACTGGGCGGAGTCGTCACCCGGGTGCCATACGGAGTTTGAAGACATGGAGACGCTTTCGGGCGTCCGTTCCAAGGAGGATATCGAGAAGGGCAAGGTGTACCACCTGGCCGAGGAGGAGTTCATGCTCGAACGCTGCTGGCAAGCGGCAGCAGGGCACTACACCCTCTCGGGGATGGGCGGAACGCTCCTGTCCAATGATCACTGGTTGATGAAGATGGCCCGGGGGGTTGCCGACGCCGAGGAGGACGGAGCTGATTCGTTCGAACCGGCTATCGAACTCATCGTCAACCAGCATATCGGTATGAAGGCCGTGGACACGTGGAACTGCGGCAACCTGTTCGTTGCCGAGTCGCTGCAGCTCAAACACTTGCCTTCGGGCCAGGTGGTGGAGGTGGAAGCAGCCTTCGACAACTATGCGATCTACTTCTCCAGAGGGGCATACCCGGCAGCTCATGTCCGGCTCCCGTCGGATTACGTGGGGGATGATCGCCACAACGAGGGTGCCGAAGCGGAGGCCGAGGCGGCCTTCATGGCGGCACATGCCGAGATCATCGCGACCGATCCGGCGCACCTGCTGACCATCATGCTCAAATCGGGTGCGATCGCGAAGAACCCCCGGCTCGCTGGGAAGTCCTTCACGATCACGTTCGACGACGGCGGTGCCATGCAGGCGGTGACCGAATCCTGACCGATCAGTGACAGGCAGCACGAACCCAGGCCCCTTCGGGGGCCTGGGTTCCGTGTCGAGTAGGCATTGACTCGCCGCCCGGTCTGGGCGACGATAAGTTGCCGTCACAGGCCGAGACCCGCCCTCGATTGGCGGACAGCTGCTGCGGTCCGTATAGGCCTGCATGCGCTCAACGTAACGCCAGCCGCACCGTGCGGCAGCCCTCACCGGCAGTGGCGAGCGCCTTCTTGCGCGCACCGTAGTCACCAGAAAGTCCATCGAGATTTCGCGTGAGCGCCCTTGTACCCGTGGGGCGTTGTCGCGAGGTCTTTACGGGACCACGGTTTCCGTAGTGCTTCGGCACTACACGCTGACCAGAGCGTTTCTGGTCCACCAAAGCCCAATGGGCGCGCATAGACGCCCATTCGGGGCCTCTGTGCGTTTCGTACGGGGGTATCCCATGTTGCATCTCGCCAGGCAGTTTTTGCTGCCAATCACCGATCCGCTGGCCTACATCGAGGCCATTGCCACGAGTCGACGTGCCAAACGCGTTGACAGGAGGCAGCGGAAAGCCATTCGGCAGTTGCGTTCCACCCTCCTCGCCTTCTGCAAGATCGAACAGCTTGACCTGTTCGGCTCGCAGCAAGCGCAACGGGTTGAGCCGATCGCCGAGTTGACGGCAACAGCCGCGTTTTACAAAGAAGTCGCCGTCACGTGGACTGATAAGCAGGTCGTCGCACTGTGCGACGGCATGATCAAAGCAAGTCTTGAAGGACTTCGTGACTTCAAAAACGACGAGAGGCGGCGTGAACTGTTTGCCTGGTTCGCACCGTGCTCGCGCAAGGAAGACTTGTTCTCGATGGCGTTTTGCTGCGCTGTCGCCGGCCTGGATCCGGATGTCATCAGTGCGCAGGTCT
>Ga0307376_10006859_pt1 | contig 10024 bp, 10 predicted proteins | sample TR2MG_FD_202536 | JGI IMG/M metagenome (GOLD analysis project Ga0307376, IMG submission 202536) | Soil microbial communities from Risofladan, Vaasa, Finland - TR-2 | ecosystem: Environmental > Terrestrial > Soil > Coastal area > Acid sulfate soil | place: Finland: Risofladan, Vaasa | collected...
GAGGGGAGAATAAGAGAAGGGAGCAATCTGGGATGTCAGTTCTTTGGTCAAATAGCAAACTTAAAGAATAACGATAAAGCCAAAAGTGAAATAGGGGGAGCCAGATTACAGGCGAGGATTGGTCTGACGGAAAGGAACTTACTGAACCTGGAAGCGCAACTTTATCAGGAGAGTCTTAGATTAGGTGGTGATAGGAGGCGTTACTCAATCAGTTACATTTCTCTGAGTGACGAATTTCTTCTCTTTGAAAGACTATGGGTTAACCTGGGACTGGAATACAAAGAGAAGAGTAAGCCCCTTACCTCATATCTTTATCCCACAGGCAGACTCTCTTACGAGCTGGTTCCCAATTTTAACCTCTGGGTAAAATATAAGCCAGAAATGGCAGTTCCCCTCTTCGATGAACTCTATATAGACAATGACTATACAGAGGTTAATTTAGACCTTCTTCCTCAGAAAAGAAAATTTTCTCTGGAGGAAGGTATGGAGTATAAACTCAGAGAGAACCTCTCTGGCAACATCTCCTTCTTTCAGAGGAGATTTAGAAATTTCATTGCTCTTTCCGACAATGGCATGATAGGAAGTTGGCAAAATATCTCCAACGTATATTCAGAAGGCGTGGAAGCATCCCTTGTTTACACCCCAACGGATAATTTTACTCAGACCTTGAGATATGTATATGAGAGAATAGAGGATGAAGACCAACCCGATGAGAAAGTGCCGTATAGACCCTTTCATTCTCTCAAAATTTCGTCACTCTATTCCTATAAGCCGTTAAGTGTAGTTCTATCAATCCTAATGCAAAGCGAAAGATATTACAATCGCTATCAATCTTTGCCCTTCTACTGGACGCTGGAAACAGAAATCTCCTATCGCGTAGCAAAGCAGCTTCTTATTTTTGTTCAAGGAGAGAATTTACTGCAGGAGAAGTATGCTGAGAGGTTCGGTTATCCGCTTGACCATAGTAAATTTTTTGGAGGGTTGAAACTAAAATTCTAACCGGAAGTAAAAGGAGTAGCGAAACTTGTTTCGCGATTAGTTGACGCAGAGCCAGCTCTGCTACTCCTATTCCAAAAGGAGGCTAAAATGCTGAACTATTTTTTACGCGGGGGAATAATGATGTATCCTCTTTTTATTGCTTCGGTTTTGGCTCTGGCGATAATCATCAACAAGTTGCAAGTTCTTTCGCGAGCGAAAACTGGCGAGAGGGAGCTAATGGGTAGAATTAAGGGACTGGTTGATCAAAAGAGGGTTGAACAAGCAGTAGCTGTCTGTAACAATTCCAAGGGGCCAGTTGCTTCCATATTGAAGGCAGGCTTGTCCCAGTATGACAAGGGGCAGAAAACAATGGAAGTTGCATTTGAAACGCAGGCTTCAGAAGAAGTTCCTCGCCTGGAAAACTATCTGCCTGCTCTGGCCACCATTGCCGCAGTATCCACTTTGATGGGGTTTACTGGCACAGTCTTAGGAATGATTCGCGCTTTCGATTCCATTGCTGCTGCCAGCGCCACTTCTCCGGCGATTGTAGCTTCAGGCATTTCCGAAGCGCTGATTACCACTGCCACCGGGTTACTCATTGCTATTCCCACACTTCTTTTCTATCGATATTTTGTCCATCGCGTGGATAGATTTGTTTCTGAGGTTGAGAGATACTGCAGAGAAGTGATTAGAATTTTAATTCCTGGTTAGGTTGGTGCTCTTTTGGGCGCCGGAGTCTGGAATTCCCGATTTCATCGGGAGAGGAAGAATAACCCCCGATTTCATCGGGGGGACTCCAGGGTGACCCTGATGTATCGGGGGCACTGTAAACAGTGCCCCCGACCAGATAAGGAGGCAAAGAAAATGCAATTCAGAAGACCAAGAACTCTCAGCACGCATCTCGATATCGCGCCAATGGCCGACGTCGTATTTCTACTCCTAATTTTCTTTATGTTATCTACTTCTTTTGTTGTTCAGCCAGGCATCCAGGTTAGATTACCCAAGGCAGTTACTTCCGAAATTCAGTTGAAGAAAGACCTCGTCTTAACGATTACTGCCGAGAACATACTCTTTTTGAACGAAGAACCGGTTACCCTGGATGGGCTGGGAGAAGCATTGCAGGCTGCTTTTGCCCAGAGGAAAGACAGATTGTTGATTATTAAAGCCGACCAGGAAGTTAAACATGGCCTGGTGGTGCATGCAATGGATATTGCAAAACTGAACGGAGCTGATAGATTAGCGATTGCCACAGAACCAAAGTTGCTGTGAGTTTCGGGAGAAAAGAATGTTTGCAGATCGCAATTTCCGGCTTTCACTAGTTATTTCTTTCATATTGCATTTGTTAATGCTGATATATATTCCCATAACCCAGCGCCATAGACCTCCGGTTAGATTTGTGGAGGTCTCTTTAGTTTCATTTCCGGCGATAAGACCCACTGAACCCGGTTACCCAAAGGCTTTGGCTCTTGCTCGACCGAGGACTGATATCCGTCCTGCTCCGGGAGTAGATGTGTGGACGCCAGGAGAGGGAGAGCCACTGGCAATTCTGGGCCCGGAAACGAAGATTACCCTATCAGAAGTCCCCGCGCCTGAGCCCGAATTGGGAGAGAAAATATCGATGCTGCCGGGTGAAGGCAGGTTCACCATGGAAGGAGTTAAAATTACGCCCGGAGTTCACGATAGAGGCGGCATTTTTGTGGGAAAGGGTGAGGCCCAAGAGTTTGCCATAACCGGTCCAGTCTCTCGTAGAGGAATTGTCCGGCGCGTTTATCCACAATATCCAAAGTGGGCAGAAGAGGCAGGGGTGAGTGGAGAAGTCCGCTTAAAGTTCTGGGTCCTGCCTGACGGATTAGTCAATAGAGTAGAGGTAACCCAGACTACGGGATATCCTGACCTGGACCAGATTGCCAGCCAGGCGATGAAGAAATGGCTCTTCGAGCCACTTTCTCCCAAGGAGAAGAAGATAGTCCAGTGGGGAACAATCACCCTCAAATTCAAACTGGAATAACGAAAATCAGACCCGGTGACTTAAGATGTATCTATTAGGGTTAATTGGGAGTTGCAAAGGAATGGGACTCTTAGCTAATGCCGAAGGGGGGACTTGAACCCCCAAGGGCTCTCGCCCACACGGCCCTGAACCGTGCGTGTTTGCCAATTTCACCACTTCGGCATAATTTCAGAATAATTTTAATTTAGCATGGAGAAAAAGTCAAGCCCAAACTTATGTTCGGGCTTTTTTATTTGCAAAAAGGAATCTATTTTGGTATAATTTAAAAGATGAAAAAAATCATAAGTACAAACAAAAAGGCTTTACACGAATATGAAATTTTAGAGACCTATGAGTCGGGAATTGTTTTAGTTGGCTCGGAAGTAAAGTCTTTGCGGGAAGGAAAAGCGGCTTTGAAGGGTGGTTTTGGTCTCATAGAAGGAGAAGAGGCATTCCTTTATAATGTACATATAAGCCCATATGAAAAATCCTCGACAAAGGATTACGACCCGAAGCGAAAGAGGAAGTTGCTTTTGCATAAGCATGAGATAAAAAGATTGATGGGCAGAGTTCAACAAAGAGGCTTGACTTTGGTCCCTTTAGAGATGTATTTTAAAAGGGGAAATGCGAAGGTTTCTCTTGGCCTTGCCAGGGGGAAAAAGACATATGATAAGAGAGAAGCATTAAAGAGGCGTGAAGCCGAGAGAGAAGTAAGAAGGTCGATGAAAGATAGATATAAATAAAGGGGGCGATCAGGTTTCGACAGGGATAGAGGAGGCAAGGACGGCAGGTCGAGGTTTGTCGAAGGCTCGTTAATCAATCGACAACAAAACTAAGTGCTGACACTACTAAGTTAGCATTAGCCGCGTAAGCGGACACGCTCACCTCTTTTTGCCCATTGGATGGGGATGAGTGTCAGAGAGATGGGATAGTTCCGGCTTTTGCCTTGGAAGTCGGGATGAGATTTAAAGGCTGCTCCGTCTCGAATCCTGTCTTTGGGTAATAAGGCGGGGGAGATTCCAAACAAAGACTAAACCTGTAGATGTCCTGCTGAAATATTTCTGGACGCGGGTTCGATCAAAGGGTCGACTCCCGAAGTAATTCGGGATGCAAAACCTGGCTTACATCAGGGAAACCCTAATCCTGATAATACAGGAAAGGGTAATCCTGAGGGGCGAAAGCCCTGCAGAGACTGCAATGATAGGAGGTGATATCGTTGGGCGAAATTGAACCAGCGATAAATCTATGCCTTCTATAATACGTCAGGCTCCCCGATTGGGGATGAAGAGATAGTCCATACCACTTAGAAATAAGTGGGGTATATGTCCCGCCGCCTCCACCAAAATCATAGGCAGAGATATGAACAGGAAATCAAAAATACTCATAATTGATGATGACCCCGATGCTCTAGAGACAATGACAGCAGTACTGGAAACTCGCGATTACCAGGTATTGACGGCCCTTTCGGGATTGGAAGGGATTAGTAAGGCAAGCAAGGAGAAGCCCGACCTCATTATGATGGACGTATTGATGCCTGAAGTTGATGGATTTGCTACCTGCAAGATGATTAAAGAAAATGAAGAAATTAAAAATATTCCTGTAATTCTTCTCACAGGTACAGGAATGGTTGGCGATATGGAAAAGGGCTTTGCAGCCGGGGCTAGTGACTTTATGATTAAGCCAATCGATTGGGATGCACTTTTCTTAAAGATTAAAAAATTAATCCCATAATAAAACAATCAGGTAGATTGCTCTTTCAAGTGATGAAAAGAGAAAAATTGGAGTCCTCCCGAAAGGGAGGAATGACTCCCGATTTCATCGGAGAGAGGAATAACCTTGCTTTCGCAAGGACTCCAGCCAAACATGTTGGTTGCCCTTTCGGAATGACGAGAATCTAGACTGAAATTTGACTATAGAGAAAAGTAGTGAGGTGTAGTTGAAAAAATTATTTCTATGCGGGTTAATATTGATTTTCTGTTTCTCCCTTGCCTCAGCACAGGAGCAGCTGGCTAAGATTGAAGTGGTTACTGCCGAGAAGACTTATAGCGATATCGACTTACTTTTGATTGCGGGAATGGGTTATCTGAAAATCAATGATGTGGCCGAGGTATTTGATGGGAAAGTCGATTTTGACCCGGTTAAGAATAAGGCAAGTTTAGAATTGAGTCAGGGGAAGGTAGAATTTTTTGTTGATAGCACTGAAGTAATTATCGACAATATTAAACGCAAGATGAAAAAGGAAACCAAAATTATTGAAGGAAGAGTATGGATTCCCCTGGAAGTTGTGGTTACTAAGGCATTTGGCGAGGTACTTGGTGGACAGGTATCCTGGGATTATGCGGGCAAAACTTTGTCTACTGTGGAGAAGATGCCTGGTGCTCCTCTAAAAGAAGAAGAGGAAGAGGTTCCTCCTCCAGAACCCGAAATAACTGCACCTGTCTCGCCCGTGGAAGGAGTGAAGAAGCAAAGAGTTAGAACTATCGTGATTGACCCGGGACATGGAGGCAAAGACCCGGGGGCAATCGGCCCTCGGGGTACCAAGGAGAAGGACGTGGTGCTGAGAATAGCCCATAAGTTAGCTAAAGAGTTACATAAGAATCTGAAAACAAGAGTTATCTTAACCAGGTACCACGACGTTTTTCTGCCCCTTGCCGACAGAACTGCCATAGCTAACCAGCAGAAGGCTGACCTGTTTATCAGCATTCACTGCAATGCTTCCCTGAAGTCGCGTACTAAAGGTTTTGAGGTCTACTTCCTGTCTGATGAAGTATCTGATGAAGAGGCACAAGCAGTAGCCAATATGGAGAATGCAGTAATGGCTTTAGAAGAGAGAACAGAAGAGAGAAATGAGTTATCTTCCATCCTGTGGTCATTAACTATGAATGAATTTATGAATGAGTCAAGTGAGCTTTGTTCGCTCATCTGTTCCGAAGTCGACAGAAAATTAAGAGATGTGGAGAACAGAGGGGTTAAACAGGCCGGTTTCACGGTTTTGCGGGGAGCTAAGATGCCGGCTATTCTTGTGGAAGCAGCGTTTATTTCCAATCGCTCGGGAGAAAGAAGGCTGAAAAGCAGCAAATTTCAGAAAAGTGTAGTGGAATCCATCTGTACGGGGGTAAAAGAATACAAGGAATGGGTGGAGAGGTGGTAAACATAGGAGGGGAAATGGTAGAAAAGCCAGTCGGGGTATTTGACTCAGGCGTTGGCGGATTGACTGTTGTTAGCCAGTTATTCAGGATTCTTCCCCAAGAGGATATTATCTACTTTGGCGATACAGCACATCTCCCTTACGGTTCCAAGTCTAAAGAGGCAGTCACTCACTACTCTTTAGATATTGCAAATTTTCTAAAAACACAAAAAGTAAAGATTATCATAGTGGCTTGTAATACCGCCTCATCTTTCGCCCTTTCTTCGTTGAAAGAAAATATAGAGACTCCCGTCATTGGTGTAATAGAACCCGGTGCTCGGGCTGCAATAGATGCTACCAGAAATTTCAAGATAGGGATTATCGGGACAGAAGGAACAATAAAAAGTAGAGCATTTGAGGAAGCTCTCAAGAAGATAGACAAAAATGTAAAAGTATTTTCTCAAGCCTGCCCGTTATTTGTTCCTCTTGTTGAGGAAGGTTGGCTTGACAAACCTGAGACTTCGCAGATTGCCGAAAAATATCTATCTCCTCTAAAAGATAAGGACATAGATACTCTCATTTTGGGATGCACTCATTATCCGCTTTTAAAGGAGCTCCTGTCGAGAATAATGGGACAGGAAATTTCTCTTATAGATACTGCTGAAGCTACAGCTAAGGCTGTAAAAAGAATGCTCGAGGAGAAAAAATTGTTGAGAAAGGGAAATCGTAAAGCAGTATATAAATTTTTTGTCAGCGATGACCCGGAGAAGTTTCTGCAGCTTGGCAGGAGGTTTCTGGGAAAGAGTATGGATAAGGCGGAAAGAGTTAATCTGGCGGAGATGGGGTAAACGATGTACGAAGTTATGGTGGAGGGAAGTTTTTCCGCGGCGCATAATTTACGGGGCTACAGGAAAAAATGCGAGAAATTGCATGGTCACAATTGGAAAGTAGAAGTTGGAATTCGTGGAGAAAAGTTGGATAAAACTGGTATGTTGATAGATTTCAGAGAGGTGAAAGATTATCTGGAAAGGATTATGGGAAAACTAGACCATAAATATTTAAATGAAATTTCGCATTTTAAAGTGACTAATCCGACTTCTGAAAACATCGCCAGGTTTATTTACAATGAGTTAAAATCCCGGTTGAAAGGTTCTCTCTATATGGTGAGCAAAGTGACTGTGTGGGAGAGCGACACCACTTCTGCAACTTATTTTCAGGACAAGAAAAATGTTGAATAGATTGAGCATCAGAACGCACTCGCGATCGGAATTAATGGATATAACGCCTCTGGTAAGGGATATAGTGCATAAGAGCAAGATTGAGAATGGTCTCTGCTATGTTTTCGTTCCCCATACTACTGCCGGGATTACCATCAATGAGAATGCAGATCCCAGTGTCAGGCAGGATATTCTGATGGGGCTGGATAAGCTGGTTCCCTGGCAGGGTGATTATACTCATCTGGAAGGGAATGCTGCTGCCCACATTAAGGCCAGTTTGGTAGGCTCCTCGGAGACAATCCCTATAGAGAAGGGAGACCTCGTCCTGGGCACATGGCAGGGAGTCTTCTTTGCCGAATTTGACGGCCCCAGGCGCAGAGAAGTCTGGATAAAAATAAAAAAGGGGTCAGAGTGATTTTTTGAGCTTTCCTTTCGGTCGCAGTACAGAAAAAAAGGGGACAGTCCCCTTTTTAGAGGTAGGCGCGGTAGTCCATTTCAGGAAAGATGTTGTCTCTGTATTCGAGGTCGTTAAGGAAGTTTTCGTCGATTCTGTTATTTTTTATCTCTTCATACAATCTGTTGAACTGGTGGATATGGTTGCGCGTTCTCTTTTCAGCATATTCGACCATTCTGCCAGTGGTCATAATGAATGCCCAATCTGAAGCCTGAGCCAGAAGCAATTCTCTGGCAGCCTGATTCAACGCTCGCTTTTTCACTCCCCTTGCCTCTGGGTTCTCGTCGGTTATTTCTACCATTCTCTCAGTAACCTTGTGCAGGTGTCGGTAAATCCAGTCATTGTTTCTGTTCAGCCAGACCTCATTATATCCTTTATCTCCCCAGCTGGACATAGAAGGTGTTATTACCTGATTTTTTGGATTCTCATTTAAATACTCTGAGGGAGTGACCGGTCTAAGTGTAGTTTGGTCATAATGTATTTTTCGGAAGAGGAAATTGAGGAAATCGGGACCTTCGTACCACCAGTGGCCAAAAAGTTCAGCATCGTAAGGAGCCACGATAATCGGTTTACGGCCCATAAAATCGTATAAATACTCCACCTGCTTTTCTCTATTAAAGATAAAATTTCCCGCATGCTCAGCCGCAGCCTCCAGAGCTTCTTGGGGATGGTAGGGTTCTTTCTTATCCAGGGCTACTTTACCTGTGATTTTATGATACTTGATTCCTACATTTCTCCTTATGCCATCAGAGTGGAGATACGGACGGATGTAGTTGTAATCCAGGTCATAACCTAGATCTCTGTAGAATTCCCTATAGCGAAAATCTCCAGGGTAACCGGTCTCAGCGCTCCACACCTGCAGGGAAGACTCAACGTCGCGGCCAAATGCTACCACTCCCGAAGGGCAATAGACCGGAGCAAAAACAGCATAGCGGGGTCGGGGAGTGCCGTAGATAATCCCGTGAGTGTCGAGAAAGAAGAATCGCAAATTCTCTTCTTTTAGAATTTCGTCGTCTCCTGGATTGTAGGCGCACTCGGAGAGCCAAATTCCCTTTGGCCGATGACCAAATTTAAATAGATGGTCTCGCATTGCTATCCTTACCTGAGCTCGAACAGCACGGCGGTATACCATAAGAGGGAGAAATCCATGAGTGGCGCAACAGGTTATGACTTCAATTTTTCCCAGGTCCTGGAATTTACGGAAAGCATTGAGGAGATTCCCATTATACTTCTCTTCGAAAATAAACCGCACTTCTTTCAATCTCTTCTCATACATTTGGGCAGCTTCCTGAAACTCAGGCTGTTTTCTTACGCGGATTTGTTCCTTCTCCGTTAGCTCAATCAACTTAGACAAATGACGCAAATATCGACTCTGAAGTAAAGAGTCGGAAAACATTGCTGTCAAGGTTGGGCTAATGGAAATGGTCAGTCTGAAATCTACTCCGTCATTTATTAATCCATCTAAAACCCTAATTAGAGGAATATATGTTTCAGTTAGAGCTTCGTAGAGCCAATCTTCTTCAAGAAAGTCCTCGTGTTCAGGATGGCGAACAAAAGGAAGATGGGCGTGAAGGAGAAGACATAAGTATCCTTTTTCCATAGTTTTTTCCTGGGTCATAATGTGAATGCTATTTGGGCTTACGGGAGGTAGGGATAGGAGAGCCTACGCCAAGAGGTAAGATTTCTTCCAGACGCCGGGAAAGGATTTTCATTGCCTCCTCAGTGCTTAAGCCAGACTTATCAAGATGCATCTTTTTTACCAGTTTCTCAAACTCTTCTTTTACAATCATCCATTCCTCGTCGCCGATTTCGGATATCTTTCCTTTGGGCAGGGAAACCGCGTTGGAACGGGCAAGGGTGATGAACTCACCCTCTTCAGTTAGAAGTCCGATGTCGCTCAAGTAGGTACGGCCACTTTCTGGCACTTGAAAATACCAATTACCGATTTCTGAATATACTTTCACATCAAATTGCTTATGAGCGTTTCTGCCATTGAACACAATATCAGTCACATCATAAAATCTAAGGGTTAAGCTGCTTCTGGAAAATATCCCCTCTCCTCGTTTCTTCCTGGTTTCTTCTTTACTTACCTCATTAATCTCCCAATAGGCATAAATCCATCTGGGATCGCGGGGTAAAAGAGCTATTTTAGTCTCTCCATAACGTTCCTGAAGCGGGGCACCCCGGTCAATGAATAGACTTACCCTTTCTTCCTTTTCAGCTGGAGGAGGTGGCTGGAGAGAAGTTTTGGCAGTTTCTGG
>Ga0307376_10006860_pt1 | contig 10023 bp, 7 predicted proteins | sample TR2MG_FD_202536 | JGI IMG/M metagenome (GOLD analysis project Ga0307376, IMG submission 202536) | Soil microbial communities from Risofladan, Vaasa, Finland - TR-2 | ecosystem: Environmental > Terrestrial > Soil > Coastal area > Acid sulfate soil | place: Finland: Risofladan, Vaasa | collected...
GCGACATGCCCGGCGGCGGAGGTGTACGTGAATGTGCTGCGGAAGGGGGAGGGGAGGGGGGTGCTGCTGAGCGCGATCAACATGAGCGCGAGGCGGGTGCGGACGGCGCTGCGGGTGCCGTCCGCGGCGAAGCTGGGCCTGGCCGCGGGGAAGTCGCATGTGATCTACGAGCCGACGAAGGGGAGGGTGATCGGTGTCGCCAGGGGCTCGGGGGTAAACGGCCTGCCGATCTCGCTGGGGGCCTACGGGCACATGCTGCTGTTGATCACGGAGGCTCCGAAGGAGGGGGCGGCGGTGGTGTTCGCGCTCGGCGCCGACGGTGTGCGGAGGCAGCGGTGGAGCGCGAAGGAGTGCAGTCTGGAGTTCTCGCTGAAGGGTCCGGAAGGGGCGGAGGTGGAGATGGCGGTCTTCTCGCCGGAGCGGCCGCGAGCGCTGACGTGCGGGGAGGCACGGGTGCCGTTCACGTACAGTGGGTCACAGAAGCTGGTGAGGGCAACGGCGACGGTGGATCCGGCGCGGGCATTCCGGCTGGTTTGCTAGGAGCGCGGCCTGCCCCGCCCCGTGGTCGGGGGTCGTTCGTGCCGACGGGCGGGCGGCGGCCGGCGGAGGGATCAGATCAGCCGTGTGGACTGGCAGAAGAGCCGGACGCGCTCGAGGGGGGTGTTTGGGGTCAGGGGGCTGCCGGCGGAGAGGACGAAGCGGTCCGGGCCGGCCGTGTCCATCTGGCGGCGGACTTCGGCGAGCAGGTCTTCGTCGGAGGCGTGCTCGATGAAGGGCGCGTCGACGTTTCCGAACAGCACGCGATCGGGCCCGATGGCGAGGCGGACACGGGCGAGGTCGATGCCGTAGTTCTTGCGGTCCTCCTCGAAGGCGAGGGCGGTGAAGGGGAGCTGCTCGAGGTCGTCGAGGAGGGGCATGAGGTTGCCGGAGAAGTAGAGGACAGTGCGGAAGCCGCGCTCCTCGTAGAACGCCAGGGCCTGCTTGGTGTAGGGGGAAACGAACTCGCGGTACATGGCCGGGGAGATGAGATCGGCGGAGGCGAGGCACTCCTCGACGAACACGATGCGCACGCCGAGCGCGCGGGCGGCCGCCAGGTGGGCAGAGGGCTGCGGGAGCTTCGCCGCCAGGATGCGGTGGGCTCTCTCCGGCTCCTCGATCAGCGCCGCCATCATGCCCTGGAACCCCAGCAGGCCCAACAGGCTGTTGTAGGGCGAGCTGTCGTAGGTGTAGAACGGCAACTGCCCCGGATACCGTTCCAGGAGCGCCTGCGCGAGGTCGTAGCGGCCGGAGGCGAGGTCGGCCTCGACCTCGGTGTCGTCGGGCTCGTGGGGAGTGGACGGGGGGTCCTTTTTGCAGTCCAGGTCTTCGATCCGGTCGGCGCGATGGCCGCGCTCCCAGAGGCCTGCAAAGTGAAGGCTGCGCTCACTGGCCTGGCGGGCGTGGTAGGCGATGCGGTCGGGGGCGAGCCAGGTCTCGCGGCCGTCGGGGGAGGCCCAGTAGAGGTCGGCGCCGCGGCGCACGACCTGTGCGCCTGCGATCTCCGAGGGGGTGGTGTTCGCGGGGAGGGAGAGCCATCCGGGCGGCGGATAGCAGGTTTCGATGATGGTGGTGTGGATGCTCAGCTCGAGTTCGAGGTAGGTGTCGTAGTCTACGGGAAGACGGTCCGCGCGGGCCCGGTCGAGGAGGTTGTGCCATTTACGCCAGCGGAGAGCCATCCGGTGGAACTCGAGGGGGCCCAGGCCTTCGTAGACAGTGGCAACAGGAACGAAGGGCGCGGGACGACGGTTGAGGACGAGGTTGAGTGGGTCCGTCGCGTTGGGTGAAGGTGTCACTGGGCGCAGCCTCCGGTGGGAGGGCTATTTCGTCGGCGCGGAGGAGGGACCTCCCGGGAGGGAGCGCAGACGGCCGACGCGCAGTGGCATGGAGACGCCGAGGCGAGGTCGCCGAAGCGTATCGGCGGCCGCGCCCGAAACTCCGGTGGATGTGTTAGCTCTGCTGCCGCAGCTTCGCGGCTGTCTCGGCCTCTCGCTCCAGGGCGAGCAGGGTGAGGTCGTCGATGGTGTGCGAGGGGGCGACGTCCTCTTCCGGGGCGTGCGATGCTGCGGGGCACTGCCTTGGCTTGCTGTTTTCGACCAACCAGTCCCAGATACTGCCGTAATCCGCGTTCATAGCTCAGCGCGACTCTCAGGGCGCTGGGTCGTGTTTCGCCGTTGGGCGGCCCAGCCCCTACAGGATACCCACGGGTGGGTGGAGTTATGCGCCCGCGGGAGGATGGGGCGCGGGCTGGCGCGGGAGCGGGTTTCGCGGCCGGGGCGGGATTGTGCTACAATGCGATCACTATGACAATGCGAGCAGATACATCGTTGGATAAGCAACTGGAGGACCTGACGCCGCGCCGGATCGTGGCGGCGCTGGACAAGTATATCGTGGGGCAGGCGGAGGCGAAGCGGTCCGTCGCCATCGCCCTGCGGAACCGGATGCGGCGGCAGAAGCTTGCGGACGACATCAGGGATGAGGTGATCCCGAAGAACATCCTGATGATCGGGCCGACGGGGGTGGGGAAGACGGAGATCGCGCGGCGGCTGGCGAAGCTGGTGCGGGCGCCGCTGGTGAAGGTGGAGGCGAGCAAGTACACGGAGGTGGGATACGTCGGGCGGGACGTGGACTCGATGGTGCGGGATCTGGTGGAGGCGGCGGTTCGGATGGTGCGGGCGGAGAAGGTGGAGGGGGTGAGGGAGCGGGCGGAGCAGCGGTCTATCGACCGCTTGCTTGATGCGCTACAGCGGCGAGGGGGAGGGGCTGGGCCGCGCATGCACAGTCTGGGGGACGCGATGGCGGCGATGCTGCAGCAGCGGCCCGTGGAGCCGGAGCCGGAGGAGGAACCGCAGGAGGATGATACGAGCCGGGAGGCGCTGAGGCGGCGGGTGCTGGCGGGGGAGCTGGACAAGCAGATGGTGGAGATCGAGGTGGAGGAGAGCCGGTTCCTGTCGTTCCCGGTTTTCTCGGGCCAGGGGATGGAGGAGATGGGGATGAACCTCCAGGACATGCTGGGGGGGATGTTCCCGAAGCAGCGGCGGCGGCGGAACGTGACGGTGGCGGAGGCGCGGCGGATTCTGCTCGACCAGGAGGCCGAGCGGATGATCGACATGGATCAGGCGACGGGGGAGGCGCTGGGGCGGGCGGAGCAGTCGGGGATCATCTTCATCGATGCGATGGATAAGATCGCGGGGCGGGAGCGGCCGGTGGGGGGGCCGGACGTGAGCCGGGTGGGGGTGCAGCGGGGGCTGCTGCCGATCGTGGAGGGGTCGACGGTGATGACGAAGTACGGGCCGGTGCAGACGGACCATATCCTCTTCATCGCGGCGGGGGCGTTTCACACGACGAAGCCGTCGGACCTGATCCCGGAGCTTCAGGGACGGTTCCCGCTGCGGGTGGAGCTGGGGGCGCTGGGGGAGGGCGATTTCGTGCGGATTCTGACGGAGCCGGAGAACTCGCTGATCCGGCAGTACACGGAGCTGATGAAGACGGAGGGGGTGGAATTGGAGTTCACGCCGGAGGGGGTGGCGGAGATCGCTCGGATGGCGGCGCACGTGAACGACGAGACGGAGAACATCGGGGCGCGGCGGCTGCATACGGTGATGGAGCGGCTGCTGGAGGAGGTGTCGTTCGAGGCCTCGGAGATCGCGCCGGCGCAGGTGAAGGTCACGGCGGAGTATGTGAAAGAGCAGTTGGCGGAGGTCGTGAAGAATCTGGATTTGACGCGGTATATTTTGTAGGGGGTGAGCGGGGGCGGCAGTCTGCGGGACACTGATCTCATTAAGGCGGGTGCTTCGCTCCGCTTTGAGAGGCGCCCTGCAGCATACTCGGGAGACACCAGCAGCGAGAGGGGAACTGCACCAATGCCCAGGACGGGCAAAGGCGGGCGATCGCCGAAGAGGAAGCCCAAGGCAAAGGCGCGAAGTCGTGTGCTGGCGGACCATCGAAGGGAAGCCAGCACGTTCGTTGCTCCTCTGATGGCCGCCGTGGGCGACGGGTTTCGATCAGTCTCCCGCATGGAAGACACGCTGCCAGAGCTTCTCTGGATTGCGTTACTGATCGACCGTCTCGGCGTAAGGCGGGGTACCGTCGTTGCTCGGGAGTTCGCGCGCGGCATCAGACCGCTACTTGGCGAGGGACCGCGTACGCTCGTTGTCCTTTCCGAGTACGGTGGGTTGGGCGAGGATGTGTGGTGCCAGCTCGTGCCAGCGATGCCCGTGGATGTCCTTGACGATCTAAGGCGTTCGCTTTGGCCCTTGGTCGGACTCTACCCCGACTGTCCTCTGTCCCCCCTCTTCGACGAGCGCTGGCGTACCGCGAACAGGTGTGATCCAGATTCGGAGATCTCCTACCTGAAGAGGGTCATGGACAACCTAGTGGACAAGACCTCGCACGCGTCTACGATGCTGCATGCTACCGCGGTCTACGTCTGGGCTCTTCATGGAAACCTCCGGTTCACGCAGGACGCGCACCCGGGCGATCTTGACCAGCTTATCCGTGACCCCTCCAGCGATCTGAGCAAGAAGATCGCTGCATCGCTGCGGGCCATGATCAGCAGCCTAAAGGAGATTGGCGCCGCTTCTGGACGGGCGTGGGCGGAATACTTCGGGTTACAGAGCCTGCGCATCTCAGCGTGCGATGTACCAGCCGCAGGTACGCCTTGTGGCAAGATGCCCGACTTCGACCGTCTGCTGACCCTCGCTGCCGAGCTGGAGAGGAGTCTGGCGGAAGAGCTGGATAATGTCTGGGCGCGCAACCTAGAGGCCATCTGCCGCAGTGGGAGCGTGAAGGCGGAGGTGCTCACAGGACTCCTGTCGAGGCAAGCTAGCCTGACGTGCGCACTGGTCTCGCATCCTCTGATGTGGGTCCCGCACGTATCGTTCGTTCTTCTCCGCTGTATGGCCGAAACGCGAATCGGCATTGAATGGCTGGCGCGCTTTGGCAGCTCTGGGGATTTTGGCAAGTTCGTAGAGTACGGGCTCGGCCAGGACAAACTACTGGCCGAGCACCTCAAGGCAGCGCCTGACGCAGACAGCCCTGCGAATGCTGAACTGATACAGCGGTTCGAGCAGGACATTAGCTCGGAGCGGTATCCGCAACTCCTTAACGTAGACGTTGGTGACTGGTGGCCTAAGTCAGTTCGAGCTATGGCGGACGACTGTGACTATGGCCCCGTTTTCGCCCTTAAGTACCAGCCCTTCGGCAGTTACGTGCACGGCACGTGGAACGTACTGCGGAAGTACAACCTAGTTCGGTGTCATAACTCACTGCACGCGTTCCACTACGTGCCTGTGTTCGGCCAGACCGCGCTACATCCACGGGTGGCCGAATCTGCAGCAGTCCTCATGCGGGAGAGCTTCCACGCCTGGGCCGCGGGCCTCGAACTGCGAGAGCAACCTCTCCGGAGTGTTGATGCATACCTCGCCGAGATTCAAGCACTGAAAGACACCTAACAGCTCAGAGGTTGGGCAAGCTTCTGGGTCACGAACCTGAAGGGGGCGCGCGATGCGTGGGAAGTCCGAGCCGCTTCTACCTACGGTTACCGGCACTGCTGTCCTCAACGACGTCGACTGCGAGGTAGGCTTCAGCGTCGACGAACAGGGCCGTATCGAGGCTAGCTTCGCCAGTGCGGCCCCAGTTGTTGAGTCAGTGGACTTCGAGTGGCCCAAGCAGCAGAGCGTGTCTGGGACAACGGCGGACGGTCGCCAATTCATCCTGCGTGACTGCTTTCTTAGGAGCCATGGTCTCTCATTTGGCGAGGCCGAGCGAGAGCGACCCTTTCGCTTATCCCTGGCGGCGGGAAGCGCCAGCATCGGGCGAACCGGCGCGGCCCCATCAAGGACCGAATTCGCGCTCGCGAACCAGTGGCTTACGATCCGGCAGAAGGTGCTCTTTGACGGGGCGGAGATCGAGCTTCGACCGGCGGACCCTAATGTCGGCGGTCATACAGGCCTCGCCAAGGGACAGCCGGCCTGGATCACGCACTGGGCTAGCGTTGTCACGCCAGACGAGCAAGAGATCAGCGACGCCGATGACGTCGTGCGCTGTCTCGCTCACACACTCTCGATGCTCGCCCTTGAGCGCGTCATCGTTCCATGCTACCGAGTACTGGATCAGGATGGCGACATCGCCAGATGGGAGTTCCGCCGACTGTGGTGGCCAGAACACCGGGGTCACCACGAGGTATACGAGCACGATATTGGTGAGCCGTTGAGCGTCGTTGGTCAGCACCGGATCAGGCAGATCTTCCGGGAACTTGAATTGCCCCGGTACGTTGACTACGTGGTTGAGGCCTGGCGCGACGACGTCTACGTAGAGATCGGCCTGACGTGTATACTGTTCGCCCTTGAACTTCTCGGCGCGAGCTGGGTCCGAAGGGCCGGAATCTCCCCGCGTGACAAGAACCTAGCGATGAAGCTGGAGCACATTGATCGCGAGCTTGGATGTGTGCCGGAGAAGTTCACAAGTCCCTGGCTGGCGCAGCGGCTGCGTAACCCGCTTATGCACACAGGAGTCGTTTCCAGGATGACCGTATCGGAAATCCACGCCGCGACGCGTGAACTAGTGGTGATGGCGATCGACGTCTTCTTCAAGATGTTCGGGTATGAGCGAGATGCTGATCGTACGGCCGCCGGATGAAGTACGGATGGGGGAGGGCGCCATACGTTCTGTCGAGACAACAGCCGTCGGAAACCCTACTCCGGCCGCAGCAGCACTTTGATTCCTTGCTTTGCCTGGGCGCGGGCGAAGGTGACGGTGAAGTATGTGAAAGAGCAGTTGGCGGAGGTGGTGAAGAATCTGGATTTGACGCGGTATATTTTGTAGGGGGGAGGCGGGGTGGAGGTCGGCGGAGGGTCGGGACAGGAATGTCCCTCCCACGGGTGGAGCAGGGGCTTCGGCAGCCCTTCGTGTGCACTCAGGACAAGCTCGCTACCGAAGCAACGAACCGGGGACGGCGAAGGGTGGCGGGGATCGGTGTCCCCGCCCTACAGAACGGCCAACGGCCGGCGGGCGTGGGTACGCCCGCCCTACAGAACGGCCAACGGCCGGCGGGCGGGGGTACGCCCGCCCTACAAAGCCGCACGAAGCGGCGGGGATGCGGAGACATCCCCGCCGTGCATTTCACTCGGGGCGGAGGAGGGCTTTGATTCCCTGCTTTTCCCGGGCGCGGGCGAAGGCTTCTTGCCATCTGGTGAGCGGGAGGGGCTCGTCGATGAGGGGGCGGGGGTCTACCTGGCCGCGGGAGAGGAGGCGGAGCGCGGTGCGCCAGGAGGTCCACTTGGAGCCGATGGAGCCGACGACCCGGAGCTCTTTGTAAGCGACCTGCTCCAGGTCGAACTCGAAGGGCCTTCCGAAGAGCCCGATCTGGCAGTAGCGCCCGCCGCGGCGGAGGGCGGTGAGGCCGAGGCGGGCGGCGTCGGGGGAACCGGAGCAGTCGGCGAAGAGGTCGGCGCCTTCTTCCCCTGTTAGCGACCGAGTGATCTCCAGAGCGTCTTCCTGAGTGACGTCGATGGTGCGCTGGACTCCGACCCGGGCGGCTACTTCGAGGCGGGCTGCGTCGGCCTGGGTGCCGCAGGCGATGACGCGGGCGCCGGAGGCGCGGGCGACCTGTGCCGCCAGCAGGCCAATGGCGCCGACGCCGGCGATCAAGACCGTTTCCCCCGGGTGGACCGTCGTCATCTCCAGGAGCGCGTGCACGGTGCAGGCGAGGGGCTCGCAGAGCGCTCCTTCCTCGAAGGAGAGCCGGTCGGGAAGCCGGTGGAGACGCGCGACGGGGACGACGCAGTGGCGGGCGAAGCACCCGTTGTGGACGTAGCCGATGAGCTCCTTCTCGGGGCAGAGGTTGTAGCCGCCGGTCCGGCAGTGGCGGCAACGGCCGCAGGAGCGGAAGGTGGTCTCGGCCGTCACCCGGTCGCCGGGCCGCCACCCGGAAACGTCGTCGGCCGCTTTCTCGATCACTCCGCAGAACTCGTGGCCCATGATGACGGGCGGCCGCAGGTTGAGCTTGATGTCATCGTCCATAATGTGGAGGTCTGAGCCGCAGACTCCGGCGGCCTCGACGCGGATCATCACCTGGCCCGAATCGAGCTGGGGGGAGGGCATGTCCAGCAGGGCGACATTGCCTTTGCCGGGTGCTTCTTTGACGAGGGATAGCATGCGCGCTCCGTTCTATGCCCGGCGGCTCGGCGAAAGGCGGATGAGCCGCGGGCGATTCAGCGCCTCGGTTTTCGCGCGAGGAGGCGATGTGTCGCGGCGACGATGTCTCCAACCCCCATGCCGTAGGCGTCCAGCAGTGCTTCGTAAGGGCCGCTCTCGGCGAAGGTGTCGCGCAGCCCCACCATCTCCATGGGAGTCGGCCGGCGTCGCGCGAGGAGCTCGGCGACGGCGCCTCCCAATCCCCCGATGACGCTGTGCTCCTCGACGGTGACGAGCGCGCCGGTTTGCTCGGCCGCGTCCACGAGAATGGACTCATCTATCGGCTTCAGGGTGTGGATCTCGACGACCCGCGCGTCGATGCCCTGGCCGGCGAGCCCGTCGGCGGCCGCCAGCGCTCTGTAGAGGAGAACGCCGGTGGCGACGAGGGTAACGTCGGCGCCGTCTCGGAGCAGGCGGCCGCGCCCGACTTCGAACTCCGGCTCTCCTCCGCGGAAGACGACGGGCACCTCGGCGCGGCTGAGACGGAGGTAGACGGGCCCGGCATGGGCGGTGGCGGCATTGACGGCGGCCTTGGCCTCCGGGGCGTCGGCGGCGACGATGACGGCCATGTTCGGCATGGCCCGCAGCACGGCGAGGTCGAAGACCGATTGATGGGTGGGCCCGTCGAAGGAGTCGGAGAGGCCGGCGTAGCCCGCCGCGATCTTCACGTTCAGGCGAGGGTAGGCGATGCAGGTTCGAATCTGCTCGCCCGCGCGCAGGCTGGCGAGGAAGCTGAAGGTGCTCACCCAGGGAACGCAGCCGGTTGTGGCGAGGCCGGCGGCGATGTCCATCATGTTCGCTTCCGCCACGCCGAGGTTGTAGAAACGCTCGGGGAAGCGCTCGGCAAAGAGGACGGTTCGGGTGGAGTGGGAGACGTCGGCGTCGAGCACGACGACTTCGGGATGGCTTTCGCCGAGCTCCACCAGGGCTTCGCCAAAAGCCTCGCGCATGGAGGCGGTCTCAGCAGCCATCGGCGCTCACCTCGTCCACGGCCTGGCGGTACTGCTCATCGTCGGGGGCCCTGCCGTGCCACTCGAAACGACCCTCCATATACGAGACGCCCTTGCCCTTGACGGTGTGAGCCAGGATCATCGTTGGCCGGCCGCGCACGGAAGCTGCCGCATCGAGCACATCGGCGATCTCGCCCACGTCGTGGCCGCTGGCCTCCAACACCTCCCAGCCGAAGGCGCGCCACTTGTCGCCCAGCGGCTCCATCGGCATGATGTCCTCGACCGCGCCGTCGAGCTGCACGCCGTTGCAGTCGCAGATTCCCGTGAGACTGTCGAGCTCGTACTTGGCGGCAGCCATCGCCGCCTCCCAGTTCTGCCCTTCGTTACACTCGCCATCGCCGATGAGAACGTAGGTGTGGAAGCCGCGCCCGGACTGCCGCGCACCTAAGGCCATGCCGATCCCTAGAGAGAGTCCATGTCCCAAGGAGCCGGTGGAGATGTCGACGCCAGGCGTCCTGGTCATATCGGGATGGCCCTGGAGCGAGCCGCCGAGCTGTCGAAAGCCGGTTAGCTCGGCCTCTCGTATGGACCCCGCGGCCGCGAGCGCGGCGTAGAGGGCGGGGGCGCAGTGCCCTTTGGATGCTACGAAACGATCGCGGTCGGGCCAGTCGGGTCGCTTCGGGTCGAGGCGAAGATGGTGGAAGTAGAGCACGGCCAGGATGTCGGCAGCGGAGAGCGAGCCGCCGGGATGGCCCGATCCGACGCGGTGGATCACCTCGAGCACCTTGAGCCTGATTCCCTTCGCCGCGCTCCTGAGCTCTGCAAGCAGCTTGTCGCTGTG
>Ga0307376_10006863_pt1 | contig 10021 bp, 9 predicted proteins | sample TR2MG_FD_202536 | JGI IMG/M metagenome (GOLD analysis project Ga0307376, IMG submission 202536) | Soil microbial communities from Risofladan, Vaasa, Finland - TR-2 | ecosystem: Environmental > Terrestrial > Soil > Coastal area > Acid sulfate soil | place: Finland: Risofladan, Vaasa | collected...
GCGTAGAGATACTTCCAGGGAGGTAGCGGGCCGTCGTAAGGTCCATGCAGAACTCTCAGAAGCAGGGCGATGAGCGGGGTCGCTACGGCGTAAACAACCGGATAGAGCGGATGGGTGGATATGAGATTCAGTACCTCGAGTATCGACATTGGTCGGATTTCCTTCCCGGACAGTGTATGGGGTCAGCCTCGTATTGACAACCTCGACGCGGCCGGAGCATCACCGGGCAGTTACGCCACCCGAGCCGGCGTCGTATTCTACGGCAAGCCCGCCGAGGGCTGTTTCGCGATATAGGCTCGGGAGATCGTGTCCGGTTCGCTTCATGGTTGCAACCACGGTATCGAACGATATGTGGTGGCGGCCGTCGGAAAGAATTGCGTACTCCGCGGCCGTCAGCGCACGGGCAGCGGCCATTGCATTTCGCTCGATGCAGGGTATCTGAACCAGACCGAGCACCGGATCACAGGTCAGGCCGAGGTGATGCTCGAGTGCCATCTCTGCCGCATATTCGATCTGACCCGGCGTGCCGCCAAATAGCTGGGCTGCCGCCGCTGCGGCCATCGCACACGCGGTGCCGATTTCACCCTGACAACCGACCGCCGCCCCGGAGATCGACGCATTGTGTTTCACGAGGTTGCCGACGAGCCCGGCAGTTGCGAGCGCTTTCAGTATGCTCTCCTCTTCGGCGCGCATCGTCTCTTTCAGGTAGCGGAGCACCGCCGGAACAACCCCGCTCGATCCGCACGTGGGCGCCGTCACCACGATTCCGGCCGAGGCGTTCTCCTCGGAGACCGCGAGTGCGTACGATGAGAGTCTTCCGGTTCTGCGAAGCATGCCTGAGTTCATCTGTCCTTTTCGGTAGTAGGAGAACGCTTTGCGTGAGACTCCGAGCGGCCCGGGAAGCGCACCCTCCGCGCGGAGTCCCCGACGGATCGTCTCCTGCATCGTCTTCCAGATGGTGGAGAGAAACTCGGGAAATGCCTTGTCCTCCCGTTCGAACGCCAGGTCGAAAAAGCCGCAACCGCGTCGATCGCACATTTCAAGCATCGTTTCCATGCTCGAGAACTCGTAGGTCAGGTCGCCGTTCGGAGCTCCCGAGGCAATCTGCTCGGCACCGAGATACGCCCCGCCGCCGACGCTGTACGCCTCCCAGCGCTCAAGCTGCGACCCCGAGTCGTCAAACGCCTCAAAACGCATACCGTTCGGATGAAACGGAAGCACCTCCTGAGGTCTGAAGACGATGTCGAGCGGTGACAGAACACTTGCGAGTGCGACGTCGGTGAGGTGTCCTCTGCCAGTCGCAGCGAGGCTTCCGAACAGGGTTACCCGATATGAGGATGCCTTCGGCCATTTTTGTTTGAAGTGAAAGGCTGCTGCGCGAGGTGCAAGCGTGTGGCTGCTCGACGGACCGGTTCCAATTCGATAGAGGGCCCGCAGTGATTCCATGACAGCTTCATTGTATCAGCGTGCACTGCCGTACGCAACGAGTACGGCTACACGTGGGAGCTCTCGAAGGCGTCGATAACCGAGAGTAACTCAGCCGGAAGACGTGAGCGGGCAAACGACGCAATCGGTTCCGGTACTCCGTAGTAAGCTTCGGCAATGGCTCCTGCTATGCAGGCAAGCGTATCGCTGTCACCGCCGAGGGAGACAGCGTTCCGTATGGCATCCTCGAAGCTTACTGAATCGAGAAAACAGACGATGGCCTCCGGAACCGTCCCCTGACACGTCTCATCGAAGGCGTAAGATGGTCTGATATCGGAGACCAGTCTGCCGAGGTCGTAGCCGAAACGGTTCTCGATTTCCCGGGCGAGTGCAAACCTCACCGCATGTTCGGCGGGGCGGGCGGGCGTTCCGGTCGCGGAAACGGGCCAGGTTCCTGCGCGCGCCCTGCGGGCAAGGTAGACCGCAAGTGCAATCGCCTCGGCGCCCTTTATACCTTCGGGGTGGTTGTGGCTGACAATCGCGCTGGCTTTTGCGCACGAAAGAGTATCCTCTTCGCGGTCAAACTCCCATCCCACCGGGCTGACCCGCATTGCGCTTCCGTTTCCGAAGCTGCCGTACGGCGTGTCATCGTCACCTGCAAGCCAGGCAGAGAAGCGGGCGCCCCATCCACGATCGGGATAACGTCGGCCGAAATCGCGATAGAAGCGGCTGAAATCGGCAATTGTGGGGAGCCCTTTTCCGCGATTTTCAAGAAGTGCGGCTGCTGTTGCGACCGTGAGTACCGAGTCGTCTGTGAATGACATACGATCATCGAAAAGAGCAAAACTCTTGTGCTTGATCCGATCCCACTCGTAAATGGAACCGATGATGTCACCGGCAATCGCGCCAATCATCGCCGTCCCCTATGTTGTCCGCGACGAAAACTCGAGATGGACGATTCTGTCGGGTGACACAGGGAAGGTGATACTGCCGCCGAGCTGAGCCGAAAGGCCCTTCAGAACCCGAATCCCGAGCGTACCCGACGCTTCCGCGCTTCGAAAGTTCCAGCCTGCTCCGTCGTCCTGGAACTCAAGCGTCCACCGCTCGTCGCCGTCTGCAATGAGCTTCAGATCGATGGTACCGGATCGACCGTCCGGAAATCCGTGTTTGAGAGAATTGATGATGAGCTCGGCAAGAATAAGGCCGAGCGGAATCGCTGTTCCCGCCACCATCTGAAAGCTGTCACCGGACACGTGAAACTTGACCGAGCTCGAAGCGCCGTGGAGCCGTATCAGATTTGCCAGCAGGTCGCCTGCATACTCCTGGAACTCGATGGTCGAGAGGGTGTCGCCGCGGTAGATGCGATCATGAACCAGACCGATTGATTCGACCTGACCACGCAGATGTTCGAGAACCGACCGCGTATCGCCCCCGGGGGGCAGCGCTCCGGCCTGAATGCTGATGAGGCTGGATATTGTAGCGAGGTTGTTCTTCACGCGGTGGTGCACCTCGCGAAGCAGAAGCTCCCGGTCTTCGAGTGCGTCATTCAGTCGTCTTCGGGAGTTCACGAGCTCAGTTACATCGCGGATGAGAAGCAGTCGCAGATCCTGGAGCTTGTCTACAACTGGAAGCTCAGTCATGAGCGCAATCGCAGTCCGGATCTGGTAGAATGAACCACCGCGCGCCTCAGGCAGACTCCGCTGCAGCTCCGCAGCGTCTCCGGCGTACGGTTCGAGTCCGATCGAATCGATATGTCTGCCCAGAAGCGCCTCTTCCTGCACTGCAAGGATCTTCACAGCGGCCCGATTCGCGCCGACAACGAGGCCGTCTCCACTGGTTGTCAGCACACCATCCGACAGGCTATCGGTAAGGATCCTGAACCTGTCGAGTTCGGAGAGCAACTCCCGCGTTATGTAGCGTTCATGAACTTCATCGAGACCGAGCAGCGCCTGATCGTTTCCGTGAACCCTGCCGGATTTGGCCTGCTCGAGTGCGGCGAACACGTGCTTCGACATCTCGCGCAGCGGGCCTTTGGCTATACACAGATCGATCTGCATGGAAGCCAGATCAATCTCCTTCTCTCGAGCTATTGCCGACAGCGCAACTATAAAGAGTCCGGACCAACGTTCGCGCGAACGGAGCACGCGGATGAGACGGAAACCGTCGATGTACGGCATCATGAGGTCGGTGAATACGATATCGGGATTCGCCTCTTCAAGAACCAGCAGTGCAGCCAGTCCGTTCTCCGCGCAGGTCACCGAGCAGCCGACTTCTCCCAGAACCTGTGACATGTACTCGAGAACGAGCGGAGAGTTGTCGACCACCAGTACTCGACGGGGAATAGCAGGCTCCACGTTACCTCCAGATGAAGAGATTTGGCGACAGATCTTTCAGGTCGTCATCAGAGATTATCGGCGCGATAATCCAAACTCCTGAAACATGGTACACTAGGAGGATGATGCGGGAAAAGGATGATGATGGGTACACACGGTCCCGGCTGCGGATGGTGAAGACCCAGATCGTTGCCCGCGGAATCCGGGACGCGCGCGTAATTCAGGCAATGGAGGAGGTGCCGCGCCACCGATTTGTTCCGGCTGCGCTCACTGCTCGCGCTTACGAAGACTGCGCACTCCCCATCGGTCACCGGCAGACAATTTCTCAGCCCTACATCGTGGCGCTGGTGCTTGAGCTCGCGCGGCTGCGGGGTTCTGAGCGCGTACTCGAACTGGGGACCGGCTCTGGCTACTCGACGCTGCTCCTCTCGCGCCTTGCCGGTGAAGTCTACACCTTTGAACTGCTCAGACCGCTTGCCGATCGGGCGCGGCTCCTGTTGCAGCGCTTCGGCTGTTCCAATGTACGGTTCTTCACCGGCGACGGCTCGAACGGGTGCGATGCGGGTTGTCCGTTTGATGTGGTTCTGATCTGGGCGGCCGCGTCGCAAACGCCACCGGTCCTGTTTCAGCAGCTATCGCCGGGCGGCACATTGATAGTGCCGGAGACTGATCAGACGTTCGAATCTTCAGACGGCCGGCCGGTGCAGATGCTCGTTCGTTACCTGAAATCCGAAGGAAGGATTGACCGGACCGAGATCTGCGCGGTCAGCTTTGTTCCGCTCTTGTGGGAATGATCAGTGGATTATCTGTCCGGTGAGCGCATCGACTGAAACCTCCGCGCCGGTGTTCATCCGCACGATGAATCTCGGATCACCTGCGGCGGGGCGAACAAACCGGGCGGTACCGGCAGTTGTTCCGGCATGCGAGTTCAGCGCCGCGTCGATAGCCTGTCTCCGGGATATCGGCGTCCCGGTCGAGTCGTGGCGCCAGGCTGCGGTGCTCTCCTGACTGATGAGAGGACGCGGGGTAGATGCGGCGTCGTCCATCGCGCTTATCGCGGCATGTTCGACATCAGTTCGGGTTACGGCAAACAACGTGCCCGCTCCGAGCACGAGGACTGCAACGATGAGTACGATCGCAAGGCGGCTTTTCCGACCCGGTGAGAGCTCCCGGGTACTGCTGGTATCTTTGCTCATGATGCCGAATAATGTAAGGAATGGAACGCATAAGGACAAGTTGGAGATGATATGGCGGTAAAGAGACCGGTGATCGGCAGACTCTCACTGACTGCGAAGGGCTTTGGATTCGTTCAGGTGGAGGGGATGCCGGACATCTTCATCGATCTTGATCACCTGAATACCGGGATGGATGGTGATCTGGTCGAGGTGGAAGTGTTCAGCTCGTCCCGACGCAACAGGCCGGCTGGCAAAGTGCGCCGAGTAACCGAACGGAGCGGCAGAAAGATTATCGGTGTTTTCCGCAAAACCGCCGAGGGCGGGAAGCTCTATCCTGAGGACAACCGGGTACCGAGTTCGCTTGCTATTTCCCCGGATCAGCTCTCAACCGGTCCCTTCGCCGGGAAAGTTCGAACAGGGACCGTGGTCGCCGCGGTGCTCGAACGGTGGGACAATCCAAAGGCGAAACCTGTCGCGAGGATTTCCGACGTCATCGGCGACCAGGGCGATCCGGGAATGGATCTGAAGGTCATTGCGCTTGTTCGCGGACTCGCACTCACTTTTCCGGAAAGTGTCGAAGCCGCAGCGCGCGAAATCCGCAATCCGAATATGAGAAAGGAAGCACGAAACCGGCTTGATCTGCGCAAGCTCGACTGTGTAACCATTGATCCTGAGTCTGCACGCGATTTCGACGATGCACTGTCGGTAGAGCAACTCGAGAACGGACTGTTCGAAGTCGGTATCCACATTGCGGATGTGAGCCACTTCGTTCCCGAGGATAGTGAGATTGACAGGGAAGCGTACCGCCGGGGCACGAGTGTCTATTTCGTTCAGTCCGCTCTGCCCATGCTGCCCGAGAGGCTCTCCTCCGATCTGTGCAGTCTCATGCCCGGGCAGGATCGACTGGCATTCAGCGTGCTCGTCACGCTTGACTCCCTCGGCACGATCCACGACTACCGGATAGCGCCGTCGGTTATCCGCAGCAAGCATCGGTTCACATACCGCGAAGCTCAGTCGGTCCTTGCAGGAGAGGCGCATCAGTTCGGCCGCATGCTCCATCTTCTCGAGCTCCTTGCCAGCGTGCTGGGCGGATTGCGCAAACAGATGGGCAGCATCGATTTCGACGTGCCCGAGAGGGCAATTGTGCTGGACAAGGACGGAGTTCCCCTGTCGGTAAATACGGTTGAACAGATCGATTCCCAGCGTCTGGTCGCGGAGTTCATGCTTCTTGCCAACCGGATCGTAGCCGGTCACGCGGTGCAGCTCGGAAAGCAGCGCAAGGTAGTGCTCCCGTTCGTCTACCGGGTGCACGAGCGCCCGGCTGCCGAAGACGTCGAGCAGATGGTTCGCAACCTGCACGAGCTGGGCCTTCCGTACAAGGTCGAACAGACTGTCACCCCCGATGACTATCGCAACATACTCCGCGTAATCGAAAACTTCGAGTTCAAGGACTTTGTGGAACGGGTAGCGTTCTCTTCGATGACGAAAGCGGAGTACCGCAGGGTGAACGAAGGGCACTTCGGACTGGCGTTCGACGCCTACACACACTTCACTTCACCGATCAGGCGGTACGCGGACCTCGTCGTTCACCGGTTGATGCGCGGATATCTGGCCACCGAGCAAACCGGGGAGGGCGGCAGGACACGCCCACACAACGGCAAGGTGCTTTCGGCCTATCTCGACGATGTCTGCATCCGCTGCTCGGATGCTGAAAAGGTCGCAACCGGCGCAGAACGCGAGTATTCGAAACTCAAGAGCCTCGAGTTTCTCGAGCGGAAGGTGGGGAAGGTATACGATGGCATCATATCGGGCGTGACTTCATTCGGATTGTTCGTCGAACTGTCGCGGTACCTGATCGAGGGGCTCGTGAAGATCACGCAACTTCCCGATGACACCTATCGATATGATGGGCCGAACTTCCGGTGCGTGGGAGAAAAGAGCGGCAAGGTCTACCGTCTCGGTGATCGGGTCACGGTGCGCATCGAACGAGTGTCGGTAGCCGACAGGAAGGCTGATTTTGCCCTGGTAGAGCCGAACCGCAGTGGCGGAGCCAGGGTCAGTCGGCGGAGGCCGACTGGACGGGCGAAAGCCTGATATCCAGATCGTGCTGGGAGGTGAGCTCCTCGAACTCTCCTCGGAGCCTGCGGACCGAAACCTCCGGTGGAATGGATATTCTCGCCCTCATCAGGAACATCGGCGCACCGGTCCACGGTGCCGCGCTCGTCTCTGTCTCGAGGTTCTCGATATTGATCGCCTCGCGCCTGAGTATGGAGGTGACCGCGTGCACAATGCCCGGAGTGTCGAGCGATATCGACTCGAGAAGATAGGGACGGCTCATGCCGCTCTGCTGCCTCGGTTCGGTTCCCTTCAGCTCGATATGCAGATCAAGTGCGCTGCCGAGAGCGGGAAGTTCACCGATCAGCCGGTCAACGTCGGAAGCATCCCCGGAGACGAGAAGAATCGAAACGAACTCGCCGCCGAGCAGCGCCATCCGACTCTCTTCGATATTGCACTTTCGTTCAAGCACAGCAAGGGAGAGATCGTCGACAATTCCGACCCGGTCGTGACCGAGCGCCGTTAGTACTGCGTGATGCTTCATATGTAGTTCCGTGGTGGACACGCTGGATGATTCGCTTCTGTTCTTCGCATGGGCTGATTGTAGACGCGCTGGACCGGAATGCTCAAGTGTTCTTTCTTGACGCCGGGGGTGCGGAACACCTATCATGAACTCCGCCCTGATTGAACGGATCGAGCGGAAAATTCCTGGCGAAAATGGAGTGGAGGATTTGACAGACAATCGGACCAGTTCCATCGTCCAGGCCTCTTGGATCGGAATCGTCGGAAATGGACTTCTCGCGATCCTGAAGATTGTGGTCGGCTTTGTAGCCGGAAGCATGGCAGTAATCAGTGACGGCATCGATTCATCGACCGACATCATCACGTCGATCATAACGCTGGTGACCGGGCGCATCGTCGCAAAGCCACCGGACATCGAACATCCGTATGGCCACACGCGGGCGGAGACCATCGCCACCAAGAGCCTTTCGTTCGTGATCTTTTTCGCCGGGGCGCAGCTTGCACTGTCGGCAATCGGAAGACTCAGGCAGGGCGGCGATCCGATTCTCCCGGAACCGATCGCCGTCTACGTCACGATCCTCTCGATCTTCGGAAAAATCTTCCTTGCGGCATACAAGTTCCGCGTGGGCAAGCGGGTCTCGAGCCCGATGCTCATCGCCGACGGCAAGAACATGCGGAACGATATCGTCGTCTCCGTCGCGGTTCTGTTCGGCCTCGCCTGTACGTTCATCCTGCGCACGGCGATTATTGACGCTATCACGGCGCTTGTGGTCAGCCTCTGGATCATGCGCGTTGCCTTCGGAATCTTCCTCGAGACCAACGCCGAGCTGATGGAGGGTCACGAAGACCGGGCGACCTACCAGCGCATCTTTGACGCTGTTGCGGAAATTGAAGGTACAAACCATCCGCATCGGGCGCGTATCCGGGAGATCGGCAATATGTACATCGTGGACCTGGATATCGAGGTGGACGGTTCCATGACTGTACTCGAGGCACATCGAATTGCGCAGTTGACCGAGCGGAAGATCACCGAACGGATCGAGAATGTCTATGACGTCCTGGTGCACGTGGAGCCGCTGGGAAACGTCGAACACAGTGAACGGTACGGCGTCTCCCAGCGAAAACTCGATGCAGGCAAGCAGGACTAACCGGAGTATTTCCAGGACGACCCGGGCTTCATCTCCCTGACCTGCACGCCCTTCGGTGAAAATCCTTCGCTGGTCGGCGCGATCAGGCCGAAGGTTCCATAGTGGATCGGTACCGCGTACTTCGGTCGAATGAACTCGGCGGCCATTGTTGCGGCCTCCACACCCATGGTGAACCGGTCGCCGCAGGGAATCATCGCAACATCGGGTTTGTACATCTCACCGATAAGCTTCATGTCGGAGAAAAGCGCGGTGTCTCCGGTGTGGTAAATGGTGATGCCTCCGATGCGCACGACCAGACCGCACGCGAGTCCCATGTACTGTCCATCGAGTGATGAAGAGTGGAACGCCTGCGTGAGCGCGACCCAGCCGAAGTCCGTCTTGACCCGTCCGCCCGGATTTGCGGGCTCGATCTTCTGGATCCCTTTCGAGGCGACATAGCTGCAAATCTCGAACGATGCGATTACGGTTGCGTCGTTCTTCTTGGCGATTTCCAGCGTGTCTCCAAAATGGTCGGAATGCCCGTGACTCAACGCAATGTACTGACAGCTCAGATCCGCGGCCTTCTGCGTTGCTACCGGATTTCCGGTAAGGAACGGATCGATGACCAGCTGATGCGTGCCATCGTCGAACTGGAACCCTGAGTGACCAAGAAACGTGATGTTCAGTGCCATGCTGCTCCTCCATAGCTTTCTAAAATACTCAGCTAAAGATCGCGGTTTGAGGAGCGCATCGTCAAACTCCCAGTGATCCCATCCGTTCAAATGCAAATCGGGCGGCCGAAACCGTCTGGTCGATGTCCTCGTCGCTGTGTGCAGCCGAGACGAATCCAGCTTCATAGGCTGATGGGGCGAAGTAGACGCCCCGCTGCATCATGGCGTCGAAGTAGGCGCGGAACCGGGCGGGATTCGACTCTTTGGCAGTGGACCAGTCAATGACGGGCTTTTCCGAAAAGAAGAGCGTGAACATAGTTCCCGCGCGGTTCACCTGCACCGGGATGCCCGCGAGATTTGCGGCGGCGGCAAGTCCGTCGCACAATCTCGTGCAGCGCGCTGCAATCGTGTCCCAGACGCCCTCTGCTGCGAGCTCGGTGAGCGTCGCAATCCCGGCGCTCATTGCGAGCGGATTGCCCGAGAGCGTTCCTGCCTGATAGACCGGCCCCTCGGGGGCCACGAGCTGCATGATGTCGCGCCGGCCGCCGTATGCACCGACCGGCAATCCTCCGCCAATCACCTTGCCAAGCGTCGTCAGATCCGGTGTCACGCCGTACAGCTCCTGCGCGCCGCCGGGATGAACGCGGAATCCGGTCATCACCTCGTCGAAGATGAGCAGGCTGCCGTGCCGGCTGCACAGGTCGCGCAGTTCG
>Ga0307376_10006864_pt1 | contig 10020 bp, 11 predicted proteins | sample TR2MG_FD_202536 | JGI IMG/M metagenome (GOLD analysis project Ga0307376, IMG submission 202536) | Soil microbial communities from Risofladan, Vaasa, Finland - TR-2 | ecosystem: Environmental > Terrestrial > Soil > Coastal area > Acid sulfate soil | place: Finland: Risofladan, Vaasa | collected...
TATGGGTTTCTGCCGGATCGATGACGGCGCGCTCTTCGGGGCACCACCATTTCATCGGCCCCATATGGCAGACGGGGAAGAACCCACGGGCGTAGTTGGCGACAAGGGCCTGGACCGAAAGATCGTCGCTGATGCCGACCAGCCCGCGCGCGCTGTGGAAGCGCGGCAGTTCGGGCAACCTGTCGCGCATCGATTTCGGCGTCAGGTAGTACACTGCGGTGAGATACCAGAGACGGGGCAGGAGCGAAATGCGCTGCGGCCTGAGCGCATAGGCCGCCCCGAGCAGCCAGCGTTTGAAGCGCTGTATCAGAGTCTCATGGAAGTCAGGCGCGATTTCGGACGGGCTCGAAGAGGCCTCGGTCGCGCCAGTCCCTGGATTGGTCATCGCGCCCATGCAGTCCAACATCCCTCCCGCCTGACCCCGTCTTTCAGCGCGCGTTTGCCGCACGACGCTTGGCAGGGTTGCGGGTTCACTCTTACGCCCCCACTGCTTAACAACACGGATAGGACGCGCCCGAGGGTAGCGATCTGTTAACCTTGCTGGATCGTTAAGAGCCCTTTCGTTCAAGGGCGGTGGAGGACGGATGGAATATCGGCAGCTTGGCCGCACGGGCGTGGAAGTCAGCGCCCTCACCCTCGGCACGATGACCTTCGGCGAGCAGAATACGGAAGCCGAGGGTCATGCCCAGATAGACTACGCGGTCGATTGCGGCATCAACGTCTTCGACGCCTCGGAGATCTACCCGATCCCGCCCAAGCCCGAGACCCAAGGCCGCACCGAGGCGATCATCGGCACCTGGCTTGCGGCGCGTAAGACCAGGGACAAGGTCCTCATCGCCACCAAGGTTGCCGGCCGCAGCTCAGCGATCGACTGGCTGCGCGAAGACGGCGCGAAGTCGCGGCAGAGCGCCGCCCAGATCATGGAGGCGGTCGACAAGAGCCTCGCCCGTCTCAAGACCGATTACATCGATCTCTACCAGCTCCATTGGCCCGACCGGCCCATGCGCATCTTCGAGGGTCTCGAATATGTGCAACTGCCCGGCGACGCCCATCCGATTCATGACATTCTCACAACGCTCGGCAAGCTCGTCGACGACGGTAGGGTTCGCTTCATCGGCCTCTCCAACGAGACGCCGTGGGGCGTGATGACGTTCCTGAAACTCGCGGAGCAGCACGGCCTGCCCCGCCCCGTGTCGATCCAGAACGCCTTCAACCTGGTGAACCGCTCCTTCGAGATCGGCCTGTCGGAGATCTTCTATCGAGAGCAGGTGAGCCTTCTCGCCTATTCACCGCTCGGCCAAGGTTATCTCACCGGCAAATATGAGAATGGCGCGCTGCCGCCCCACTCGCGCAAGACGCTGTTCGACCGCCTCGGCCGCTACGAGAAGGGAAACGGGCCGCGCGCCGTCACCGCCTACGTGGTCCTTGCCAAGAAGCACGGCCTCGACCCGGCGCAAATGGCGATTGCCTACGCCGTTTCGCGGCCCTTCGTCACCAGCTGCATCATCGGCGCGACCAGCATGGCCCAGCTCAAGACCGACATCGAAGGGGCAAACCTCACCCTTTCGGACGACGTGCTTGAGGACATCGATAAAATCCACCTTGACTACCCCAACCCATGCCCCTGATTGTTGTCATGCGGAAGTGAGTCGCCTGACATGCCACGGCTATTCTCAGCTATCGAGATACCGCGCAGCGTCGCCGAGAGACTCACTGTGCTGCGCGCGGGCTTAAGCGGCGCACGCTGGATCGATCCGGAAAATTATCATCTGACTCTGCGCTTCGTCGGCGACGTCGATGGCGCGACCGCGCGCGACTTCACCTTCGCGCTGGGCGAGATTGCCGTGCCGCCATTCGAGTTGCGGCTGAATGGCCTCGACAGTTTCGGCGGCAACAGGCCGCGCGCTCTGTTTGCCAGCATCGTGCCATCGGACGGTCTTGCCGCGTTGCGCCGGGCCAATGAACGCGCCGCGCGCGAGGCGGGCCTGCCGCCCGAGGGCCGCAACTACAAGCCCCATGTCACGCTGGCGCGCCTAAGAGGCGTACGGCCTGGCGCCGTGGCCACCTATCTCGAGCATCAAGGCGGGGTCGCCGCCGAGCCCTTCACCGTGAGCCGCTTCGTGCTCTATTCGTCGCGCGATTCCGTCGGCGGCGGGCCTTATGTCGTCGAGGCCGCCTACGACCTCGACGATACAGGCGATCGCCAAGACAGCTTCGACGCGGAAGACCATTACGGCTTCGAGGACGCCTTCAACGCCGAGGAGGCCTACAACTTCGGGAAGTGAGCGCGCCTTACGTCTTGGCGGTCTTTTTGGCGCTATCCGCGGTGAGATCGGCAAGCAAGCCTTCCGCCGCCGCCTCGATCAGATCGAGCGCGTGGTCGAAACCTGCCACGCCGCCATAGTACGGATCGGGCACATCGTAGGTGTCCGGATGCGGCGCGTATTCGAGAAAGCGGCGGATCTTGTGCCGCGCCGCCTGCGGGGCGACGTCGTAAAGGTCGGCGACGTTCGATGCGTCCATGGCGAGGAAGAGATCGAAATTGTCGAAGTCTTCGAGCTCTACCTTGCGGGCCGCTTGTCCGGAAATATCCATGCCGCGATCGTGCGCCGCTTTCTGCGCGCGGGCATCGGGCGCCTCGCCCTGATGCCAGTCGCCCATCCCCGCCGAGTCGATCTCGAACAAATGCAGCAGACCATTTGCCTCGGCGACATGGCGGAACACGCCCTCGGCCATGGGCGAACGGCAGATATTGCCGAGACACACAAAGAGGAGACGATGCTTTGCCATGGCGGCTCCTTCGCATAGGCAAACGGCCTCGTGCAAGTTGAACAAGCCTTGGATATAGGGAGCCGCTAGCGGTTGCGCGGCTGGAACAGACCCCGCCGCCGGAAATACTGTTGGCGAGGCGGCGCCGGCGGAATGTCCGCGCGGTAGCGTTGCCGCGGACGCGCGCTCGCCGCCGGCGTGTCGGCGGCGGAGCGTGTGTAGCGCGGCTTACTCTGCGACGCGTGGGATTTGGCTTGAGGCGCGCGGGCCTTCTCTTGGGGCGCGTCTTGGGGCGCGCGGGCCTTGGCTTCGGCGACAATGTCCTGCTGTGGTCCGGCGAGCAGAGCGCCGACCTCGCGTGCGCCCGCCGCCACCACGCGCTCGAGCGGCGAGCGCGACGCCACGATGGCGCGGCTTTCGAACACCGCTTGGGCTACCGCGCTCCACGGCTTCGGCTTGCAAGCGCAGCTCTCCACATACTCTTTGCGGTAGCGGAAGGCGTTGAGGAGATCGCCATAGCGCTCTCCCGTCAGTGCCACCATGGCCTCGGGCGTCTCCGCCGAGCCCTGGTGGTAGAACAGGCCGACCGGCGCCTGGCAGCGTGACTGGCAACGCTTCTCGTCGGCGATGAATTGACCCGGCCGCACCGATTCGCTGACCGGAAAGTAGAACCCGTCGCACAGGCGCACACAGACCGTGCGATAGCTGGCGCCCGCCTTGGTCCGCGAGCGATAAGTGTAGCGCTTTGGCTTGAGTGGCGCGCGATAGGCCTCCGCCTTAGCCTGTTGCTCGGGAGTCCACGCTCCGCCGGCTTGGCCCTTCAGGCGCGCGATCGCGGCGTCGAGCTTTCTTGCTTGCGCGTTGAGCGTGACGCAGCCCTCGGCGCTCGTCGCGTACCGAGCCTTATCGCAGCCCCAGCGATGGATTTGGCCTCGGAGCACCGTGAGCTCACCCTCGCGCTTGGCGATCACCTCGGCGGGCTTTGAGCCTTGCAAAGCCGTCTCGCCACGCGCCATCTGCGCCCCGGCCATGCCGAGGCTCGCACCGAGCACGACCGCTAGCGTCAATAGAGCCGGCCCGCTCGACAGTCCGCCGATGGTACGCAACACAACGCTCACTTCAATTTCATCCACGACATTGGGCGGAAGAGTGCCAGCCCATTGTGAAGGGACGGCCTCAAGGGCCTTTGAGGAATAGCCACTAGCAAAGCAAGAGGCAGGCCAGCGCCGGCCCGAGGCCCGCGCGTTACGCTTGCCGGTTCTTGCGCGGGCCCTCACCCCACCCTATGTTTATCAAGGGCTTGAGGGCTCCGTGAGACCGTCGCAAGGTGGAGACAGATGATCGCTTTTAACGATGCCAGCAGATTGCGGGACGCGGCCCTCGGGCGGCAGCTCTCGCTACGCGCGTTCGCCGAGCGGGAGCGCAAGGTTCGCCGCGATTTCTGGGCCAAACTCAAGCGCTTTGCCGCGCGGGTGCCGTTCGCCGAGGATCTGGTCGCCGCGTATTACTGCGCGCTCGATCCGGCAACGCCCATACGCGTGCGCGGCATGCTGCTCGCGGCGCTGGCCTACTTCATCCTGCCGACCGACCTCATTCCCGACATCATCGGCGGCCTCGGCTTCGCCGACGACATGGCCCTGCTCACCGCGGTGATCGGCCTGGTCTCGTCGCACATCACGCCGACCCATAGGGCGGCGGCGGCCCGCGCGCTCGACAAGGAACTGCCAAAATCCGCGTAGACAAGTCCGCTAGATTAAGTCGGCTTGGACTTTGAGCTAGGCTGCAAGCTAGGCTTGCGGGTTGATGATCACCTTGCCGGTGACTTTGCGGCCCTCGATCAGCATCAGGGCCTTGGCGGTCTCCGCCAACGGGAAGGTCTCATGGATGTGCGGGGTGATCTTCCCATCCCGGCACCAGTCGAGAAGCTGGGCCGTGTTAGCCCGATGTTGCTCCGGCGCGCGCTCCACGAACGACGTCCAAAACACGCCGACGATGGAGCAGCCTTTGAGCAGGACGAGATTGAGCGGGATGCGGGGGATCTCGCCCGACGCGAAGCCGAGCACGAGATAGCGTCCTTCCCATGCCATGGCGCGCAAGCTCGGCTCGGCGGCCGGCCCGCCGACACAGTCGTAGAGCACGTCGACGCCCTTCGGCAATGTCAGCTCTTTCAGCTTCCGCTTGAGATCGACTTCCGAATAGTTGACGCCCTCGTCGGCGCCATGAGCCTTGGCGAAGGCCAGCTTGTCTTCCGACGAGGCGACGGCGATGACCCGCGCACCCATGAGCTTTGCAATCTCGACGGCGGCAATGCCGGCTCCGCCCGCCGCGCCGAGCACCGCCACGCTTTCCTCGGGTTTGAGGTCGGCCCGGTCTTTCAGAGCATGCAGCGCCGTGCCGTAGGTGATGACGATCCCGGCGGCAACTTCGTCGCTGACGCCCTCGGGAATGGGAATTGCGTTTTTCGCCTTGGTGACCAGCCGCTCACGGCAGCCATTGCCGCCGACGAACGCCACCACGCGTTGGCCCACACGAAGGTCGGGGACGCCTTCGCCGACCGCCTCGACCGGTCCCGCCACCTCCGCGCCCGGCGAAAAGGGAAGTGGCGGCGAAACCTGATACTTGTCGCGCAGCACCAGCGTGTCGAAGAAATTGAGGCCGACAGCGTTGACCCTGATGAGGATCTCGCCCGGTCCGGGAGACGGATCGGCGATCTCTTCGATATGCAGGGCCTGGGGTCCACCAAATTCGCTGAACTGCGCAACACGCATGAAGCGGCTCCATGGAGCTGCTCATGCTCATGAAGCAGCTCGGATTGAATGATCGACGAGCCTGTTTTTTGACGCCGTCTTTTGGCTCGCGCAACCTCGATGGCCGCCCGCGCACGTCAATGCTCTTCGTTGTGATTCGTGCCTCGGCGGGCGCGGCACCCTTTTGTTCGTGCCTAGCCTATGGCAGATAAAGGTTGTGAAACCTCTACCTTCGAACATTCGCGGGTATTTCGGCATCGGTGCCGAGGGCATCTCCAAGTCCGTGAATCTCGGCAATCTGTTGCGCTCCGCCCATGCCTTTGGGGCAAGCTTCGTCTTCACCATCGGCGCCGACGAGCGGGCGCTGGAGATGCGCACCGATACCTCTCGCGCCGAGACCCACCTGCCCCTTTATCATTGGCGGACCCTTCAGGAGATGCGGCTGCCGAAAGGCTGCAGCCTGGTGGGTGTCGAGATTCTCGACCAGGCGGCCGACCTGCCGAGCTTCCCCCACCCCTTGCGGGCGGCCTATGTGCTCGGGCCTGAGCGCGGCCAGCTGACCCCGGAGCTTGTCGCCCGCTGCCGGCATCTGGTCCGCATTCCCACCGCCTTCTCTCTTAATGTGGCGACGGCCGGGGCCATAATGATGTACGACCGTGTTCGCACGCTCGGCCGCTTCGCGCCCCGCCCGGTCACGGAAGGGGCCGATGCCGGGGCGCCGCCGCCACATGTACAAGGGGCGCCGAAGCGGCGGAGGCCGCAGGGTTGACCTAACGGCCTGATCTAGTGAAGATTGGGGGGCATTCATGCTTAACGCTTGCTCACGACACGGGGACGGGGAGATGCGCCGAGCCGTTCGAGCTGCTTGCGTGATCGTGGCGTTGAGCACAGCGCCCGCGTTCGCGCAGGACGTCAAACTTCTGCAGAAGTACAACGACTGGTCCGTCTATGCGGCGACCGGCAGCCCGAAGGTCTGCTTTGCCGTGTCCCAGCCGACGAGTTCGACTCCCAAGAACGTCCGGCGTGGCCCCATCTATTTCTATATCTCGGACTATCCCGCCGATAAGGTCGTCGGCGAGATCAGCGTGAAAATGGGCTATCCGTTCGCGGCCGGCGGCAAGGCCACGGTGACCGTGGGCACCGACAAGTTCGAGCTGTTCACCAAGGACGAAGGCGCCTTCGTCGAGAAGACCGCCGACGAGGCCAAGCTGATCGAAGCCATGAAGGCCGGGAGCTCCGTGAAGGTCCAGGGCCGCTCGGCCCGCGGCACCGATACTGGCGACACCTACTCCTTGAGCGGCATCTCCGGCGCGCTCGAGCGCGTTGCCAAGGAGTGCGGCGGCTAGCGCGCCCTCGCGATTCGCGCCTCCCTGGTCTTGGCTTTCTGTCTTGGCTTTCTGGTCTTGGCTTTCTGGTCTTGGCTTTTTCGCCGCGCCGCATGATATGAGGACGATGGCCCCGACCCCGCCGGCGCCCCCTATTTAGGTGTCATGACCGTTTCGTCTCTCATAAGCCGCGAGGCCGCACCGCTCACGGATGCCCCAGCCTGCAAGGAGTCCCTCGTGGGGCTCAGCCGGACTGAGCTTGCCGGCCGCCTCGCCGCGCTCGGCGTGCCCGAGCGGCAGCAGCGCATGCGGGTGAGCCAGCTGTGGAGCTGGCTCTATGTGCGCGGGGTGACCGACTTCGCCGCCATGACCGATATCGCCAAGGGACTCCGTGCCGAGCTCGCCACGCATTTCAACCTGGCGCGGCCCGAGATCGTCACCGAGCAGGTCTCGGTCGACGGCACGCGCAAATGGTTGCTCCGTCTTGGCGACAGCAAAGAGGTGGAAACGGTCTATATCCCCGAATCGGACCGCGGCACGCTGTGCATTTCGAGCCAGGTTGGTTGCACCCTCACTTGCACCTTCTGCCACACGGGAACCCAGAAGCTCGTGCGGAACCTGACGGCCGGCGAGATCGTCGGCCAGATCATGCTTGCCCGCGACCGCATCGGCGATTGGCCGGGCGCTATCGCCACCGACCCGCGCGGGCTTCCCGATTCTGACCGCAAGATCACCAATGTGGTGCTCATGGGCATGGGCGAGCCCCTCTATAATTTCGACAACGTGCGCGATGCCTGCACCATCGCCGCCGACGGCGAAGAGCTCTCCATCTCCAAGCGCCGCATCACCCTGTCGACCTCGGGCGTGGTGCCGGAGATTCCGCGCTGGGGTGAGGAAGCCGGCACCATGCTCGCCATCTCGCTGCACGCGGTGCGCGACGAATTGCGCGACGAGCTCGTGCCCATCAACAAGAAATGGCCCATCAAGGATTTGCTTGCGGCCTGCCGCGCCTATCCCGGTCTCTCCAACGCCAAGCGCATCACCTTCGAATATGTGATGCTGAAGGGCCTCAACGATTCCGTCGAGGACGCCAAGGCCCTCGTGCGGCTGCTGGCCAAGATCCCGGCCAAGATCAATCTGATCCCGTTCAACCCCTGGCCCGGCGCCCCATACGGATGCTCCGACTGGGACGACATCGAGAAATTCGCCGAGGTCGTGAACCGCGCCGGCTATGCGAGCCCGGTGCGTAGCCCCCGCGGCCGGGACATCATGGCGGCATGCGGCCAGCTCAAGAGCGCCAGCATCAAGCAGCGCGCGTCCGCCCGCCTCGCCGCACCAGCTTGAACCGCCTGCACGAACTTCCGCCCGACCTGCCGCGCCCCATCGACGATGGCGCCTGCGATCATCTCACTGGGCTAACCATGCCGCATGTCGATCTTGCCTCGACCTCCGGGCACAGGGTCGATGTCGGCACGCTGGGGAAAGGACGCACCGTCGTCTATTGCTATCCACGGACCGGGGTGCCCGGAGAGAAATTGCCGGACGGCTGGGATGCGATCCCGGGCGCGCGTGGCTGCACCCCGCAGGCTTGCACCTTCCGCGACCATGCGGCGGAACTTGCAGCCCTTGATGCCCGCCTGTTCGGTTTGAGCACGCAAGCCACGACCTATCAGCGCGAGCTGGCGGAGCGGCTGCACCTGCCGTTCGACGTGCTGAGCGATGCGGACCTTGCGCTGACAACCGCGCTCCGCCTGCCCACATTTGAGGTGGACGGCATGCGCCTCATCAAACGGCTCACGCTCGTTGTCCGCGACGGCGCCATCGAGCATGTCTTCTATCCCGTGTTCCCGCCAGACGAGAGTGCGAGCGCCGTCGTGCGCTGGTTCCGGAATAAGAGAAGCAAGGACAAGACGTGATTGCCCGCTATGTCTTGAGAGGGCTCGTTGTGGTGGTGGCGTTTGCGCTCGCCACCCTTGTCGCGCTCGCCGTCCTGTTCGCACTCGGCTCCATGTGGGTGGGGGACGAGCTACGCGCCGCAGCCCCACCGCACGACCCGATCCTCAGCCATGGCGGCGCCACCGTGTTCGGCATCGTGCTCTTCGCCGGCACGGTCACGCCGGCACTCACCGCGCTGCCGGCTCTGATCGCCGTTGTCGCGGGCGAAGTGCTCCGCATTCGGTCCTGGATGTACTACGTGCTTGCGGGCGGCGCCGCGCTCGCCGCCATCCCGCTGCTCGCAGGGACCTCCGGCGCAGGGGGGCCTTCGATTCCCTCGGGCGAGTACATGACCATCTTCGCCACGGCCGGCTTCGCCGGCGGCTTTATCTATTGGCTGCTGGCCGGTGCCCGGGCTTGAGGCGGACGGTCGTCAATCTCGCGGCAAGGTGCTAATGAGGTCCACCAAATCCGTCGCTGACTAGAGCCTGATCCGCCAAAGCGGGACCCTGGTTTCCGAAGAGATCAGCTCAAACAAAGAGACAGGGCGCTATCTCGAGGCAAATTTTGGCGCTGGCGCTGTGGCGTCGCCGCAAGTTTTGGGGGTTGCCGTGGCGCGCGGCTGGTTGCTGTCAACGATCGCTGTAGGTGTTGTGCTGGGGGTGGTTTTTGCCGTCTTCCCGGTGCTGGACCTCGACATTGCTGGGTGGTTCTTCAATGCCAAGGCCGGCAAGTTCACCACGGCCTTCAGTTCAGAATTGAACACGATCCGGCACGCCCTCAACTGGATTCCGTGGCTGCTGGTGATCCCGCCAGTGATCGCGCTTGTGATCAAGCTCATCTTTCCCGCCTCGCGCATGCTGATCGCGCCCTCGATCGTGATCTATCTGATCGGCTCGTTCATCCTCGGTCCGGGGCTGATCTCAAATCTTGCGCTCAAGGAAAGCTGGGGCAGGCCGCGGCCCTTCCAAGTTGAGCAATTCGGCGGCGTCAAAACCTTCCAACCTTGGTGGCGGCCTGGCGGAGAGTGCCCGCGGAATTGCTCGTTCATCTCGGGCGAGGCCTCTCAAGCGTTCTGGACGATTGCCCCGGCGAGCCTCACACCCCCGCAATGGCGCCCCGTCGCGATGGGCGCCGCAATCGTCTACGGCGCCTCCGTGGGCGGCTTGCGCATGGTCTTCGGCCGCCACTTCTTCACCGACATCGTGTTCTCCGGCGTGTTCACCATCGCGATCATCGGGTTA
>Ga0307376_10006865_pt1 | contig 10017 bp, 5 predicted proteins | sample TR2MG_FD_202536 | JGI IMG/M metagenome (GOLD analysis project Ga0307376, IMG submission 202536) | Soil microbial communities from Risofladan, Vaasa, Finland - TR-2 | ecosystem: Environmental > Terrestrial > Soil > Coastal area > Acid sulfate soil | place: Finland: Risofladan, Vaasa | collected...
AGCCCGCATATTCCGAATCATTATAATCATGTTCGTTAGAGAATTGTATTACTAATCTTGCGGGGTCTATCCATTTCTGCTTGAACTTATTGTCCTCGGAATCAAAGTAATCCCTTACCGCCCCATAGCCTGTACAGATAAGGTCGTCTATAACTTTTTTCCGTGTAACGGTGTCCCATGGACTCGGATTTAGATCGAAAGTATAACGAAGTATCTTTTGCATAGACCTTGCCACGGCAAGTTTGAAACCGCCTTGAGCCTTCATCATCTCAAATTCCTGTACTGATTTAGGATAATACGTCTGTTCATCTATCGGTATCCCTGCCTTTATCTTGTATTCATTCTGCCATCCAAGGTTTAATCCCTCAAAAAGTTTAAGATATGCTTCGTTTTCTTCTATGTCTTTGCTTTCGGGGTCTATAACGTCAACATAAAGGTCGGAATCCTGTTTGTCAAACTGACCATGCAGACTGTCCAAAATTGTTGGGGCGGGGCTAATATTATCAAAAATCATATTATACCAACCCTCTTTTTTTGCCACACGGGATAATGGTGTGCTGTCAAAAGAATCTAATGCGACCGTTGAATCCGTGGTTGTGGTATCCGTAGTAAGCCATGTTTTATATTTGGATACATCTTGACGTCCGAGACTATAAGAACGCCATGTGTCAAAAGCAGTATAACTCTTGATCCCAAAAGCGCATTTTCCACGACAAAATAATGAATAAATATATTTTGCATTATTCACGTGGTATGTGTCGTCTTTCTTTGCGGGGTCTATTGATTGGCTTGGGCGTGCCCTCTCGTCATTTTTGTACGCATCCAAAACAGGAATCATCTATACAATGTTTTAATTTGTTGCAAAGTTACAGATTATTTTGGATAGTATAAAAAGGGAAGCCCCGTGGGATTACCGCGGGGCAAAATCATCTTCCGATTTGGATAAGGTAGGTGATCGGCCTACTATTGCATCATTTCGGTTCTTTCTTAGCGTTCGGCGATGCTCCTGCCGTGGTGGTGCTGTCTTTATGCGCAATATTAACAGCCTTTTCTCTTTTATCGTGACCCCCACCCTTTATCACGAAATTCCTTCGCAGTTTTTTAAGGGTTCGCACCTTCTTTACTAAAATTCACCACAAAGATAAAAACTATTTTTGAGATTTCCAAATTTATTTTTGTTTTAGTGGTCTTTTCTCTCCCTTTTTAACGGCTGGTCTGCCCAACATCGCATCTCTCTGCTTTTGCTTAACAGAATTCGGTAGGGGTGAATATTTTCTGCCCTTCCGCCCATGCCCATAAGTATTACCGAGATTTCTTATAGACAACCACGGTTTCGGTTTGCTTTGTGCGATACTAATGGCTTTTTTGTGTTCCTCACTAATATGACTTCCCGTGTTTATTTTTACTAATAATTCCCTAACATGCTGGGGCATCGGACGTCCTCTAAACGCATCCCCCACCCTGCGCTTGGTTTCATCCGACCGCTTAACGCCTATGCTACTATCGGCAATTATGTTAATATTCAGATAAGGATGTAATGTGTCTAAATAATACTGCTCCCTTGTAATTACTTGCTCCTTTGAAACAAAATCTATTTTTTCAAGTATGCTAAAAGAAAAATCAACGATACCGTATTTATCGGTATGTGACTGCAGTTTAATATTATGATGTGTTTTGTTTTTTAGTTGATTCTTATGCCTCCTAACCCTATCATAAAAATTCAACGTACTCCCGATATAAATTCTATCGGGATGAACTTTTGATGTTATCTTATAAATACAACAAATCTTTTCTCTTGCCATTCTTCCGAATATTAATTACCCGAATAAAATAATGTAGAGGAAAGATGTATTCGGTTCATCCTTTCATCGGGACATGACCCCCGACTATCCTCTACAAAGATAGTAAATATTATTAAAATAATCCATCGATATTAATAGATTTTTCTTGTGGTAGTGCTAAAATTTCCCTATGTCTTGATTTGCTTCCCAATAAAGACATACCAAAAGCGGTTTTCAAATCCAGATGCGTGAACGATTCAATCCCCCGGAACAGTTTTATCTCATTTAATAAATCATCGTGATTGCACTTATGCCCGTGAAACTCTATCCAATCCTTAATCTCCCGCACCATGTCTTGATTAGTCTCTGTAGAGTTATACCGTCCCGGCAACGGCTTAGATTTCCCCGTGAACATATCAATATCATAAAGACCATAACCGCCATACCCCCACTTGAACATCTTCTCAAATAATGCCTCTACGTTCCCCTCGGGATATATCATAGCACCGAACCATTGTGCACACATGAATATATCTTCAAAATATTCGTCTTGCGTGGATGGTCTATATCTGTACGTACAAACGGGCTGAAAACTATCCCACTCATGCTTAGGTTTACCCGCATCTACTACGGGGTCATATTCCCACAGCACACTAATCCCTCCGTCTGACTGTCGTGAGTTAGACATACCGCCCCCTGTCTTATTTATCTGCTTAACTTCGATAGCACGGAGGTTTCTAAAAGGATCACACCCAAGCGTGAATCGTTGCCCATTGATGGGTCGCCATGACGGTACAAATCTCTGCATCAGTCCGTCCCAAACCTCTATCTGCTCTCTCTGATTGGTAAGCAACTCGTCCATCCAAAATGATAATTTAAACTTGACCTTATCGACATCATCCCGCCAAAAAACCGTATCCCCTAATTTGCCTGATTGAGTATAAAAATAACCAGTCCTATAGGGGGGCTTATCAAACGACCTCGCCCTATTAATATCTCCGAGTCTCTTATCAATGATCTCCAAATTATAACCCGCATTACCACTACTGCCCAACCAACACTCTGACCATACAAATGGAGACTTCCTGCGTATGCTCCTATATGTTTCAAGTGCCTGTGGTGTGTTCTCTGCTATGAGAGAGTCCCTTTCCTCCTGCATCATCTGTCGTGAACCTTTACGGGCTACCGCAAATATGGCATGGGGTGATAATCTTATTTGTCTCTCTGTTGGGTTTTCCACTACTGACTTACCGAACCTGTCTATAAAGCCCTCCATGGCAAGATAGGCAGAAACGAAAATTCTTGCAAACCCCGACACCGTTTGCCCCTTGATGGGGATTCTGCGGTAGAAATCAGACATCATGCACATCCTGTAATAGGGTGCACTCTCGCTTTCCATCTCTTCAACGGTTGAGGGATTCTTAACATACACTCCCTTGAGAATGTTTATACCCATCCCTGTGGACATCGTGAACTTATTCACGTTCCACCTCTCGAAGATATTGACATTCAGCGAACTGGATTTGCCCTGCTCATCGTTTAGAAGTCCATTCAACCTATCCCCCTCGTTTTTAAATAATCCGCCACTATCCGAATAGGTAATCGCACTCTTTAACCCTCGTGAGTGGTAGACATTTGGAGGGGCATCTAACCTAAGTATCGTGGGGCGTCTATTACCTTCCCATATTGGTTTAAGACACATCGGCATTGTATCGAAGGCGGGAAGTAATTTCTTTTTATAGTGAACCTCTGCGTTATTCCCCTCAAAAGATATGATGGTGCTAAAGAAAGAGAAATTTGATGTCGCCCCCTTTAGGTTTTTATGAATCGCTTCGTGAGTATTACCCTTGCGCCTCGTTTTCGGCTCAGAATCACCGAAAAAAAGTCGCCTCCCAAGGTCTATCATTTCATACTTCCCCTCACTGTTTTTCATTGCCCTGCCAGTTTCGGGGTTGATGTCCTTAAATGTTTCCGTGCAATCCTCGAGATACCGTGCAAAGCAATAAACCCGCCTCCTATCGTCCCTATATTCGGGGTAGCATTCTGCCTCTGATATGTAATAGAAATTAAGAAAGTCCCAATAGTCAGGAGGCAGGAACGTGGGTTCTCCGTCATTGTAATACCAATAACCGTAGGTTCTCCACCACCATATTTTCTTTAGCCATTCTATTTCCTCTACGAGGTTTTCTTGCTCCTGCTCCACAAGTTCCCAAAAGCGTAAGTAAAATTTGTATCCTTGAATAGTGTCCTGTCTGTTCTTCTTCTCTATCTCTGCGAGGTCTTGGAGGGCTTTCTGTTCGATCAACCGAAATTTCCTCGGTAGTTCAACCCGCCTAAAGAACTGCTCATCTTTATCTAATCCGTAGTTATCTATAAGAGTTAAGTCTTTGGGCGGGGTGGGCAGACTGAAATAGATGGGCGTGAGGTCGGGGTCGCCGTCATTGATCTTCTCCCATTTCTTGTGCAGTCCTTCGCCATATTGGTCGTATGGCGGTTCGTCCCCAAGGAAATATGATTTTTCTATAACATAATCCGCCCCATAGGGATTAAAATCATCGGGGAGCTTGCCAAATTCTTCTTTCAATTTAACAATGTCCTCGGGACGTATCTTTAATCTATTTTCTTCTTGGGTTTCAAAGTCTGTTTCAAAAGAAAGCTTAGACTCTTTCTTTTTTGCCATTTATTCTTGTTTTGTGCAAAGGTAAGGTTTTTACGTGACTTTGAGACCCAAGACGGTGACGCTCCGTCCTCTCTTGTTTTGCGGACAAGACTTTGTGCTTTTATTGGGTCGTGGTGGAGATTTCTGGTAATGCACCAGACTCTTGGGTTTTTCAGACCCACGCTTTCACTTGATTAGCTTAATCTCCGTGGCACCAGTGGAAGTAATCGAAACTTCTTCATGGGTTTTGGAGACCCATTTGCCGCCTTGACTCACTGATATTTGCGGAGAGCAGAGAACCCGAGTCCCATTCCTTTCAGAACCTATCGCTTAGCGGGCGTAGCCATTACCTCAATGGTTTACTCTCCATTTGTGGGAGCAGATAGAGTCGCACTACCCGATCCGAAGAAGCGGATTTACAGTCCGCCCCGCTACTACTTACGGTATATACTCCCATTGCGGAGGGTTGAGGTGTCGATCCCCCGTCCTTTCAGACGCATCCGGGTTTTCAAGACCCGTTGACAGGCCGCTGTCGAACCTTCCGTAGTGCTACGTGTGGAATTCGAATCCACAATCCGATGATCCTAAGTCACCGTGCTATACCAATTCGCTAACGTAGCATGTGCCCAAGAAGGGATTTGAACCCCCAAAAGACAGGGTTTGAGTCTGCCGTGTCTGCCGTTGCACCACTTGGGCTTGGTGCTCCTAAAGAGATTTGAACTCTTACTCCGAAGAATTGCATCTTAAGTGCAACGTGTCTGCCAATTTCACCATAGGAGCAAAATAAAAAACCCCGCTTTATAAGCGAGGCTTTAATATATCCTTAGTAGATATAGTTCATCCGCCTCGCCCCAAAAGCAAGAGTAGCGAAAAACTATATGAACACCATAATTTTTTCATCGTTGCAAAGGTAAATATAATATTTGACATTACCAAATTTATTTTGTAGTCCAACACAGATTCGAACTGTGGCTGACATCTTGTAAGGGTGCCGTGCTTAACCGCTACACTATCGGACTATATTGAGGCGGGTACAGCGATCGAAGCCGTATCTCATGGTTACAAATCACGTGTTTTGCCACTTAAACTAACCAGCCTTTTGTGGGCATAGAAGGAATCAAACCCTCACCATAGAGGCCGTAACTCTACATTCTATTCGTTAAACTATACGCCCATTGTGTGCCCGGTTGGGATCGAACCAACGTCTTCGCCTTAAAAGGGCGAGGCTAAACCACTTTGCTACAAGCACATTGAGCGTAATATCGGTCTCGAACCGCTTCTTCTGGTTGGAAGCCAGACGCTTTGCCAATTAAGCTATATCACGCTTTTGTGGATCACCTCGGAATCGAACCGAGCCAAAAACCTTGCAGGGGTCTCTCGCCAGCCTTGGAACATTGCAACCCATTTGCGGGACTTAAGGGAATCGAACCCTCCTGATCTTCTGCGTGACAGGCAGACGGACACACCAAGCATCCCCAAATCCCATTTTGTGCGCCCACAGGGATTCAAACCCCGATTTAACAGATTAGAAGGCTGTTGCTTTTTCATTTAAGCTATAAGCGCATTTGCGGGCAAGGTAGGACTCGAACCTACTATCCTCTGCTTAACAGGCAGTAGCTATATACCACTTAAGCTTCTTCCCCTTTGTAGCGGGTGACAGACTCGAACTGTCAACTTCAGCTTATGAGACTGACGAGATACCATTTCTACGCAACCCACTATTGTTGGCACAGGTAGAGTCGAACTACCACTACTTCCGTATCAGAGAAGCGTCCTTGACCATTAGACTATGCGCCAATAAAAATGCCCCCATCTCTGAGGGCATCCCTTTTATTAATCCTTATGGAGATTATATAGGAATACCCTTTCGTGCGGTTGCGCCTGTACGATCAATCTTCACCATATTTCTCCTTTGTGCTTGCATTTTTACATTTTAGACTACAAAGATAAATATTATTTTTTAATTTCCAAATTTATTTGATGCCTTATTCGGATTTGAACCGAAAATAGAACATCCAAGGTGTTCTGTGTTGCCATTACACTATAAGGCATTGTACTCGGTGGCAGGCTCGAACTGCCGAATACAGGGTTGAAAGCCCTGCGTGTTTACCAACTTCACCAACCGAGCATAGGGTGATTAATCAGCATCGAACTGATGATAACTGCCCCACAAACAGTCGTGTTACCACTACACTATAATCACCGTATGTTGACCCAGCCGGACTTGAACCGACAACCCTTTCGTTATGAGCGAACTGCGCTACCATTGCGCCATGGGTCAGTGTGCGGGACTTTCCCCGCCTGTCAACAGTGCCAATTCAGTGCACATTTCGGTAGGCTACTGTACCACCGTACTGTCTGGATGAAGTGATTCGAACACTTGAACACCTGCTCCCAAGGCAGGCCCGTATAGCCATCTGCGGAACACCCAGAAATAAAAAACCCGCCACCAAGGGCGGGCTGTATTCGCAATTCGCAAATAGAGAATCCAACTCACCCCGTAAGGAAGTTATTGGGTTGCTCTATATGCTGAATCATAATCATGGTTGCAAAGATAATTATCTTATTTTAATTATCAAAATTATTTTATACATATTCCTCCGCAAGAACGTGCAGAAGACTATTTTCGTCTATTATCACGTTTCTTCGCTTCCACCCGTCTAAATAATATATCATGTGGCAGACATTGTTTGTCCAATCATTGCGTGTTTGATATATCATAGCTACATTCTCCCATTCTATAGTAGTCGCCACTGGTGTTGCGGTAATATCATAGGCGGGGAATATATCAAAAGTGCCAAATTTAGATGTTTCCGCGGCATCATGCCACCCCCTTAACACTGCAAGAGAAGTCCCGCATGTGATATGATCCGGCGAGCATCTTCGATCATCAGGTGCTTGGTGAAATAAAAATTCCGTATGCCCGTCAGTAGTCTCACGTATGTCACACAACCTATTCGTGTTAAGAAGTATATAGTTGAGATAAAGTAGTTTTTGATACTTCTCCTGACGCTTGGTTGTCCAATCTGTTATAGTAGTTAAAAATAATCCCATAGCCTGTAGTTATTAAGATTATCTTTGCTCGGTTGTGGCTGCCGGTGTAGTAGATGTCGTACTTGTCGTTCCTGTTAATAGAATATCAGGTATGCCCAAGAAGCTGATATTGACGAGTTGTTCTACTCTACGAAATGCTTTTCTATCGTAGACGAGCCAGCAACATGCCGGATGATCGGGATCGTTATAGTCGTCAAAATACGCTATGTCCTCTACGTCAATAGTGGTGTTTATGGGCGTTCTGTGCGGATCGTTCTTCGGAAAAAACGGCAATGTTACAAACTTACTAAAGTAAGCAGTGTCGTGCGCCGTGATAATCTCAGCAACGGTACTGTTCGATTCAATGTAACTATTCGCCTCCCTCCTGTCCCTATGATTGTCAGAGAATTTGAATGAACTGCCCGTCCCTCGTACTTTTAAGTCTACAACCCTGTTTGGATTGAGGATGAACCATCTATAGCCCAATGCCCAGATGTCTCTTGGATGTGTTCTTTGCTTTGAGTCGCGGTTATCGACCCATTTGGTGATTTGTGAAAGGAAAATCATGTGTCTGTCCTCTTTTTTAGTTATTAAACTCCGTTCTTTTTCAGGCGGTAAACTTAATCCGCCGAGGACAAAGGTAATTATTTTTTAATTAATCGTTTTCCCACACAAAAAGACATAGTATGCCATTATAACTTTAGCGGGACTTGTTCAATTAGTTCAGTCATTCATGTTACGTGAACATTACTCATTCTTGAACAATCAAAGTCTTTTGCTCTCTCGTTCCCTCAGCTCTGAGCATTACTACCCCCTACCCCCATTTGGGAATTTTAATGGGGGAATGCTCGTCGCCTCGGTCACTTCGTTTCGCTTATCAGACATAATCTATACGTCAGACTATCCACGGTTTTGTTGCTCTATAAAAGAGAACCTTGGATCGGTTTCTGTCATTTGATACACGCCTGTGACTGCACGAGGTAATGACTATAAACTATGGGGAATAAAAAGAGGGGGCATCCATTCTCACGTGGAGATATGTGGCTCGGAAGCCACGCCCCCTCAAAATCTTAATTTCTATTTTCTGTTTTCTCTCCACGTGAGATTTGAATTACCACGCAAAGATACTAACTATTTTTTATATCAAATGAATACCCAAATTTTTCGGTAAAAATGGTATGATCCCTAATAAACAACTGTCTGTTTCTTTCCGTAACTTTCTGTACTTCCATCCAATGATCTTTTATCATTTTCTTCGCCACGTTCCAATTCAATTCTGGATGCATAAAATTATATAATTTCCTTTTAAGGGTTTCATCAAAAATCATTGTCTCTAACATAAACAGACGATTCCAAAACATCCATTCAGCACTTCTCCCTCCCTTACTAAATTGATTATATATGTCTATACGAGAAAATACATGCCCTGCCTCTATATTAGAAAATAAACGGCATCCTTCTCCTGATAACCAATATTTAAGACTTATATATGGTTCAAGCGAACCCCACATTCGATGACCACAATATTTATTATTTATTTCTGTATCAAATCCATGAATTTTTTGCCAAAATGCCCTTGTTGTAAAATACATAGCCCCAAGGACGCATGGGATTGCATACGGTTCATCACTTTGTTTTCCCATAAGCCATTTGGCTTTGAAGAGATCAGTATAACCACCTCTTCTTAGTCTTAGGGCGGAATCCCTTGGTAGGTCATCGTTTGATACGGTGAAAAGCAAATCAGCACCGTATCTTTTAAAGCACTTGGGGTCGTCCATATCCATTCTCTCGGGATTTAACCCCACGCAAACCGCACATCCCAGGGTGTTGGGATTGCGAGAAACTGCGTTGCGAACTTTCTCGTACCATCCCTCTCTTGGGTATACATCACTGCCCATCAAAATAACTATATCGCCACTTGCCTGTTCTACACACCTGTCAAAACTGTAACCCACGCCAAAAGACTTACTGTTATTTATTATTCTTACATTATTATAGTTTAACTTTAGCGGGCGTGGTTTGTTGCTTCCATAGACGGAACCATCGTTATAGACTAATATTTCTAAGTCATCACTCTGGGCAGTGTCCAATAGATGCCTGACGACACTATCTATCTCGTCAAAATCGTTTTTAAAGGCAATACAAATACTCGTCATCATAACCATCCCCGTAAACAGTAATAGATTTAAATATCTTTACACATTCAGGGTTTTCGTCAATAAGATCACACCCCACATAATATTTCTGCATTCTACCAACCTCGGCATCCCAATCGGACTTATTTATCCATCCTGAGTCTTTAAAATCATTGGGGGTTAATCCATTTTGGGTAGATTTAATAATATCGTCAACGGTCTTTTCTTTTGCAGGAATCCCCACCAAAGCCTTCGGTGCAACAACAGCCACACCAATGCCTATACCTAATTTCTTTAAGAAATCACTTCTTTTCATAACTCTTGCGGGCTTATTTAATTTCAACATAAAAACAATTAGTACAATAATTGGCGTATTGATGAATAGTTTTACGTCCACATGAGGGACAGA
>Ga0307376_10006866_pt1 | contig 10015 bp, 7 predicted proteins | sample TR2MG_FD_202536 | JGI IMG/M metagenome (GOLD analysis project Ga0307376, IMG submission 202536) | Soil microbial communities from Risofladan, Vaasa, Finland - TR-2 | ecosystem: Environmental > Terrestrial > Soil > Coastal area > Acid sulfate soil | place: Finland: Risofladan, Vaasa | collected...
GCCAGCCAGGATGTCAACAGTGCTTCTCAGATCAGCCCCAACGGCTGATGGATTGGTTATCAAGCCCACTCTTTTGCCTTTGATAAGATCAAGGTTTTCCTCCACCATGACATCGATACCCGGTTTGACAAGGGGTATTTTATAAACTGGTATCTTCCTGCCGGCCTCATATACGGCAATGACATCGGCTAATGCAGGGGCATCGCTGTATGACAGTTCAGGGACAGCCATCCGTGATATCTGACTTTCATTGCCATACCTGTCTACTGCAGAAACGGCAATACTGTCAACGGGTATGAGGATGTCCTCAATCCTTTTAATATTCTGCCTTTCATTCCTGGCCAGCACTCCGCTGTTGACAGCAAAGGCAGGAAGGCTGACCGAATTGCCGGTGCCCTGAATATCATAGTTCCACTTTGGGCCCTGCTTGTAGTAAACAACCCAGTGTGCAATATCGCCGGGAGTCTGATAACTCCAGGAAACCTTCAGCGAATCTTTTATCTGGGCGAAGGAGACCTGCGGCGGTGCCGGTGATTTCCTGCTTAGCCAGGGCGAAGGAGGCACCAGCGCCTCTCTCTTATACGGTCCGTCAGAGATGGCTTTGGCCAGGGGTGCTGAATTTGCCAGGGGCCCGATGCTCCAGTGGATGACTCCCGGGCTCGAAGGCAGCATGCCGCGTGAAACCATTATCTGGTTTATGGTCTCATCAATTGCCCTCGATACGGGCTGGAGCCCTATACTGATCCCGGGCCACAGGTGCCTTCCTTTCAGGTTCTCATCTTTCCACCATCCCAGCAACACAGGAAAGCTCTGTGCTATCTGGTTGACAGGCCAGTACAGCTGTGGCGAATAATAATCGATCCATCCTTTGTTGAGCCATAGTTTTGCATCGGCATAAAGCGTCTTATACTGGTTGAATCCCCCGCCTATTGCAGGAGGATTGTACGGCTGCCATATGCCGAAGGGACTCAGGCCAAACTTGACCCAGGGCTTCTCTGCCTTTATGCCCTTATAGAGCCTCTCAATAAAAGTATTGACAGCCTCCCTGCGCCAGTCGCCCCGCGACAGCTTGCCGCCGCCGGCCAGGTACGCCTGCCAGCTCTCATCATCAGGGAAGTCTTTAAAATTATTGTAATCAGGATAAGGATAGAAATAGTCATCAAAATGAATCCCGTCAAGGTCATACCTGCGGACAAGATCCATGACCACATTGTATGAATGATCCTGGGTGCCCTGTTTGGCCGGGTCCATCCACCAGTAACCCTGTTCAAGCTTAATGACCAGCTCGGGGTGTTTCTTCACGATGGAAGTCTCTGTCACCTCTTCTCCCGCGGGGTGATGTGCACGGTACGGATTCAGCCATGCATGCAGTTCAATACCTCTCTTATGGGCTTCTTCAATCCAGAATTCAAGCGGATCATAAAAAGGCTCAGGGGCTTTGCCCTGTTCACCGGTAAGGTAGTACGACCACGGTTCAAGGTCACTCTTATACATGGCGTCAGCGTGTGGCCTGACCTGAAAAACCACGGCATTGAAATTATTCTTATAAAGCAGATCAAGTAATTGTATTGCTTCTCTTTTCTGATCCTCAACAGGAATCCCCGGTTTGCTTGGCCAGTTTATATTTGCCACCGTAGCCACCCATGCAGCACGGAATTCCCTTTCCGCTGAGGGCGTTCTGCCTGAAGGATCTCCTGTGACAGCTTGCCTGACAGTTACACATGTAGTGAGAGCGCTCAGCAGTGATGCCGAGATGGCAATAAGCAAGGCTTTCTTAATCATGGCTTTTTTATTTAAAGCATATACAACTATTACAAATTTAAAAAAGTTAAGGAGGAATCAAATAATGAAATCAATTATTCCTGTTTTGTTGATTATGGCAGTGTTATCTATTTTCTCCTCCTGCACTGCAACAATATATTCAGGCAAGACCGCTCCACCCGAGCTGGATCTGCCACAACCTAACATCACTGTTGTATTTGTAAATTATTTCGACTATACAACGCCTTAGTACATTAAGGACAAGCAGGAAGTGACATAATCGAACGGCGTGAAGGGCTTCCGGTACGGGCTGGCATCATTCTTTGAATCTGATTCCGCTGTGACCTTCATTACAGGAGATACACTCGCCTCACAGAATACCATACGTTCAATGCAGGAGCCCTCCTTCAGGGATGCCGTGATGGCTCAATGCAATCGATTTGACGCCCATATGCTGATCGCACTTGATTCAATGGATATCTGGTTCGACTGGGAGACTTTTGCTGAGGAGGATCCTGATGGGTCGATGTCGAGAACAAAAGAGTTTTACCTCTATTCAGACAATTATCTGACATTTTATTCCAGTGATGGTGAAGTTATTGACAGAAGCACAGCACAGGAGTCTATGTTATTCAGATCGAGACCTGCTCTTTCAGATTGATAACCATCAAACCATCACTCATGAAGGCAGGGCGTGATGCAGCTTATCACTTAAATATGGCAGGCAGCAATTGCATGAAAAGCAGCACATAACTTATCCATTGTATACGAGATATTGGAAAACCGTAGTATCTCCGACCAGATCTTTAATGGTCCGAAGAAAAATTAATTCTCCGTATGCCCGACATTTAAAACTGCTCCATCCTTATTATTGCCTGCCGTCTGCTGCCTATTTGCTATCTTTGCATTCAAACTACAAATCACTGAATGAACAGGATACTCTTCATCCAAAACCCCATAGCAGGTGGCAGATACCATCCGTTAGACAATAATAAAATAAAAAAATACTTCAGCCCGGGGGCAGTGATTGACTTTCACACCACTACCTGCAAGGGTGATGCGACTTCGTTTGCTGAGGAACATTTAAGTGATTATGATCTCTTTGTGGCGGTAGGTGGAGACGGTACAGCAAATGAGGTTGGAAAAGCACTACTCAAAACTGAAAAAGTACTCACAATTATCCCGGCAGGGTCAGGGAACGGTCTTGCCAGGGAATTAGGCATCAGTTGCCATCTAAGAAAAGCCCTGGGGCAGATTGCCGCTGAAAAACTGACAGTAATTGATACAATCAATATAAATAGCAGTGTCAGTCTTAATGTAGCAGGGACCGGTTTTGAAGCAGAGGTGGCTCATCTCTTTAAGAAATATAAAAGGAGAGGCTTTATTTCATATGTTAAAAGCACCTTCAAAACGCTGTCAGGGTTTAAACCACCTGAAATTGAGATTGAGGTGAACGGCAAAAAGGAAGTCATGAGTGTCTTTTCAATTTCGTTCTCTAACTCAAGGCAATTTGGGAATAATGCATATATCGCTCCGCTGGCAGGCCTTGATGATGGTCTGATTGACATCTCAATCATCAGGCCCTTCCCTCTCATCTTTGCACCTGCTCTGATAGGAATGCTGTTCGGTCGTGCCCTGCACAGATCGATGTTCTATAAGGTAATAAAAACCGAAAAGGCGACTCTGCTTAACCAGGGTGACATGAAATGGCATATTGATGGTGAACCGGTCATGATCTCCGGCCCTGTCAGCATTTCAATAAACAAGGGCTCGCTTAAGGTTCTCGGTGGATAAATGGCTGATTCTCTTCAACCACAGTCATATTATTATCGATCATCCTTGCATTATAAGTCTGGATAATTGCTTTCAGTTTGTCTTCCATCTCCTTTTGCAGGCCAGGGTCACTGCCTGTCAGGTTGTGTTTCAGGTATTTATCGGACTTATAATTGTACATGGCAACCACCTTGTTATCGATCATTTGAATAATATGATCCTTCATATACAGATTGTAAGTGCTGCCAAGTGTGTTAAAAGCAAAGGGCTCATATGATTCATCCAGAAGGTTATTTCCGAAAGCAATATACTCCTCATCATAATTCAGCCGGTTCAGTATTGTCGGCATAATATCAATCTGCTGTGATATTCCTGACTTCATCCCATGGAGATCACCGCCGGGTTCATAGAAAATTATCGGGATACTGAAATAGCCAAAGCTGTTCTGGTATTCTTCATACATTGAATCATTTGTGTGATCAGCGGTAATGACGAAGAGCGTATTAGTGAACCAGGGCTGAGATGAGACCTTTCTGAAGAACTGTCTGAGCGCAAAATCAGTGTAGCCGACTACTTCAGTAATAGGATAAGCCCCCTTCCTGAATTTACCTTTATATTTTTCAGGCACCATGAAGGGGTGATGTGATGAAACAGTAAAAACAGAAGCTAAAAATGGTTGTCTGAACTGCCCGAGCTTATCTGCAAAAAAGGCGAGGAAGGGCTCGTCCCAGATACCCCACATCCCGTCATTATCATTTTTGTCAGGATATTCTTTCAGGCCGAAATAATCATCAAATCCGGCCATCATGGCAAAAGAGTCAAATCCCATCGATCCATTTGGAGCACCATGGAAAAAGGCCGTGTAGTAGCCTTTATTCTTCAGCAGGTTTGCCAGTCCGTTGATCCGGTTATTTGCATAATGAGAGATAATATAAGGCGTCTCCAGTGACGGCACTGAAGCAAGTATAGAAGGCATGGCATCAATGGACTTCCGGCCGTTGGCCAGGCTGACATCCCAGGTGAGACTCACTGATATAAGTGAATCAAGAAATGGTGTATATCCGGTATATGTGCCGCTGTCAAGATCCCTGTTATAAGCGCCAATGTATTCCCTCCCGAAACTCTCCAGAATGATTACCACCACATTTCTGGGGACGAAAGGAGCACCCTGATCCGGTCTGTACAGTGGATCATATAATGTCTTCAGTTTCTGATCATCAAAGAATTCGTTCCTCTCCAGAACCTTCTTGCCGTAAGTCCTCATTATGCTGAACGGAGTATTAAGTACTATGGCAACATTCCCGGTCTTACCTGCATAGACAGCAGCATTACTTATTGTTATTGGTCTTGTCGAGTGCTTGTAACCTCCTCTCATCCCTCCTATCATAAGGGTCAGCACAATAAATATCATAGCGAAGTTGAAAAGGAAATATACCAGCCTGTGTGAAGTCTCAGGTTTCCTGGCTTTTACTTTTCCGTAAAGCCATACCATAAGAACCAGGAGGGCAATTGTTATCAGCGTGGCAGGCCAGTAATCTGTCATGAATTTGAATCCCAGCTTACCTAAACCATGCTCATTGCTGAAACTCCTGAATACTTCTGAGGTGGCTCTTGTCAGGGCGAACCTGTAGTATACATAGTCAGCGCCGTTGATTGCAAGAGCGGTCCCGTTTGTGATGAAAAACAGATATTTAAGAACTGACTGGTAAGCTTTGTTGTACCTGATATCAAAGGGTATGATATTTAAAAAAATGAATATAATATTGATATACAAAACAGCGGAAAGGTCAAACCGAAGACCTCCCTTCATGATCACTATGAACTGTCTCAGCGGTATTGCCTGGAAAAGGTCATTATTATAGAGGTAAAATCCCACGCGGGCCAGGGAGAAAAGGAGCATCATCAGAAATATCCTGTATAACAGTGTTATATAAATATTCGCTGAGATTTTCCTGGTTTTCATGATGCTGTTCTGTCCGCTTTAATTGAGGCCTGAGGATGAGTAAATTTTAGTAAGTATTAAGAGCAAAAATAAAAATAAATAATCTCCATGATTATTGAGAGATTGTTTATCTGTTAAATTAATAAGATTATGAGTCAATTCTTCTGCCCTATGCTCAATGCTAATTCCCGTCCCACCCTGCTATGCGGGCTCAGAGATACCAGGCAGCATAGACTTTCATGTTGGCATATATTAATTCATTTCACACTCACGGATTAATACTTTAACTTTGAATTGCCTAAATTGCCTAATGACATAAGGGCAAGACCAAACAATCATCCAGATGAAAAAGACGATCCCTGTTTTTCTGACACTGATGATTCTGCTTCTGTTTATTTCCTGCAGCACAATTATACAGACGCAGAAGACCTACTCTCCTGAGATCTTTCTGCCAGCAGATACCAACAGAATTGTATTCGTGAATTTCTTCGACTACACTGTCCCTTCCTATATTAAAGATAAACAGGAAGTTACTTATCGAATGAGTGTCAAAGGTTTCTGGAAAGGACTGGAGGCAGGATTTATGCCCGACCCTTCGGTTCACTTTATGGTTGGCGACACCCTGTCAAGGAGGAAAACAGTGATGTCAATGCAGGATTCGACATTCAGGGACACGATTGTTGACGTTTGCAGACGCTTTAATGCCAACCTGTTAATTGCCCTCGATTCAATAAATATATGGATTGATGAGGAGCAGGTAATAGATGAAGATAATTCAACGACAAGTGAATACTATTTAAATTCCTATAACTATGTCACCCTCTATTCTTCTGAAGGAGAGGCCATTGACAGAAGCACTGCAAAACGTTCAAAGTTTTACAAATCAAGACCTGCCTTTTTCCTGGGTTTATTGACCTTTCCTCCCTCACTGGCAAAAGCAGCTGCCGATGTTGCTGGTCTTTCCGAGGGAGCTGGAAGGGATTATGCCGGAAAATTCTACCCCTTTTCAGAAAATGTAAATGTTAATCTGTTTACCGGAAAAGTCTTTAATGAAACAAATAAACTGATCAGGAGCGGGAATTATGTCGAAGCCATCGAGCCTCTGAGGCAGCTTACTGCTTCAACAGATAAGAAAATAGCTAAAAAGGCTGCCCACAATCTGTCAGTAGTCTATGATATAATGGAAAACCGCCGTACTACGGAAAGGATCAACAGTGAATTTATGAAGAAGAAAGAATAGGCATGGGGCATGCTGGAGGCTATTTTGTTTAGGTAAAAATGCCACATTCCAAATTTTTTCATACTTTTATCCGGTTTATGTACCAGATAAAGAGCTGAAACGGTTCAGCGTGAGAGGAAAATAATCATTTTTTAAGATAGATTTTAAAATTAATAACCTTATAATCAGCTTGTAACCAAAATGTGCACAATTAATACCAAAATGTGTAATTAAAATCAAAACTATGAGAAAAATCCTGACACTTATTACTGCCCTGGTGGTCTCCGGCTCCGTTTTTGCCGGTGGTCTCGTTACAAACACCAACCAGGGAGCGCTCTACATCAGACTGCAGAGCCGTAATGCCTCAACAGAAGTTGACGCAGTTTATTTCAATCCGGCCGGCCTCACGAAGCTTGCTCCCGGGTTTCATTTTGGCATCAACAACCAGACTATCGGGCAGGTCTGTAATGACTGACTACTCCTATCTGAACGGAGCCCCTGACAGGACATTTGAAGGCAGTGTCTTCGCACCGGCATTCCCGAGCGTTTATGCAGTCTTCAACGCGAAAAAACTGGCCTTTTCCTTCGGCTTTAATCCTGTCGGCGGCGGCGGCGGCGCTACATATGAAGAAGGCCTCTCAATGATTGAAATGCCTATCTCTGACCTTGTTCCCCTGCTCGCAACTCAGGGTGCCCAGGGCTACAGGCTGGATACGCGTTTCGTAGGATCATCCATCTTCTTCGGCTTCCAGGGAAATGTCTCCTACAAGATAAACGATATGATATCTGTTTCAGCCGGCGTACGTTATGTGACTGCAAAAAACACCTACGAGGGTCATCTGAAAGATATTCAACTGAACATGGGCGGCACGTGGCTTCCGGCAAGTACCGTATTTACCACTATTGCTACCCAACTTAGCGGCATCGTGGCAATACCCGGACAGGTGGCTCCTATCATATCAGGCGGCGGCGGTGACTATACTCTTGCACAACTGGAGGGGGCCGGATATATAAATGCAACAACCAGGGCAGGCATTGAAGCTGCTTTGGGAGCCATAGGAGTTCCTCCGGCAAATATACCGGTGATGACCCTGAACCAGATCAGCGGAGCCGTTACTCTTGCCACACCTACACTCAACGGGCAGATAGCTCAGGCAACAGCCACATCAGAAGTCATGCAGAACCAGTCTGCCGATGTTGTACAGACCGGATCAGGCATAACCCCGATCATCGGTGTTAACCTCTCACTGACAGACAAACTTAATGTTGGTATTAAATATGAATTTAAAACCAAACTTGAGGTCACCAATGCAACAGACGCAGATTTCACAACCGGCTTTGATCCTGAGACAGGCGATCCCATCACTATGTTCCCCAATGGCGCTGTAACAATCAACGATATGCCTGCAATGCTGGCTGTTGGTGTTGAATTCAAACCTATTGACAAGCTCCTCCTGACAGGAAGTTTTAATTACTATTTCGATCAGGCTGTGGACTATGACGGAAGTGCAGACAAGAACATTGACATGATCGACAAGAATTTCACTGAGTTTGCCCTGGGCGTTGAATACGGCCTTACAAAAAGACTTCGCGCAAGCGCAGGATGGCTGGGAACCATCACCGGTGCAAATCTTGACTATCAGGATGAACTCAGCTACAGCCTCAATACCAATTCATTCGGCGGCGGATTCGGCATCCGTATCACCCCTATGGTAGATATAAACCTCGGCGGTATGTATACTATTTACAAGGAGGGTATGAAAACCTACAGCCGTAATATGACCGGTTCGGGTACCCTCAGGACTCTTACCGAAACTTATAACAAGAACACTTGGGTAGCAGCCATTGGCGTTGACCTTCACTTCTAGAATATTTTGATATTGCATAAAAGAGGCGCCGATATGACGCCTCTTTTTCTTTATCAGTACTCAACCCCCTGCTGCTTAAGGTTGTCAAGATATAGTTTAAGGTTGGGAACATCGGATGTCATCATCCTGTCATACCATGACCGTGCAGTCTCATTGCGCCCCATCTTCCTGTCGAGCAGTATAAGATTTGAGAAGAGCGCCCCTTCAATCCCCAGATTAAGGCTGTCATTCTTAATGATTAAATCTTCAAATATCCTGTATGCTGCCATTGTCTCTCCGCTGTCAGTAAGTGAATATGCCTCATTAATCTGTTCATTAAGAGTTGCATCAGTAATAATACCGTAAACTGCCAGACATCCTCCAATGCATTCCTCAACCAGTGAGAACCAGGGCAACATTCCTGTTGCCTGGAAGGTAAGAGTGAACGATGCTGTCTCCCCCGGACGCTTGAAACGGTATGTGGCCGGACACCAGGGAAGCCCTTTAAGATCAAGCACCCTTAGCCTTATTCCGTCAGGTTTTATAAGCCAAGTATTCCGGTCAATGCAGAAATATGCATTGTTAATATCACTTGTAACTGTCAGCCATACAACGGTTGACTTTTCATTAAAATCAACCCGTACAACCTCGGCTGTCTGCGGGGTCTTGATGCCGTAGTCCGGTGATATAATGCTCTGCGACATGCCATTAAGACATAATAACATAAAGACAACTGCCGCCGTAAGTAGTTTCATATGAGAGTTCTCCATTATTTTCATAACCGTAAAGTTAATCTTTACACTGATATGTTTTTCAGCCTTTCTATCCTCAGAAGAAATTTCGCCTGTACCTGAGTTTGTAACAACTTTGTAACCTGCACTTAACTAAAGTGTAGCAAAATCAAAAGATATTTGTATTATTAAACCATCAATAAAACATTTATGAGAGAAACTCTTTTCTTACTCTTTGCAGCAGGTGCCATGACCCTGTCATTCAGTGCAGGGGCACAACAAACTGAAGAGTTCAAACCATCAGGCAAACTGTTCGGACTTCTATTTGCAGATTTTCATAATACCTCAACAGGCGGTGAAAATGTAAATGTCTTCCAGGTGACACGTTCTTACTTCGGATATGATTATGGATTTTCAAAGACATTCTCAAGCCGCATAATGTTTGACGCAACAACGCAGACCGTTGGCGGGAAAGTACTGATGTCAGGATACCTGCGCAATGCATACCTGCAGTTTGATCACGGAAAGGTCACTATTCGTGGTGGCCTGATAGGCGCTGAGCAGATATCAATGGCTGAAAAATTCTGGGGCTACAGGTACATTTCAAAACCAGTGTTGGATAATACAGGAATGGCTTCTTCTACTGACCTGGGTATACTGGTTAAATACAAGCCTGCAGAGATTCTGACCCTTGATATGTCAGTGGTCAACGGCCGCGGATACAAGGACATTGCTCCTGATA
>Ga0307376_10006867_pt1 | contig 10015 bp, 22 predicted proteins | sample TR2MG_FD_202536 | JGI IMG/M metagenome (GOLD analysis project Ga0307376, IMG submission 202536) | Soil microbial communities from Risofladan, Vaasa, Finland - TR-2 | ecosystem: Environmental > Terrestrial > Soil > Coastal area > Acid sulfate soil | place: Finland: Risofladan, Vaasa | collected...
TCTAATCCACTGCCGTAACGACCTCTCCAGGTGGACCTCCTACACGGTCTCGATCGATCAGGGTGAGTGCATCCTTCCCGACGGAACAAAAATCACAGACGGCGGCGTCAAGAAGCCAATCTACTGTGAAGAGACCATCTGGGGAGACTAGTCCAATGAGGGTCCTAGCACGCGGAAAAGTGTGGAACTTGGTCCATACCAGGTCCCTCCCCAAAGACGCTGACGGGGAGTGCGACGCCCCCAGCACCAAGAAAAAGCAGATCCGAATCCGCGCAGGCCTTGAAGGCCAGCGGCTCTTGGACGTCTACGTCCACGAACTGACTCACGCGTCTCTTTGGGACCTCGGTGAGGGACCAGTAGCGTCCCTGGCGAATGCTGTAGCTCACGAACTCTGGAATGACGGAGTTCGACCAGACCACAAGCCGTCGAAGAAGAACCTCGACAAGTTGGAACACGAGATCGTCAGTATCGTCTGGTCACGCGGCGAAGTAGCTGTCTTCGACGAGACGGTTCGACGAGAGGTAGCCCACGCGATTGCCCGACTTCTGAACCGGCTGGGTTGGGCCTTCAAGGTGAAGTGATCGTCGTCCACTACTATCTCGACGACTTCATCCTGCTCCTGATTGGGGTGGCCATCCTAGGCTGGGCCCTTGGCGCGCTATTCGACTACTGGATCGGGAACTAGAGCCCACGCAGCGCGCTCATTACCTCGCGATCAATCTCCGCCTTGATCTCATCTGCCATCGAAGCGACTAGAGATTCCGTAGCACCATAAGCGGTCTTGATCTCCTCAGGCGTCGCGATACGACCGTCAGGCCACCTAAAGAGGCCCTTGTAGTCCCCAGCAGCGTCTGGATCGTAATCCGGGTCGACCTGGGAGTCGTAGAGCAGGTCCAAGGCGTTGGTTGGCTGGAGTGGCCCGAGAGGGCCCCACAGGGCTCTTAGGTCATCGGCCGCTTGGGTGGACCATACGGCCTTCATCGAGCGCGGTTGGGCTACGATTGATTGCGATGTGATGTTGATCTGAGAGCCGAGCGGAGAGTTAAACATGTCACTCAAACCTGGATGGAGACGAAGTCATAAACGGTGGCGACAGTCTCTGCGAACCGCTTGCCCCCCACCAACTCCGGTGCGTCGAGGTCAAACTCAATAAGCACCACATCATCGTCAAGAAGATCAACGATGACGGCCTCGGAGCCCGCCTCCATGATGTCACCAGTGAAGTCGAGGTGAATCGGCCTCACCAGCTTGACACGCTCATACAACTTAGCCACGGCCACCTCGCACTGGAGTAGACCGTCCAAGCATCATCACCTGTCGAAAATGATGCTCCAAAGCCTGTTTCGCAGCTCATACCTATGATGGAAGCCTAACAACGCTGCGACTTCGATACCAGAGACGAAAACTAGAAGGGCTGGGACAGCCTTGAGGCCGAGCCGATCTGCGAGCGCTGGATCGGCTACTACATCAGCCTCAAAAAAGGCTATAAGGGCCTGGAATTCGGCCGCTACGGGTAAAAACTCACGATAGGCGGCGTCAGTGATGTATCCCCGATCTGCCGTTAGGAAAATACCTATTGGTAGCCGGGAGTTGAGGACCAACTCGTTGAATTCGTCCTCAGTGATCGGAGGGTAAGGCACCTGCCCGATCTTAACGGATCCGCGCAAGCTAGAGCTAAGCCATGCTCGACAGTAGTTCGACGGCGGGTCCAATGTCTGCGTCGTTGGCCCACTCAAGGAGATCGTCGACACGATCTGCCGCATCGATTGCAAGATCCTCAGGGAGATAGGGGTTAACCCTGACGTACCGGCCCGGTAGCAGCCGACTACAGACGTAGTCGGGTACCCCCACCATTCCGTCCAGCATCAATGGCAGCATCTTCGGGATCCACTGCTTGTAGCTCCAGTCCAGCCTGTCACCTTCAATGTGGGTTGGGGAGATCCCAGTGCCGACCGAGAGCACTACAATCCGATCCATGGAGATTCCCGCCTCGACCGCCTGCCCAACAGCGCACATTGCCGGATTGTTAGCGACGATCCCACCATCAATAAAGCCCTGGTAGCTGGGGAAGTAGGTAGGGGCCGCAGATGTCCGAAGCGCAATATCGATGGCGAGCTCAAACCCGTCACTCCCCGGTAGGTCGTAGTTATGGAAGAACTTCGGCTTCCAAAGGCGACGCTTGGGAACGGTGCCAGCACTCCGCGTACTCCACGAATCCTGATTGTCGAGGTCGAACGCAGCGATCAAGACCTTCTTAGAAAGCTCACTCAGGCGCTTTTTGCCGAGATAGGCTTCAATGGCGTCTCGGAGTCCGTCGTTGTTGTAGTTCGCCCGGAAGGCCTCATCTGCCGGACCGGCGATCCAATCGAGCCAATCTCGGCTCTGGAAAATACTCTCAGTCTCGTCGATATACATTTCGACCAGTTCAGAAGGCGTCCCTCCTGCTGCGAGGGTGAGCGCATTGACACCCCCAATACTGGCGCCAGCGATCAACTTGACCTTGTCAAGGAAAGGAGCGCGATCCTCAAGTCGTTCAAGGATCCGGGCTTGAAGGGAGCCGCTAGTCCCACCACCGTCCAGACTTAGGATCAGATAGTAGTCTTCTGGTCGCTCAATGTTGCTCATGGGGCCTCCACCCACCGATCATAACTGATGCGCTGAGTGAGCCACACGGACCGAAGCTTAGAAGAAGTTTAGCTGCTCTCCCTTGTCCTCCAGGCGAGAGACGTGGATCACGGGCCCGTCCAACGGCTCTCCGCTAACTACTTTCTGTGCGGATCGAAGTGTCTCCACTACCTCAGCGCATAGATCATCGAAGTCTTGCAAGTTCATTCGCTTGAGGCGGAGTATGAAGGACATGTGATAGAGCCCGAAGATCTCTACTTCTGGGTAGTCCGGGGATCTCATACGCTTACCGACGATGTCCCGAACTCTTGGAGCATTGCGGCCGCGAAAGACCGTATGCTCAGCCGCCTTTCCGCCGATGAGGATGATTACCTTCGGCTTAATTAGCGCCAGCTGCTGGTCGAGCCACGGGAGACACGCTTCGACGGCGTCGATCGAGTGATGTGACCCCTCGTCACCAGGAAACTTGTTTCTGGGCGGCCGGCACTTGATTACGTCCATGATGAGGAACTTCTCAACGCCCGCCTCGGTGATGAGTTTGTCGAGGAGCGCCCCGGGCTTACCTACGAGAGCTTGCCCGGTGGCGTCCTCGGAGGCCCCTGGTGCCTCGCTGATGAAGACGATTTCAGCGGACGGGTCGCCCCGGTCAACGACGACAAGGTGTCTAGTGGTGCACAGACCGCACTTGGTGCAATCTCGAATCTGTTCCGAGAGTTTCTTGTAGTCCTCGATCTGACTCACCAGGTCTCCTATGGGCGGACGATCTCAAATGGAGGTCTACCGGTCGCGCACAGCCAATGCACCTCGACTGAAATTCCTTCATAAGGTTCGCCGGCGCGGCATAAAACCCGGGACTCTGGATCAGCTCCTGGTCCGAGAGGTAAAAGAGTGGTGTAGGCACCAACCGTGTAAGCGTCCTGACATAGCAGGCAAATCCCGCCTACGGTAGGATGCGCTAAGGGCTTGGGTCCGATCTTCGGCAGACCGGGCGTCACGCCTGTAAGGGTAGACGGAACAAGAACAATATCGCCTTCCACGGAGCACCTCGTGGTAAAGGGCCTAAGATAAACAGACTGGGGTGTATACGATGAACGAAGAGAATTCCCAGACTTCAACGGATAGCATGACATCTCAGAGGACTTGCTTCTACTCTGGGTGCTCTAAAGTCCCAAAGTGGGGAATCTCTTCTTCGGTTGAGCGGAAGGACCAGGACGGGGCCCCTCTGACTTTGTTTGCCTGTGATGAGCACGAAGGTGGTTTGACCGCCCACATGCGCCAGGCCGGCACTCGCTACAGCCTTTTTCCGGTCGGTGGACCGCACATGATTGCACCTGCCGATCTCGCGCCTGAGAACGCCCATACGGCCCAACTTGAGCACCAAGCTAGCAAGCTGTCAGGCGCGAGACGGCTCGCGTTCAACCTCGTCTGCATTGCGGTCACGATTGTGATCACTCCGTTTCTCTTGCTCTATCTCGGCGGAAAATGGATGTTTGGCTGGCGGCCAGAGGAAGAGGCCTAGTGGGCGAGAAGGTTGCGATTGTTGGGTCCCGTAGCTGGACCGACTACGAGATGGTCCGTGACTACGTTTATTCCCTGGAAGTAGACGATGTAGTCGTCAGTGGTGGAGCTCGGGGGCCAGATGAGTGGGGGCAGATCTACGCGGAAGAGAGGGGTTTAGACACGCTGATCTTCCCGGCCGACTGGAAGACTCACGGTAGGCGAGCTGGGATGCTCCGAAACCGAGACATCGTGAAGGCGTGCGATAGGTTGGTCGCATTTTGGGACAAGGCGTCTAAGGGAACGGCTAATTCGATCGCACTCGCGCGATCGGCCGGAAAGCCCGTGCTGATACTCGACCCTGGAAGCGTCGCCACGCCGTAGAACATCGTCCAGCCGATGAGTCCTTAGTGATGCTATCCTTCTGGAAGCACAGCAGTCACCAGGAGGACTTGGATGCCCGCCGACATCACTCTGACCGGAAACGTCCAAGGAATTTCCACGGTTGGCGGAAACGTCGGCCCTGCAAGCTTCTCCTACGCCCTAAACGGGGCCGAGAAGACTTACAGCCAGGAGATCTGCGTCCCAGTGGGAACGGGCGCACCAATCGTTCACACGCTGCCGACGATCACCGGCCAAAGGCTCTTCTATCTGAAGACGACCCAGGATGTGATCCTTACGGTTAACGCTGAACCGTCTGGGACACTACTCGCCGGAGGTGTCTACACGCGTGCGGGGATGGTGGATGTGACGTCCATCACCCTGGACGGCAACGGCGCGACAGCCGGGGTTGTCTGGATCCTGATCGTTGGGGCTTAGTCCTCGGACTTAACTATCCCGTTAACGCGTTGAAGCGGAACATCAGTTCCGTCCGCTGAGATAACCGGATCCTCGCACAGCTCCCGCAGCCGATCTTTGGCTTCCACGTCAAGACAGGTGGCGGTAGGAGACCTCTTCTGCTTTTTTCGAGCTCGACACAGCTTGAGAATGACAGGAAGATCCGCCTCAATTTGCTGGAGCACAGCATCTAGCTGAGTGCTCTCAACCGTCGGTCGATCAGTTGGTCGGCCGGTCGGCCGGTCGGCCGGGCGCATCGGAACCATCAGTTAACCTCGTCGTGATCGTTAAACTCATTCTCGATCGAGGGCGCCGGTAATCCGGCAAGAGCTTCTACCGCTTGCTGAACCCTGACCGCGAGTCGCAACATTTTAGTGTGGAGCCGGTCGTGTGTCTCCAACCGCTCTCTGAGCTGTTGCCTGAGGTCGGTGTTCACGCCGTCATGTTGCTCAACAATCTTTGTCAGGAGTGATCTAACAGCCGCATGATCTCGTTGGAGTCCCTGAATGAGAGAGACCCACGACCGGGGAGTATACCAGAGGGGGATTTGGTCATCGTCCTTTTGAGCGTGCCAGTAGTAGAGTTGATCTAGCTGGTTACGCTCAACCTCGGAAAGCCCGCTTCGCTTATCTGCTCTATCCCACAAGAGTTTGATGACGAGCAAGAGACCGGCACCGGCGGTCGACGCGAGGCCAAGTACCCAGTAAAACACCCAAGCGGGGACTGTGCTGCCCGTTACGTTGGGGACTGCGGAAGGTGCTCCGTCCGCCAGAGCTACACCGCTTGCAGCGAGGAAAAAGATCGCCAGTAGTGTTACTTTTGGTCTCAAGTCGTCCTCGCTTCTGCAACAGCCGATATCGCTGAGTCTAGCATGCGCAGTGATACTGATGCGCCAATCGGACCACGTCGAAGAAGATCGTTCACGCGAGTAGTGGCACTCTGATACGATAGGGTGCATGACACCCGAAGCCTATACACAAGCGCTCCAGCAACGAGGGTTTACGTATAATGCGTCGTGTGACCGATGGATAGGCCCGTTCAACATTCAGGCAACTGGATTCCTGAACGGTCAGACCGAGGTGCGTGGTCCAGAGCGGAACGTGGGAAACCAGTTCGCCAGAGCGTCTGTCATCGGCCAGGTCGATGAGCAACTTCGAGCTAAGCGGGGGATCGATCGGGGCCCTTTGATCGAACCGATCAATGAATACACCCCCGGCTTTACGCCCTACGCGCACATACCCGACCCAGGCACTTCGCCGCCAGCGTCGGTTTACCCGGCCCATCAGAAGAATGTCCCCCCTGGTGGAAGACGCCTGGACTAGATGTCACCATTCCGCTATCAAGAAGCGCTGACGAGTCGTGGGTTCACTAAAGGGTGCGATGGGAATTGGCACGGGCCTTGGGGCTTGACTGTCCCTGGAACCTGGAACGACATCACGACGACTTCCCTAGCGGACAGTGCCAGAAGTGAAATCATCACCCAGATCGAGCGATCGATTGAGGTAAAACGAAGAGACCACAACGCCAAGTAGGCGTCGTATCTCCTTTGATGGAAGAGGGTTCAGAGTGGGAGACAACCTAGACACGGACGCTACCGACGCTAAGACCGCCAAGCGGCGGTCAGTCGAGGTCGAGGTCGAGGTCACCAGTAAGCGCTGGGGCTCTGACGGACGCGTCAGTGAAGACTCGGTCAAGTATGTCAAGGTTCCAATCATCGGTGAGAGCTCAATTCAGCTCGACATCACCGTAGACCTTCGCAAAACCGACACGATCGTGATTCGACCAGTCCGCAGGGACATGGACGACGTCTCTGGATTGATCTCTGACGCGACGAAGCTCGCGAACGACTAGTTGCGAGGCTCAGGTCCGAAGTCGCGCTGATCGCGACGCCGGGGCTGGGGAACAACCGGGGGCCCTGCAACGGGTAGAGCTGGCTGCTCCGCCGTCTGCGAGCCGGCGGTGCTGATCACCTTCGTCTGCCCCGGAGGAGGTGTAACGTCCGCCATCCGAACGAAGTCTTCACAACGAGGGCACGGAGGTAGTTCGGCGTTCACGCTCGACGAGATCACAGATTCCTGATACTCGCACTTGGGGCACTTCGCTACCATACGTGACATAGTGTTCTCCTAGAACTGGGTCGGCTGCGGCGGTGACTGGACGGTCAGCGCAATAGCATCGGCGAGGTTGTTCGCCGTAACCGAAATGGTGTGATTGGCGCTCAAGGCACCTGAGCCCTGTGCATTCGCCGTAACCACGGCCGATCCGGCCTTCTTGGCCGTCACCTCACAGGTGAGGCCGTCTGGCGCCGGATCGATGCCGGCAATCGTGGCGTCCGCAGTGCTCCACTGCGGAGTTCCAACCAAGTCAGCATCCAGGCTGTTCTTGGTCTTGACGATGGCCAGAATCACCTTCTGCCCGACGATCATATTGACAGTAGCCATAGTTCTGGCCTCCCTAAGAGGTTGATGCTACCAAAAGCTAGCGGTGGGATTCGGACCCACGACCTGCGATTTACAAAACCGCTGCTCTAACCAACTGAGCTACGCTAGCAGTCGAGAGTTAGGGCTCGACTGTCTCCTCGGCGAGTTCGGCCGCGATGCCGGCCACAACTGAGCCCTTATCGGACTTGTAGCCAGCAGGCTGAGGGACCTTGAGACCACCGGTCTGGGCCGCAATGTAGAGCATGAGCTGGAACTCCAGCGACATGTTGTTCAGCGGCTTGTAGATCTCTGCGACGATACCGGCCGAGATTCGGAGGAGGTCACCCGGCTCGCGGATCGTCTCCTTGCAGAGCTTGTAGTTCGCCTCGCGCTTGACGCCCGCGTCGGACTTGAAGATCTGCACACCCTCCCGCCGCATGAGCGTGATAGTGAACGGAGGGTCGAAGGTGCCACCCTGAATGATGTTCAGGATGTCAGGCGCCGCCTCGTCGAAGAACCCCGACTGAAGGATGGTCGCGTCTGCAGCAGCAGTTGCGGCCGACCCAACCCCTGAAGGGGGCTGAACTCCGGGCAAAGGAGGCTGGTTGTGCACCGTTTCGTACTCGTTCCTGATCGCGCCGGGATTGTAGAACCCGGCCCCGCTCTGTGATGGCATTCCGACTGGCATGGCCTACTCTCCTACTTCTTGAACGCCGAGGATTTCGACCTCGTTGATGATCTTGAATTCGGTCTTCGCGGTGTTTCCCACCTTGAGACCCGCATATTTACCGACCAACACGTAGTCACCGGGCTTGACGCGAACGTTGATGTGGACACCGTGGTCGGTGGTGCGGCCGTCGCCGACGGAGACGACCTTCATGAGCGTGAGCTGCTGCTTGTCGTCCGACCCCCGTGGGAGCAGGATTCCTCCCTCGGAGACGTTGCCGTAGTCCACCACGGCGCAGAGCACTCGGCAATCAAGCACCCTGACCTTGAGGGGATCGACCTTAACGAAATCCTCAGGACCGGTCTTTGGAGTAGCGACCGCCACTCCAGCCGGGATATTTCCTTCAAACATTACAGATCCTCCGCCCTGACAGTTTTTCGACTATTTGACTGCGTCCGCTGAATTGCGGCGTCCAGTAGTGCTACGACCTTCTTCGACACAGCGTCGGGAAGGTCTGATCCTGCGCAGAAACCCCTAGACCGGACGTATTCCTTGATCTTAGAAGCTACTGAGTAAGATTCTTTTCTCGGGGCTCTCTTCTTGGCCACTTCTCACTCCGCAGGGCATTCGGCATAACCGAAGCTAATTTATTGGAGACGCCCGGTACTGCCCCGGGGTCCGCGACTCGTTCCGCATAAGCGTCTACGTGTGTATCCAGTCTGTTTATCTCGACTGGGTCCCCCGCCTGGCTCGGGTTCCCATGGTCCAGCCTCTGTTTAGGTTTTTGTCTTTCCACCCGAGGCCGGTGGTCCGCTTAGCCCATCTTATGGCTCCGGTTCGTCACCTCATGGGCGGAGGATCAGGCGGAGGACTAGGTTTGTGGCCTAGACGGTGACGAGCTCACCAGCGTCGATCCACGAGTGGATCTCAGCGTCGGTGAGTGCGTCGGTGCTGTTTGTGTTGACAAATAGCGTTTTGGCCAGCTTTTTACGAGGCCATCTGGCCAACCTCGACACGCAACTCATGTTTCTCAAATCACGTCGAATCTATGTCGTCCCCTAGTTGTGGTCAGATTTCGTCAATACGTTGCAAACTCGGTCGTTCGCGGTTGGAATCGTAGCTGAGCCACTGATGGGAGTCAACCTTTCTTTTATCTGATGCGGCCGATATTCGGCATACCTTGCCAGCCTTGCCGTAGCTTGATGTTAGCTAAGCCAGCACGATATCTATGCAAGACCTTGGTGAATCACGGGTAAAAGAAGATCTGGGGTTGATGTGAACGAACCGAAATACCTCGGCGACAAGCCGAGCGAGCCACCAAAGCCTGATTACCTCAGGCCAGAGACGACTACTTCACGGGCGCAGAGGCACGAGAAATCCTCAGCAGCCCGATCCGGGAAACGACGAGTCGCCGGCAGCGGGAACCAGCTCGGCAAACCCGGAGATATCTCAGGTGACGAGGATCTCGGAGAGCTAAAGACCACCAGAAAGACAGACACCCGGATCCAGCTCAGTTGGCTCCGCAAGATCGCCTACGAGGCGCTCACCCAGGGCAAGCAACCGATGATCGAGTTCGAGTTCGTCAGATTGACGGCGCCTTGCCCTAAGAAGTGGGTGATGGTGCCCGCTGACTACTTTGACGATCTACAGGAACGGGCACAACGTTGAATCCACTCTCCATGGGCGATCTGATTCGTCAGTTCAAGCAAACCCCGAGCGCAGCTCCGAAGGTCGACCCAGCGCAGGAATGGTTTAAGGGATTTCAAAAATGGTTGGAGGACGACTACGAGAAGACCGTCCATCACGACCGTAAGCCCGGCCTCCACGCCTCTGCGCTCGGCGGCGTCTGCGGTCGTCGGAACATGCTTGTCGAAGCATTCGGTTTCGTGCCGTCCAAGCACACGGCTGGAAACTACTTCACCTTCGACGTAGGCCACGCCCTTCACTACTGGTGGCAGGAGCGATACCT
>Ga0307376_10006868_pt1 | contig 10013 bp, 8 predicted proteins | sample TR2MG_FD_202536 | JGI IMG/M metagenome (GOLD analysis project Ga0307376, IMG submission 202536) | Soil microbial communities from Risofladan, Vaasa, Finland - TR-2 | ecosystem: Environmental > Terrestrial > Soil > Coastal area > Acid sulfate soil | place: Finland: Risofladan, Vaasa | collected...
CACACTTCGGATAAGGACAAAACGGCGGAATTAACACAGACATTCTCCATGACGAAGGGATACCTGGTACTACCGCTGTTTTTCACCGTTACTTCATTGCGCCCCCAAGGTTTGTGACACTACCTTCAGAGTCTCTTATGTGATTCTCAAAAGCAGTGTATCCTCGTTCCGATCATCAGGAGCTGGAGGAGCACAAATGGATGACTCGCGCGTGACAGTCTATCGGTACCGATGGTTGGTGCTGGCGGTCTTTTCGCTGCTGAATCTGGTAGTTCAATTGCAGTGGCTTACGTTCGCACCGGTTGCTACCATAGCGCAGGTGCACTATCACGTGACACCGCTCGCGATCGACATGCTTTCGATGGTGTACATGCTGGTTTTCATTATCTTCTCCATTCCCGCCTCACATATCATCGATACCTTCGGCCTGAGGTTCGGAGTGGGAATAGGTGCTGCGCTGCTTGTGGTGTTCGGCGTGTTGAAGGCGTTGTTCGCCGACAGTTACCCGCTGGTGCTCGTTGCACAGATCGGACTGGCAATATCGCAGCCGTTTGCGATGAACGCGGTGACAAAGCTCAGCGCGCACTGGTTTCCGGTGAGAGAGCGTGCAACTGCCGCGGGCATCGTTTCATTGTGCCAGTATCTCGGCTTCATTGTGGCAATGGTGCTGACACCGATCCTCGTGGCAGGATCGGGAAATGGTGCCAATCTCCGAGGCGCGTTTGTCATCTACGCGATTCTCTCGGTCGCAAGCGGCGCACTGCTGCTTCTGTTCCTGCGCGACCGCCCTGCAACGCCGCCCTCGCTCACTGAGTCTACCGAACGATACGCGACAGGCGAAGGTTTGAAGCACATCTTTCGGCAGCCAAGCATGGTTTACCTCATGATCCTCTTCTTTGTGGGACTTGGCATGTTTAATGCGGTCAGTACGGTCATCGATCAGATCGGCAGCGCGAAGGGGCTGAGTGCCGATCAGTCGGGACTTGTCGGTGGAATCATGATCATCGGTGGCATTATCGGTGCGGTGATAGTTCCCGTCTGGTCGGACAAGGTTCGCAAGCGACGACCGTTCATCGTAGTATGCGCCGCGGGCATGGTACCGGGCTTGCTCGGCATCATGCTGGTTCACAGCTATGGGCTGCTTCTGGTCGCGGGTTTCGTGCTTGGGTTCTTCGTGATGAGTGCGGGGCCTGTCGGTTTTCAGTACAGTGCGGAGATCAGTTACCCCGCGCCTGAGTCGTCTGCGCAGGGATTGCTCATTCTCGCGGGGCAGGTGTCGGGCGTGATTTTCATTCTGGCGATGGATAGCGTCGGCATTGCGCCGCTTCTTGTGCTGTTTGTGGTGCTTCTTTCCGGCAGCGTCTATCTTGCCACGCGCATGAAGGAGTCGCCGGTCGCCGATTCGGCAGCTCAGGCGAATGCTTTTGCTGCCGAGTGAATCGCGTTTAGTCAGTTCTCACCCGGCGGCTGCATTTCGGATTGCGGCACCATGGAGACACGCAACATCCGGGAAGCAATCGGCATTCCGTCGATGTTCAGTATCAGGACGTGAGCTCCCGGCTGGTGAAACTGCAGATTGCCGACGGGAACGACGAGCTCGATCTCGCGGTTGCCTTCGGGAATGGTGAGTTCGCCGGCGAGTGAAAAGAGTACCTGCTGCGACTGGTCATGCACGAGGTTCAGCGAGAACTGTTGTCTACCGAGCACATTCGCGAGTCCTGCGTACACAAACCACTGTGTCGGCGGTGAGGGGAACGTCGGGAACTGGAACCCGCTGAACACGCCGATCAGTCCTTTCTTGCCGTTGTTCTCGGTAATGACTCGATCAGCGCAGATGAGCGCGTAGCAGACTGCTTCCATATTCCCATCTTATCGTGGCTGGAGCACAAGGTACAGCAGCGGGAGGATCAGAGCGAGTGATAGGGTGGTCACTATCCATGCTGAGTTTGCAAGATCAAGATCGAATCCGTACATCGCCGGGGGGACAAGAGCGTTGAATGCAACCGGCATTACCGATACCACGACGAGCACCTTGAACGCAAGGCCGTCCGCGACTGCGGGAAGTCCGAAGGCAATTCCGAGGGGGATGATGATTGCGGGAACGATGATGAACTTGATTGCCGCGATGAGCGGAATTTCAAGGCGATAGTTGCCGACTGTGCTCAAGCGCAACGTGAGACCGATTGATGCGCCGAGCATTCCCGCAATGATCGGTATCAATGCGTTCGTTGCCCAGTCGAACACGAGCGGGCGCGGCACGCCGGTGAGGTTCAGCAGGAGTCCCGCAGCCATCGTGATGATTGGCACAAACATGTAGGGGCGTTCACGCATGGCTTTCGGCGACAGAGCACGCAGGCTCGGCTTGCCTCCGATGCTGATTTCACGCGAAAGCGGAAAGCCAACGACGTAGTAGGTCATCGACACGAACATGTTAAAGAGCTGAACGAACGCGTAACCGCGGTAACCGAAGAACACGAACGAAATAAGGCCGCCGAAGGTGAGTATGTTCGTGAACATTCCGGATGTGAAAACCGATGCTGCCCGCTTCGGTGGTATGCGAAACAGCCTGCTCAGGACTATTGCGCTGATTCCGCCGACCAGCAGCGAGAGTACTCCGAGCAAGGGCAGCATGAAGATGCCTTTTGTCGAAAGCGACAGGCGCCAGAACGAATCGATAATCGGCACCGGGTTCAGGATGAATATCGCCCAGATCTTCATCCGCCGGGAGAGCGTCTCCGGCCAGGTTAGGTCGACCCGCTTTCCCCAGAGTCCGGCACGCCTGACCAGATAGCCCACAACGAGGCTTCCGAGGCTGATAGCAAGTATGAAGAGAATTTTGGCCATGCGGCAGTATACCCGCGTTACCTCAGGTGCACCACTACAGGTGCATTCACGGCTGAGGCTATCTCATCACCACGACAGGCATGTCCCGCGGCAGAACGTACCGCGGGACTAAGCTTATGCAGGCGTGATGGCTTCCGTATGCCAGCTGCCGTCTCCCACGAGTACGAGTCGTGATTCGTGAAACGCTGCGAGACTGGCCCGGTGGCCGACGCTGATTACGGCGGTTTTCGGCAATTCGCGAATGAGTGCCTCGTACAGCTTGCTTTCGGCGGGCTCATCGAGCGCGGATGTTGCTTCGTCCATGAAGACCCATGTCGGCCGCTGCAGGAAGATGCGCGCAAATGCAAGTCGCTGCTGTTCCCCGGGGGAGAGGAGCTGCGCCCACAACCGGGTTTCTGACAGCTGGGTTCCCAGCTCCGGCAGACCTGCCATGTCAAGGACGGCGCGGAGTTCGGCATCGTCGGTGCCCGGACTTCCGAACGGATAGATCAGAACGTCCTTCAGTGTCCCAAGCGGCAGATATGGCCGTTGTGGAAGGAAGAGCGTTACGTCGTTCGCCGGGAGATCGACTTCGCCTTCGCCAAATGGCCAGATTCCCGCGAGGGCACGGATGAGCGTACTCTTGCCGCTTCCTGATCGTCCGACTATGAGCATTCGACCGCCCTGGAGCAGTTCTACATTCAGCTGTTTCAGCAGGTCGCGGTTGTCCGGGAGGCGGATATCGAGATTGCGCACGCGCAGATCCGATCCGGTCTGATGGGCGATCTTGAAGTGTGTCTTCTGGATGCCACGGATCTCCTCCATCGACTGGTCGAAGTAGCGGAGTCGGTCAACCACTGCGTGCCAGCTTGCGAGTCCGGTGTAGCTGTTGACGATGAACGAAAGGGCACCTTGAACCTGACCAAATGCGCTTCCGATCTGGAACAGCGTGCCGATCTTGATCGCTTTTGCAAGGTAAGCGGGAAGGCTCACTAGAGTCGGAAATATGACGGCTGCCTGACCGTAGCCGGATGCCCACCAGTTCAGCCGCCTCGTGCGCTTCATAATCTGCCAGAAGTTGGAGAAGAGATTCCCGAAGCGGGAGAGGAAGTGCTCACGCTCCTGTACTTCGCCGTGATAGAGCGCGACCGATTCACTGTTCTCCCGCAATCGCACCATGCTGAAGCGGAAATCTGCCTCGTACCGTTCCTGGTTGAAGTTGAGCCGGATGAGCGGCCGACCGACCAGGGCGATAATGATGGTTCCCGCGATTGAATAGATCAGTGCCGCCCACACCAGGTAGCCGGGGATGACCAGTTTGCCGCCATGCCACGGCAGCGCCACCTGAGAAGAGAGTCCCCAGAGCATTGCGACAAACGCTATAATGGTGGTAACCGAACTCAAAATGCCGACTATCAGTCCGAGCGTTTGCGAGGTGAAGGTGTCCAGGTCCGAGCTGATACGCTGATCGGGGTTGTCAGTGCCGTCGCCGAGCACCTGCATGTGATAGTAGGTGCCGTTCGAGAGCCAGGAATCGAGATACTTTGCAGTGAGCCACCGGCGCCACCTGATCTGAAGCATCTGGGCCAGGTAGGTCTGGTAGACGGCCGCAATGATGTAGGGGGTAGCAAGAAGCACAAATATCAGCATTCCGTGCCAGGCTGCCGCGGCCCGGTACTGCTGCAGGTCGTTGTAGAAGGTGTTGTACCACTCGGTTATTCGATAATTGATGTACACCATCAGCAGGTTCAACACGATGACAAGCGCAAGAATACCGCGGGCGAACCATCGTTCGTCCGAGGACCACCAGTATGGCTTTGCCAGTTTCCAGAGGTCGCGGAAAAAAGCACGATTGAATTGTTTCATGGCAGCCCTTTATGGCATTCAGCAGGTTCTGTCAATGCGTCAACGACGCGTCATAAAATGTAAGGCCGTTCCCCGGTGCGGTCAAGGTACGAATTCGCGGGCCGGCAGTTGCCACTATCCGATCTGGCGTTTCATCATTGCTGCAGCAAGGGCGTATCCCCCGCCCGCAGCGTCGACAAAATGGACTTCGTGATGGGAGTCCACATGGACAACACAGGTCATGATTGCGCGGTCGGAGGCGTGTGTGCCGTAGTGGATGAAGCCTGCTTCGTGAAAACGTTCAAGGAGCTGCTCGATCCGTCCCCGGGTCTCCTGCGTGCATGCGACGACCATTTTCAGCGTTCCATCGAACTTCCGGAAATCGGCATTGACACGGTTGTCTTCGCGCACGGTCCTGACCAGTTTGCCCATGAAGCGGATGTTCAGACCGTAACGGATGATGAGTCTCGTCGAAACCCGCTGCAGCCGCACCCACAATTTCCACAGCAGGAAACCGAATCCGCGGGTGGCCCTCGCCATCGCGCCGGCCTCCGCCCGTACGGCAAGATTGTCGGTGCTCACCACCTGCAGATCGATCGGCAGCGGGTGGTACTCCTCCTCGGGACCGAGCAGCCGCTCAACACGATTGTACACCTGGCGCAGAATTTCCGCCCGGTTACCCGGATGCTTTGTAACCGGCCGCACAATCACGGCGAGTGTCACCCCAAGGTGGCTCGGAATGTCCTTCCAGCGGCAGGAGAATCCGCTGAAGTCCGCAAGGTCCGAGCCGCTTTGTCCGGCCGGGATGAGGTACTTGCTTCCCGGCGCCTTGATCATCCGATCGGCCTCATCGATTCCGGTGCCTGAGAGGATCGCCTGGTCATACTGCTCGGAGACTCGTACTCGCGCCACGCCGAGCTCATGGCCGGCGCTGTACAGGTCGCGAACCGGCACCATTCCGGCGCGCAACTCGAGGCCGAAGATCTGGGCGACCGCTGCCCGCGTATCGGCGAGCACATCGCGAGTCTGCGGTTCGAGCTCACCGGGCAGCAGGAACACCATCCCATCGCCACCGAAGATGAAGGGAAACTCCATACCGCGGGTGAGGTTCGTAAGGGCACTGACGGCAAGCCCGCCCGCGGAGTTCACCTCTTTGTAGCGGCCCTGTTCTATGGCACCTGTTGAATTGACCACATCGGTCACTACCACCATCCAGTTTTCAGGTGCCGGGGTAAACGCCGCGTCGTCGAATATATCGGTCATCTGGTTGAGTGGTGTCAGGTTCTCGTAGAACTGAAGCAGGGCGTCAGGTTTCATCTGTCGCATAGCCTAACCGCACTTCGGCGAACAGGTCAACGTCGCGTTTGACTCGCAGCCATCCCCGATGATATATTGTGTCAAATTATATTGCGTCAAATAAAGACGCGGAGGAATTACCATGGCAGAGACAGTGTTCGACCTGCACGCAGTTGACAATTCGGGTCTCGACCGCGAACTCGCGGAGTATCGCGGCAAGGTGCTCCTGATCGTGAACACCGCGAGCAAGTGCGGATTTACCCCGCAGTACACGGGGCTCGAGGAACTGAATCGCAAATACCGTGACCAGGGTCTGGTCGTGATCGGTTTTCCCTGCGATCAGTTCGGGCATCAGGAGCCGGGCGACGATTCGGAGATCAGGAGCTTCTGCGAACTGAACTTCGGCGTAACATTTCCGCTCATGTCGAAGATCGAGGTCAACGGCGACGGGACTCATCCGGTTTTTGCACACCTGAAAGAGCAGGCTCCGGGCGTTCTCGGAAACGCGATCAAATGGAACTTCACAAAGTTCCTCGTGAGCAGGGATGGCGGCGACGTAATCAGATTTGCCTCCAACACTGAACCTGCAGAGATTGCAGCTGACATCGAGCGGTTTCTCGCTTCATGATCGCACCTGAGCTCCTCCTCTCGAATCAGATCTGCTTCCTCGCCTACCGGCTGGATCGGGAGATCAACGCGCGGTATCGTCCGCTTCTCGCGGACCTCGGCTTGACCTACCCGCAGTATCTGGTGATGCTGGTGCTCTGGGAGCGTGACGGCAGGACGGTCGGCGAGCTCTGCGACACCCTCGGCCTGGACACCGGTACCATCTCCCCGCTCCTCAAACGTCTGGAGGCCGCGCGTCTGCTCGTGCGCAGGCGAAGCAACGTGGACGAACGGACAGTCAATGTTGCGTTGAGTGAGGCGGGCGCAGCGCTCGCCGAGCGGGCACGGCGCATCCCGGGCGCTCTGGGCGCCGGCCTCGGACTTACGTCACAGGAGTCCGCCGAACTGTACCGGGTGCTGTCGCGAGCTCTTGAACGCATAACAGGGGAGACTGAAGCAGAGGAGTAGCGACAGATGGGAATCGAAAAAGAGTCATGGCGGCAGGGAGGAGACACCTCCTGGTTTACTCACGACAGGTTCGGACTGTTCATCCACTGGGGGCTCTACTCACTCGGCGCGCGCCACGAGTGGCTGATGGACCGGGAGCAGATACCGCCGGATGTCTATCGCTCAAGGTATTTCGACAAGTTCGACCCGGACCTCTACGATCCGGCGGTGTGGGCCGCTGCCGCGGCCGATGCCGGAATGAAGTACTTCGTCGTGACAACCAAACATCATGAGGGATTCTGCCTGTGGGACACTGCACAGACGGACTTCAAGGCACCGAATACTCCCGCCCGTCGTGATCTCATAGCTCCGATGGTGGACGCATTCCGCAGCCGCGGGCTGCGAGCGGGGCTCTACTACTCGCTGCTTGACTGGTCGCATCCTGACTTTGTCATTGATCCTTCGCACGGTCCGCTTCGCAATGCGCCGGACAAGGATACGCTCAATCGCGGGCGCGATCAGAGTCGCTACGCGGCCTATATCCGTCGCCAGGTGGAGGAACTGCTCACCGGCTACGGTGATATTGATGTAATGTGGTTCGATTTCAGCTATCCGCAGCGACCCGGCGGAAAGGGGCACAAGGACTGGGAGAGCGAGGAGCTCGTCCGTCTGATTCGCAAGCTCAGGCCGTCGATCATTCTCGACGATCGCCTTGACCTTCCCGGCATTGGTGATGTCATTACTCCCGAACAGTTTCAGCCGCGCGTGCGCTACACCCGCGACGGGGCTCCGGTGGTCTGGGAAGCGTGCCAGACCCTTTCCGGCTCGTGGGGATACCATCGCGATGAGGCGGACTGGCGGGATGCCGATGAGCTCATCCGGACGCTCATCGACACGGTTTCGAAGGGCGGGAACCTGCTGCTCAACGTTGGCCCCACCTCCCGCGGAGAGTTCGACGAACGCGCACTTTCCCGGCTCTCGGACATCGGCCGATGGATGAAACGCCATTCACGGGCGATCTACGGTTGCGGCGAAGCACCTGCCGGTGTGGCAGCGCCGCCGGACTGCAGACTCACCTACAACGCCGAAACGAGGCGACTCTACCTGCATATCTTCGCGTGGCCCTATAAGCACATCCATCTTGACGGCCTGAAGGGAAAGGTCGCATACGCGCAGCTTCTGCACGACGGGTCGGAGGTCGCGATGAGCGGACTCGAGGAGTGGCAGGCCGCGCACGCGCGGAATGTCGGGCTTGCACCCGATACGCTGAGCATCACGCTTCCACAGCTGCGGCCGAATGTCGCCGTCCCCGTTGTGGAGTTCTTCCTCAAGTAGGGACTAACCGCGGAGGACGAGCCTGATCCGTGCAATCCTCCGCGCTGCCTCCTCGGTAAGCGGAAGCTGCACGACCTCACCTTCGATCCACGGCCTGATCATATCGTCGTAGTGGAGATTGCCCGGTCGTCCCGATTGTCCCATCGGCGCCATGATGAAGGTGCGATCCGGATCGGCAAGGGATGCGGTGAATCTCATTGACGGTATAGTCATGGATCGGTAGGCTCGTGCATGCGCCGCGCGGCCCGAACCTCCGCTGTTCGCAGGATTGAATGCGGATACGTTCACCGTCGTCGAGGTTCCGGGTGCTGCATAGGGTCCGCGGTTCAGCAGCCACTCGGTGAGCGGTCCTGTTGCGCCCGGATGCGCAAACAGGTAGGTGTGCAGGCGTCCCCAGTGCCACCTCCTGATGTTCCTGCCGAGCGCCTTCCGCGCAACTGCCACCGCTCTCGCAAGGGATTCCTCACACAGCGCCGCAAGTCCATTCGCGCCGTACTTCGTCCCTTCGAGCAGCTTGCTCAACGTGCCTCGTCTGAGCGCTTCATCGACCGCTGAATAGAAGAGTGGCGCGGTTGAGATATAGACCGCGAATGCCGCCCCGAGCCGTTCTGCAAGAAGCAGCCGCTGAAACTCAGTCTGGAAAATCGAAAATATGAGCGCACCGCGGCTGCCGCGGTCAGCGACGAGGTCCCACTCTGCAAGGATCTTTCTGGCAAGAAGTGCATCTGAATTGTGGAACTCGAATTCGAGCAGCTTCGGCAACAGCCGCTCGGCCTGCAGCACATAGACGTCCCGCTGGATCTCCTGCATATCTTCGAGCCGGGGCACCCCCGCCTTCAGTTTCTGTGCAAGGCGTGCAGCGATCCGCTCTCTTCGGTACGGCGCCGTCCATGCGTAGGTGATGTGATGAGGATAGTCGTCGTCCACCGTCCTGTTGTTGGCGGTCGCAAGATATCCGGTCGGTGGGTTCTTCGCCGCCGGCATCTGGTCGTACGGCAGGAATCCGGTCCAGTCGTCGCCATCAGGCTGTGCGTCGTCCTCCATCCCCCCGCTGCCGTCCGCCGGCGCCCGTCCCGAATATCCGCGTCTGACGGGCACGAGTCCGGTTGCGTGCCAGCCGATGTCACCTGCGGTGTCACCGCAGACGAGATTCTGACCGACCGTGGAAAGACTCCTACCCGCTTCGAATGCCTCGGCCACCGTACGCGAACGGAAGAGTGAAAAGAAGCCGTTGATACTGTTTTCGGCAATTTCCGCTTCAGGAAGCGTTCCGTACCACTTCAGAGCGACTACCGCCTCAGCGCCTTCGGTGACCTCTGTCAGCACCGCACCGTGCACCGTACGATAGATCGTTCGCGCGAGTGTCGGTCCGCCGCGGACCGGTATCCGGATCTCCTCCCGTTCCATCTCCCGCCATTCGGACCCCAGACGGTAGCGGGTCGGCCGCACTGGGTCTATCCTCAGCATGTAGAGGTCCACAATGTCGGTCATGACGTTCGTGACTCCCCAGGCGAGCTTCAGATTCCTTCCGATAACGATTCCCGGTACGCCGGGCATCGCGACACCCGCTATATTCAGTGTCGGACAGTGGAGGTGGCAGACGTGCCACACCTGTGGCACCGTCATCGCAAGGTGCGGATCGTTGGCAATTTCGGGCATTC
>Ga0307376_10006869_pt1 | contig 10011 bp, 5 predicted proteins | sample TR2MG_FD_202536 | JGI IMG/M metagenome (GOLD analysis project Ga0307376, IMG submission 202536) | Soil microbial communities from Risofladan, Vaasa, Finland - TR-2 | ecosystem: Environmental > Terrestrial > Soil > Coastal area > Acid sulfate soil | place: Finland: Risofladan, Vaasa | collected...
AATCTGGTTTTGGTAGTTCAGCGACCTTTTCCAAGAACCAATTTGCTTCTGCTGTTGCATCTGCTGCTGGGTCGGTAGAGGAACCGGGGCGTGCAAAATGATAATACCCGATTTTCACGCCATTATTTACTGCATTCCTGATATTTTTCTTGAGGTCGTAATTCGAGGAATTTTCATCATAGAACCAAGTACCTTCAGTAACTTTTATAAATGCAAAGTCCACACCATATTCTTTAGTTTGACTCCAATTAACATTGCCCTGATAATTAGATATGTCTATACCAAGAACACTATCTAAATCCTCAAGCCTTTCATTTGATATCATTGATGCTTCTGTGCCTTCTTCAGCAAAATCTGTTAGTGCTTGAGAAACACTTGAACCCTGAAATCCCATAGAAGCTGCTGGACTTGTTACTCTTGGAACTGGATATTTTAAGATTTTAGTACCAGTAAATGAAGTATTCATTTTATTTGGTACAATATCGTGTTCAACTTTTAATATAAGGTACGCACCATTAAAAAGCGGTACATTGTCCAATTGAAAATATTGTGTTGGTTGAATCATTGCATTCCCTAAACCAGTAACAGTTGCACTATATGCACGATTTTCATATAAATTATAAAGATTCTGACCTTTTGGTATTGGTGCGTTCTTACCTTCATCACCAGCGAGTCTCGCCAATATTTGAATACTTTCGTTTGTTTCAGGATATTCCTTACTATCAATTTTTATGTCACTGAACATTGATTGATTCTGCTGTCCAAATAATACCCTAAATGCTCTTACTTGTCTGAATTTAAAACGACTGCGTTCTTCTTGTTTATCATACTCTGGGTTTGCTGGACAATCTGAACCAAAATCTAAGGCATCTGTTGTTGTAATATCAGTAATACCATCATCCTTAAAACCATTATTTAGGTCATTTGGATAACTTGCTGAACCACCAACATATAAACATACAAATGCCTGTCGTTGTTCTACCTTGTCATTAGGATTAATTTTAAATGTATTCTCCCAACTTTCAGGGGAATGTGAAATAAAGTTTTGAAGTGGAAAGAATAGGAAATTATTTCTTGACAATAGCTGTGATATTACAGTGAAAATCGAAGCGTTATTATCTTCATATAAATCCAATAATATCTCAGGATTTATACATGTATTACCAACGGGATTCATTGCCCTATCCACAAATACAAACGAATCGATTAAATCTTCACCTTTGAGATTAAACGGGTAGCCGTCAGACCCTTCTTCGGGTCCTGTCAGCCATTTATCGTTAATATTTTTGAACGAATAATATAGTTGCGTCATAACATCAATATCACCCTTTAACCTTTGATTTTCTTCTTCAATTTCTTTTTGAGCTTCTTCATCGAGTGAGATTTGATTAGCTAAATTACTGAAAAGCTGTCTGAAAAACCTGTCATTTACTTGTTGTTTATCTTTATCCGCATCACTTGTACCATCGTTTATGCTTTTCAAACTACGATATGTTGCGGGACTTTGATATGCATTAAATGTATTTTGTGTAAAGCTGATTATTGTAGTTTCTTCCATAAGTGGTTGTAAAACGGATTGCCAAAAACTTCCTTGACGTTCGTTATCTTTTGTATCTGGGTTAAGATATGCCTCATATAGTTTTTCTCGTTTCCCACCGTCAGTTACACCAGACTGGACTATTCCATATAGTCTTTCAAGGTTATTTGCAATCGTTTCATATGTACCGTCAATAATAAATGTGTTGTAGTATTCCTTGAATAATTCTTTATCCTTTTCTGACATATATGTATTGATGTCGTGGATGTCTGCAAAAATATAAACACCACAAACACTCATCTCAGTTCCCGCCCCATTTAAGAAAAATTCTTGAAATTGTTCTCTCAACCCATTAGTATCAGCATCAACTAATGCACCAATATATGCTGGTAAGAATTTCGGAACATCAATAGCTGCTGGGTTTCTAAAAATCGTATAAGCTAAAGCGTTTGGAAACGTGTTGAACGGTCCGAGCGTGTAGCCAAAATTCGATAAAAGCATTGTAGCACTAAACGCATTTCTTTTTGAAATCACATCATCAAATATTCTGGTATCAAAATATGATAATACTCCAACCCAAGTATCTACAATGTTTTGGAAATTTTTCATGGTGAGTGCTCGTGTTCCAACGGAGGTGAAATCAAACGCTTGGTTTCCCTGATTTTTTAAATTATCTGTTATGAATTCTTCTTTATCAATAGACCAATCAAAATTGCTACTATCTCTCCATTTAGGTGGTAAATCCACTAATCCCTGCTCATAAAATAAAATTTTTGTTAATTTTCTATTTTCATTAACTCTATTGAATGAAGATATGTATCTCGTTTCGAGTGGAATGCCACCAAAATTATCTAATTTATTTGCCTTTTCTGTGTTTTTCTTAACGAATGTGTCTTTAATATATAGTACATTTTCATTTGTAAATAAATATGATTCTTCGGGAAGTCTATTAAACAATAGTTTCTTAAAAAAACCTCTCTGTACGTCTTCGGCAAATTTATCAATTGGTGACCCACCTTCATCTTTAGGTGTTAGTAATTCAATGGTATCGAAATATATATTTGCTCCAATATATTCTGGATTATTTTTATCAATATATGAATCATCAATCACCTCAATTGTTCCATCAGGAAAAGCATATTCTGCTTGAACATTGTCCGCTAAATATGTATAGAAATCCGAGAACGTTCCCTGACCACCATATCTTTCAGCTACAGTTTTAAGATTTTGAGATATCTTAGAATTACTTAATGACATTGCCAAGTTAAGTGCCTCTGCTTTGGCATATAAATTAACATATGCCTGTTGTGCATCCTTTGGGTTGGCGTAAAAGTCGATTGGTAATGAACTTTGTGTAAGGATATAGAATCTATCTAATAAAACACTGAATATTTCGTTTAAATTAGTAAGTCCAGCATAAGGTGTTGACGGGTCAGTTCCTGATAATGATGAATCTATTGGTGATATTGGTATCCACCTTTTCACACCATCTGAATCTGTTTCATCTTTCATGTTATAATCTAAGACAATTCTTCTTTGTTTCGTGAAAGTATCAATAAAATCTTCAATCAGTTTCGATTCTGGAAACGGTGTTGGTATGAGTTGATTTAGTTCATATGGCGAATTTCTTACTTCTGTTTGTCCACAAGTTTCGTCTTCTTTTTTAATGATAAGTGGAAACGGAAATATATTTTCTTCCATGTTATTAGTTCCAGAGTCTTTCATGTTCCCACCATTGGCTATAATATATTTAATATCTTCAGCATTATGGTGCTTCTGCGCATCTTTTGATACGTCACGTAATACTTTATAGAATTTATCAACATCATCTAAAATGACTTTAAATATGTTATATATCGTAGGACGCATGCCGAGTTTTTCATCAATCATATTATTGATTTTTACTGTCATTTTCTGACCAGCAGCATCTTTAGCTGCTTCAATTTCTAACTTGGCTTGAAATAACTTGAAGTAAAAATTAGTCACATCCAATATATAATATGGTGTAGTGGGTGTGCTGTCCGTTATTCTTTGATATGGCGTAGAAATATTGTATGCGTTACGAATTGTATTTGGTAAAGATATGTCTGTGTCTATAATTCTACCATATGTTCCACCCTGAACCGCAGTTCCATTTAATAACTGTGTTCTGTATGTTGCTAATCCTGAATATAACGTCTCTAAATTACTTGGGTTTCCAATGTAGCCAATGCATAATCTTTGATTGATTGTTGATGGTTCAGTATCGGTTTTTAATGACTTAATATATTCGTCATAATCTCTTATGTTTATCAATTTTGTTATGGCTGGTGCTTGTTTTGATGTGACATCATTAACAAACACATATGAGGTCTCCCCTAAAATTGTTCTGAATCTTGAAAGTGCATTTATTGTTGTTTGGTTATTATTAAATGCAGTTAGTGCATTATCATATTTAAGACTTTCAATATCAGTATCCAGTAGCTTATTACCTGCAGAGTATAGGTTTTTAAGTTTTAATATTAATTCATTTGTATTTTGTGGTGGTTCGTTTTGTTTTGGATTCATTGAAATCCTGTCGTCTATTAATGGAAAATTGATGGCATATTTAAATAATGTGTCAGATAATGGGGCAAATGTAACTGCCACGAATTGTCCGTCAATTATAAAGTTACCGTTATCGGATTTAAACTCTGTCGTATATTTAACTAAGTGTAGTCGATATTCTAATGTCTTACCATAATATCCTTTAATTTTTAAATTAAAAATTGGTGGCGGGAAATCAAATAATACCCTATATGGTGAATTTTTTTGATTGAAGAATGACAATCCTCTCACATCAATAAATTGAATGTTGACTTGAGGCACATAAGAAGAATCAACAACAACTTTAATGTTTGAGATTCCGAATGATTCGTACTGAACCTGATTATCACCCGTACTACCATCATAATAATTTGTTGTGAATTTCAGATAGTCAGGATTATTAATGTCATCAGCACCACCTGTATTATTTTTGTTTTGGTTGTTGCCCAAGAAATTAACATTTAATGTGTTTTCCAGACCAGTTTTTTGAATTCCCTCTCCAATAACAATTACACTTCTACCTTTTCTAACTGCAGTTAATTCAGCAAATATGTGCATGTCCTGATATTGACTAATAGAATTATCGATATTAGGGTTGATGTTGACTGCGTTAGGGTCTTCAATGTAATAGATGTTCTTATGCTTCTTTGCGATGCCAGCCATTCAATTAAATTTTTATATAAATACGATATAATAAAAAACTTAGTATGGATAAAATAATTGAGGTTTTCGAACTATTTATTAAAAAGAAATTTACGATGTTATTTCAATCAATATTATTGCAGATATCCGCTCATACACATCCAATATGGAGTAATGTATTTTTCTATCTTTTAGTTGTCGCTGTTCTGGGTTTTATTCTCTATTCATTATATATGATTGGACTGATGAAAAAAAGAACTGCCGATATGAAATTAATGCAACAACAGCATGTAGCAAGAGTTGATATAATAAGAAAAGAACATACAGATACTTTGGAAAAGATAAGATTGGAGATGCTAAACAGAGAAGAAGAACGGGGTCGTCAATGGATGGAAAGTGAAAAAGAAACTCTGCGTGTTTTAAGTGGTGTTTCAACCCTATTAGATTTGAGTGATAAGATTGGAAGAGTCGAATCGGAAAAAATTCTGAAAAAGCTCGATGAAATTCAACAAAAGGTAGAGAATAAGGCAGAAAAATAATCGATACTATAATACGAAGTCATATGTCACTAAAATTAGAAAAACTCAATGAAGTTAATACCCAGCTTAATAATATTTTAAAAAAGTTGGAAACATATGTTTTTATTGAAAATATCCCTGATGTTCGGGAGAAAATAGTGGTATCTGAACAACCCATTGTAGAGATGCCGATAAAACAATAAATAAAACTATTTATATAAAAGAATATAAGATGCTAAAGAAACAATTAAGCAGGATATTAGAGGAAGGCGATACAGGGTTCGGTATATTAATCGAACATGATGCTGGATATATTAATAGCGAGTTAAACCCAACAATCATTAAAGAAAACTTTGAACTCAAACCCAATGAACCAGTTCTAATTAATTGTATTTTACAGAAATGGGGAGTTAAAAACAAAAATGGTAGAATCTATCCTAAAGATGTTTTAGTTCCACAGGTTGATGTTTATCAACAATTGGTTGATACTAATAGTGCGGTTTCAGAAGCAGACCATCCAGACTCAAGTATCATTTCATTACAGAACATCTCACACATAGTAACAAAAATGTGGTGGGGTACTGGTGAGTTTGAGAACGTGTTGTATGGGCAATTGAAGATAATTGTTAGCCCCGGTTTCATCAAATATGGTGTAGTTTCCGTTGTTGGTGATAAGATTGTATTATACTTACAAAATAAAATCAAGCTCGGAATTTCAAGTCGTGGTGTTGGAACACTTAAAGAAGTTAATGGTGAAAATATGGTTCAAGGAGACTTCGAACTAATTGGTTTTGACTTGGTTGCAACGCCAAGCACCCCGGGTGCATATCTATTCCCACTTGATAAGGGTGACAAGGGTGTTGTTAAGTTTGGTGAGAACTATGTTCAGAAGAACGGTATATACCTTAAAGAAGATGAAGCTAAGATTATGAAAGCCACTGATAGATTTCTTTTATAATGGGGCGTAGAATATAAACATAATAATCCAGATAAGCAAGATTTTTATTAAAAATAATACTTTTTCGCAAAGATTATGTATTTATAAGAAAATTATAGTATTGGGTACGACAATTTAAGAAAAATGGCAAACGACAATAAATCAACGATAATTAAAGAAGCTTTAACTGATTATAAAACAATCATGGAAGCTGCGGACGCTAATGCTAAGAAAAAGTTAGCAGAAGAATTTCCTGAAAACTTTAACAAGTTATTGAAAGAAGAAATAAATAAAAATAAATCAGCAAAAGAGTCTTACAAAAAATTAGACGAAGCAAAAGAATCTGATAAAGATGGAACTGAATCAAACAAAGAATCTGATATGAAGAATCAAAACAAAGAGACCAGTAAGGTCAATGAAACAGTTGGAAAAGGAAAACCTTTCGAAAAACCAGCACCAAAGGTAGCTGCAGTGAAAGAAGACGTAAAAATTACCGACACAGTTGGTAAAGGCGACCCATTTGATGAAAAACCAAAGGGCGTTAAGAAAATTGATGAAGAGCGTGAAAAAGACTTTATGGGTGATGTGGAGAATGATACTCCAAATCAAGGTAAAGGCGAACTTGAAAAAGGTGACGCTTTCAAAGAAAAACTTAAAGGACCGTCTTCAGGAAAACCGATTTCAAACATTAAAGAAGAATTTGATATATCAGAACTTGATATGGGTAGTGTAGGTACTGCAATGGACGGTGCTGAAGAAGATGATGAGATAATTACTATCGATGAAATCGAAGCAGAAATCTCACAAATGCAAGGATTAGGAGAGGAACTTTCAGATATGAGTGGTTTACCACGTCCTACTGAACAACCTCGTGGAAGTGCTGAAGGACAAGGTGGCGATGCATTCACAAAACAACTCACCGATATGAAAAATCAAATCGATGAAATGTTGAAGGGAATGGAAGGCTATCCAAGACCTAAAGTTGACCAAGTAACTGGCAAAATGACAGAAATGGAATTACAACCAGATGAAATGAGTCCTGCAGATTTTCAAAGTGCTGCAGCAATCACCGAAGAAGAAGCAATTTCCGATGAGGATATTGATGCTGTTTTAGGTGCTGCACCCGAAGAAGAAGTCCCTGTTGAAGAAGCACATGGTGTTTCATTTTCATCAGGAACAGTAGTAACGGGTAAATTAGGTGATAACGAAGGGAGTCGTGGTAGATTCCGTAAAGGTGGCGTAGATGAGTCTAAAAAAATTGGAAGTTTAATCGAAGAGAACAAGAAATTGACCAAGAAATTAAACGAAACAAAGAAATTCAAAGAATCTGTAAGCACCTTAGTCGAGCAGTATAAAGGCGCACTCGAAAAGTATCGCAATCAATTAAAGGAGATGGCAGTTTTCAATACCAATTTAGCGCATGTAAATAACCTATTGGTAAATGAAGGTTTGGCATTAACACAAGATGATAAAATTAAAATTATCAACGAATTCAAAAAAGTTGATAGTATTGCTGAGTCACAGAAAAGGTATAAGACTTTCCTATCAGAAATGAAAGAAAGTAAGAAAACCCTATCTGAAAACATTGAAGGAAAAGTAGCTGCCTCAGTTGCTCCATCTTCAAAGCAAAAACTTGACGAAGTAGTTGAAAAAACAGCTTATGAGAACAATGACCACCTTAACAGGATGAAAAAAATCATTGAGACCATAGAACATAGAGGCAAAAAAATAATTTAAAAACAAAATTAAAAACATAATAAAATGGGATTTTTAATGGAAAGTGCGGAAGTTGGTAACATTGGTTTAAAGCAACTCCGTGAACAAAGAGAAATTACAACAAATCGTTGGGAAAAAATCGGACTTTTAGAAGGTCTTGAAGGCAACGTAAAAGAAAACTGTGCTCAGTTATTCGAAAATCAACTTTCACACATGATTAATGAGTCGTCAGATTCATCAAACAGTGGTCAGTTCGAAACTGTAGCATTCCCTGTAATCAGGAGAGTATTCGCTAAACTTTTAGCAAATGACATCGTATCTGTACAGGCACTCAACCTACCTATTGGTAAGTTATATTACATCAATCCAAAAGCAAGTGTTAGAGTTGTTAACGACCAAGCTAACCCGAATGTGGTTGGTCCTGAAAATGGTGGTTTAGGTATGCACACATCTCCTGACGGAGCTTATGGAAACGCTGCTGTTAAAGCTGACGATGTAAAAACACAATGGGAAACTCGTTCATTATATGATGCTTTCTACGCTACTGAGTATGCACAAGAAGGTGATTCATTATTTGACCGTTCAAGAGGTAACATTACAGTTGTAACTGGTTTAACAACCGCTTCAACATGGGTTAATGGTGTTGACAAGTTTATCACCGTTACTTTAGGTGGATTTGCAACTGACTCACAAGGTAAATTAATCGGTCCTGCTGGCGTGCCAATGGATACTGAAACTTTCCTTGCTGGTTTGAAAATTAGTGCTGACGTTAATTTCGTTGCACCTGCTGGTTTCACTGACCAAAATATTGTTGCTGGTGTTTCTCTTCCTTTCAACGTAAAGGTACAGAAATACGGACAAGCAATTGTTAACGCTGCTGGACAGATTGTTCTTATCGTTGACGTACAGTATGCTGGTACAAATGGCTACCAAGCTATGAGTGCTGCAACTACTCCAGTTGCTTTCACTGCAAGTTACAGAATTTATTCTGACCTTGAAGAAGATAGCCAAATGGCAGAAGTTACCTTCCAGTTAGACCAAGTTACTGTTTCTGTTGAAACACGTAAAATGCGTGCTATGTGGACACCTGAATTGGCACAAGACGTGTCAGCATTCCATAACATTGATGCTGAAGCTGAATTAACAGCTTTATTGTCAGAGCAAATGGCTGCTGAGATTGACCGTGAAATTCTTCGTGACCTTCGTAGAGGTGCTGCTTGGACTGCTCGTTGGGACTATAATGGTCTTCGTAGACAATCTAACACATATTACGGAACACAAAAGGACTGGAATCAGACATTGATTACTAAAATCAACCAGATTTCAGCACAAATTCACAAGGCAACCCTCCGTGGTGGCGCATCTTGGGTAGTTGTATCTCCTGAAGTATCTGCAGTATTTGATGACCTTGAGTATTTCCATGTAAGTAATGCTGCTCCTGAACAGGATAAGTATAACATGGGTATCGAGAAAATCGGAACTCTTAGTGGACGTTACCAAGTGTATCGTGACCCTTATTCACCTGCTAACACAGTGTTGGTTGGACACAAAGGAACAAGTATCCTTGAAACTGGTTACATCTACGCTCCTTACGTACCTATGCAGTTAACTCCTGTAATGTACAACCCATTCGATTTCACACCGATTCGTGGTATCATGACTCGTTATGCAAAGAAAATGGTATTGAACAGATACTATGGTAGAATCTATTGCGATGGTCTTCAGACTTTCGGAATTGGTGACCTACAGTAATCCATGAGTAATAAAGATAAAAAAGGGGAGCGATTTGCTCCCCTTTTTTGTTTTAAATCAGTATTTATCTACAGTATGAAGAAATTAATTTTACTTTTTGCCTTACTATTACTTTGTTTTGGTTTGTGTGCACAAAATAGTGCATATAATAAAACAATTTATAGGGATTTTGGAACATTCAAGGTGGTTAGTGGAAATAATGTTGTTTCGGTTAGTGCGTTTGCAACAATTGAAAAAGTTGACCCAGCAACACATGTTGATGAAGGTGTTGAATATAAAGAATTGAAACAACAAAAACTTCAAAAGGAAATTGTAATACCAAAAACTCTTTATCATTATGAATT